>SMTZ1_10016345_pt1 | contig 14392 bp, 8 predicted proteins | sample DeeMarSWOR136_30_FD_25667 | JGI IMG/M metagenome (IMG submission 25667) | reverse complement strand
AACGACGGTGCCGGGTTTGGGATTGCGACAATACCTCAAGTCAGGTCCGGGGGACGGATTCTATTACAGAGGCGGAATCGATGATCCCGCCGTTTGGAATCACTTCGTGACCGAAGGCCGCCTTAGCAACGACCTGGAGAGCATGGATATCCACACGTGGTGCAGCATCCCCGAGGCAAAGTTGGCCAGGAATTGCTACTTCTACATCGACGATGTTTCGCTGCAAGTAATCGAGGAACCACCATTATCTATCAAGACCTCGCTCGATGAATATTATATAGGTGAAAGCATTCCCTGGACTGTTAGCGTTGCCTCTATTAGCGGCGAAATCAAAGTCGCGTTGCTTTCAGACGACAAATCCATTGCAGAGCAAACTCACAAAGTACCGACCGGCCTACTTCGCGGTACATTTGAAAGCCGGGGACTTAAGGCTGGTATATATACGCTTCAGGCCGGGAACAGCGCGCCACCGCAAACTTCGCAAACAGCTCAACGGCAAATCATCCTAAGCCCAAATCCGTGGGAAGAATAGTGCAGACACCATCACTGGATAGGATGCGCGCAAACCCACCGCCTATATCGAGACCATCTATCGTTTTCTGAACTCACTACCGACGTTTAGGCGGGTGATCCAGAATATAACCGATGTCAATCACATACATCTGCCGGCCCAAACCTTCGATTGACGCGTCAATGCACACCAACCTCCCATCCCGACTGAAGCGCGGATGCGTGTCCACCCGGCAACAGTCGCTATTCAAATCGACGAGAAGGGTTGATTTCAACCTGGCGAGAGGCACGAATAGTTTTGTCGGCACGTGATGCAGAAACAAGTACTGGTATCCGCGCGCGTCAACATACGTGTCGGAAACGATCCAATTGCCCCCCTGCCCGGGAAGATAGCTGCCATGACCGTCCCAACCCCATGTGCCGCCACTGGTGGTTGGGGCCCAGAGCAACTCCTTCGCTTTCCCACTCCCGTCATCTTTGAACAGAAAATACCCGCGCAGGGCCTGCTCGCCACCGGGAGGCTTGTGATAGCCGAAATCAAAGATGTAATCATCATCCCGCCAGGCATGGTGGCTGGGCCCGTGATACAGATATCGGACATCACTGCCATCGGATGCTATGGAATAGGCTTCATTGAGGCCTTCGGCCTTGACGAAGGCGATAAAACGGGTACCTGAAGGGTTCCACCCCTCGCGGAAGAAGTAAAGAAATCCGGTCTTGGGCGCGCCCTTGGGATAAATGATCGCCGCCATCCGCTCCAGCGAAACCAGCAACTCGGCCTTGCCTGTATCCAGGTTCATCTTCCAAACCCCCGTTCTGGCGGGTGCGAATTCCTTGTCCTGAATCTTGTCGAGGTTCTTGTCGCCGTGGAAAAAGATATCATACCGCTCGAAATCATGTGTCAGCGCCGAGGTGCCGTCGGGCGACAATTCATAGATGGGCCGGGGCAGGCTGCGCTTGGCCCCCGTGCGGAAATTGTGGACGCGGCTCACGTAGTGTTTGTCGTCGTCGGAGCGGTCGTTCCAAATGATCTCGTCGGAGCGTGGCCGCCATTGCAGCCGGCAGCCCTGCTGCCAGTTCCAAGCGGTGCTTTCTCCGATCTTCGTCCATTGGTAACCTTTCTTCAGATCGACGTAACCAATCTCAGCCCGGTCGCCTGGTTCCACCTCACGCCCCTCAAAATTCACCTTCATGCCCAGTGCGTAGCGGCCCGTCGCATCGAACTGCAGGGCTTGATAGAAGAAAAATCCGGTATAAGCTTTGGAGACGTTGGTGCCCGGATCCGAAATGCGGGTCAAGGCGGGGTAACGCGCCTCGATCCCCTCGACGATTTGGTCGAAACTGGTGTACGTCGTGTACGGTAGATTGTCCTGTGCATAGACGAACCATGTTAGCACCATCAGAAAGATAACGGTTCCTCGTAAAATCTTATGCATGGTTTCCTCCTAATAGTTATTTCATCGTTTTGCCCGACCATCAAGTCTTCAAAAAGTGATTTATTTGGCTTCTCATTCTACTGTTGGCCTCCACCAACCCGTCCGGTACGGGATTTGACCTCCTGGATAATCCTTATATCGTCGGCATCTCGTACCTTTGCCCCGGCGCGGGTGAGGACCAGGTCATAGGCTTCCCTGGCGGATTGTGTAACTACGGGGACGACGGGGAAGGGCTTAGCGGCTCGGAATTTCTCCGGGGCCGGGCGGTGTTCGATCCATTTGCCGTCAATCGGTTGCCAATAGGTCACGTTGAGCCATTGGTCCTCGTTGCCGGTGGGTGTCAGCGCAGTGATGTTGCCGACAAGGTAGAGCTGTGTACCTTTATTTGGGTCTTCCGGCAAAATACAGCCCTCTGTAGCCGTTGATTGCGGTCCCGGGATGTAGACATTATGGACTAAGTTTACGCGGGCACCCCCGCCGATCTTCGATGCGTTATGGTGGATCCAGTTGTAGATTACGTTGTTTACCACGTCGTAAATCCCACCCGCCAGCCTGGGACTGCGATCGGCGTTGTTAGCGAAAAGACAGTGGTGAATGGTGATACGGTCGGAACTGGCACCCGAGAGCCACCCCATGCTGTGGGGCGGCCGCCCCTCGGCGATGATAGTCCACTGTACGGTGACGTTACGGACCTTGCCCCATGTGTTAATGATCTCGTCGGTGGCGCCCATGAGCGAGCAGTGCTCCACGAGTACACGCTCGACTATTCCCCCATCCAGACCCCAGAACAGCAGGCAATCGCCCGAACTGCCGCCCGTGGTGACCCGAATACGAAGATGTTGGATTATGATGTCGTCGCAATCACCGCGGAAATGAATCCCGTGATGCAGCAAGGTGACGCCCTTACCGGGAGCGGTGCCGCCGTCAAGGGTCACTCGACCCTCCGTCACCACCAGAGGTGACTTGAGCCCGATAATCCCTTCGACGGAGAATCGGATGATGCGCGGCCCACGAGCAGATAGGGCCTCGCGGATAGAGCCGGAACCGCTGTCGTTCAAATTGGTCACCTCAATTACTCTTCCGCCTCGCCCGCCCACAGCATTGGCCCCAAATCCCTCGGCACTCGGGAAGGCTTTTATGGATTGGGTCACCGGCGGCGCAGCCGCCTCAAACCTCTTGGAGGCAGTATCCAACCGTCCTTCGGCGGGAGCTTTGGCTGTCTTCACCATTTTAGGCGAAACGGTGTCAGGCAGGTTTTGTGAAGCCTCTACCCGCTCAATGGCCGCCGTTGCGAGAGAGATGTAACAAAATACGAAAAAGCACAGAATCAGCGGCTTCTTTCCAAATAATCTTGTCATAGATGTTATCCCTTTTAGATGATTTTATTCAACTAAAATCCTATAGTTAATTCATCCTGTGTCCAGGCTGTATAGTATCAAATAGGAATGTCGAATTTCCAGATTACTTTTGGGAAATTCATTATTTTTTGGGATAAGCTGCTCCTATTCTGTGCGTTCTTCACGTATTTCCACGGCGGCAGGACTTCCGCCGGAAATCATTATGCGGTGTATTTGCACATCGGTTGCACCTTCAGGCCTCTCGGACGGGAGCCAAATACGTGCTTTCCGTAACGGAGCAAGATGCCTGAGAATGGTCGCATCATCTACGCCTCCCCGGTCGTCCAGCGGGCCGGCGCCGGATTTAGATTTTGCAGGATCCGGACTGTCACCGATATTGGCAAGGAATTCGAATCCCTTGGGCGCAGCCTCCTTGTTGCTCGTATTAATGTTACAGCCAACCAGTCCGCCTCTTGCGGGGGGCTTTGCCAGGTTTCGCCATACGGTATCGGCACTGGTGCCGGGTTGGTGAACCCAGAATTGATTGTTCAGCACCAGCACACTCGCATGGCTTCCGTCACCGCGCAGTTCGAAGCGGCACGTCTCTTTTGTCTCGACGGGCATTAACATGCAGGTGGCGAGCGTAAACATACCCCGGAAGCTATCCGCCCCGATTGTTGCTGCTTGTGCAGAGGTGGCATACGAAAAACGCGTCGCATCGATGCACAGCGTACCGCTGTCGGTTAGATGCAGGCCGTTAAGAGAATCACTGCTGCGCTCATGATAAACGCCGCGAACAACAAGCCGACCATCGCGACTCACGTCGTATTGTCCGGCGGCGGATCCCGTGGCCCCTGTGAAAATCGAAACCTGGTTCCTGGCACTTGCTGCTTTTGGACCGCCGATGACTTCCACCCATACACCGCCGTTACCGCTGCCCTGCAATGCTCGCAACAGAACATCGGTTTGGTCGAGAGCATTGATGCGTAATGAGGCGGTACGCGGCTGTTGCTTCTGACGTGATCCGTTGACATTTAGTTGATCGGCAAAGATACGAGCGCCCGGCTGGTCAGCGTTTTCAATTACCAGGCCGCGTGCATTCGGAGCATGGATATAAAAATCTCGCAATATTGCCCGGCTGGGACCATCAAGCCGGAGCAATACTCCTCCCTCGGATCCTGTCCAGTTCAACCTGGTAGATGTCTCGCCCGCGCCGTCACCAACGAACTGGACGTCACAGTCAGCCGGGATAACAAGGGTCTTATCCAATTTGTAATTACCCATTGGCAAATGCACTATGGGCCGCTGACCAGCAAGTTTCGACGCTTTGTTTATCACCTGTTGTATTTCGATGGAATTTGCTCCAGCGGTTACCTCAAATATCATGCGTTGGCGATTCTGCGGCGTTGCAGGAAGGATTGGCAATTCGTCCGGTATTGATTTGGCATCAACGGTTTTCTCTGCGATGCGGCGGAACCTGCCGCGTTCGGCTACTGCATTGATGCTGGTGTAGGTGTTGCCAACAAACGTTTGATCAGCCCACGTCATTTGCACAGCACGAGTCTTTCCCCTGTATCGAAAGGTATTATCCACGACAAGATACGGCCCGGCATTCGAAAGCCGCATGGCAAAATCGCCTGTCGGATCCAGCACACGGTTGCCGGTGATGCTGGTGGGTGAACCCCAGGTGTGGCCTGTCTCAAAATCCAGGAATCTATGGGATTTGACGCTGGTGTTATTCACGACGGAGAATGCCATTAGATTAATTATGCCTACATCGGCGATGCGTGAGCGTATAAAGAGGTTGTGCCATGCGTGCCAGTTGCCCATCACGTTGAAAATGCCTCGTCCGCAATCCTCGAATTGGCAGTACCAGATCCAGATGTCCATCGAGTTCCAATTTACTGTTTGTACCCCGGTTTCGCTTGGTCTTTTCCCCGCCAAAGACGAGTCCATTCTTCATATTGCGGAACACGAGGTCACTGGTTTCATTGTATGTTGAGAAGGCCGGCCCGTATAGAAGGCCTGTCCCTGCTTGCCTTCTGCCGTCGAACGCTAAACGTGAGATTTTCGAATACCACGCATCCCACTGAAGCATAGTGCCGTCGGCGGGCCCGTCCCACAATAAGATGGTACTTGACGGATCTTCGCCGATGACGGCCACGCCCTGACAATCAGTGTGCTCCTTGCGATTCGTCTGCACGGTGACTGTAAGCCGGTATGTACCCGCGGGAATGTAAAGAACACACGCCTTTTTGTGTTTAGTCAGCTCATTGAGGGCACGCTGTAAAGCTTTCGAATCATTGGTCTTGCCATCTCCTGCAGCGCCGTAATCACGCTTCAAATCTCGCCAACTCGCAAACGGTCCGACGAATTCCTCATCAGAGGCCGAAAGCGACAATGAAGTAACACACAAAATGAGAAATATGACCACACCTTTCAGGGTGTTGTACTTGTTGAATTGTTTTATTTGATCCGGCATAGATACTCCGTTCAGCTCTTCACAGAGGTAATATTTCACCAGATACTACTCATACAATGCCCAATAATAACATAAGATACCTTTGTCATGAGCTGAAAAAGTTCAGAATTCCACAAAAATTATTGACTATATTCGTTTTTGCATGGTCGTAAGTTAATATTGGCTTAAATGTCGTAACAGGATACCTCAAAAAAAGATGTGGTAACAGAGATTTTATCATTTGACTATTATCTCTCCATAGGTGTCCTAAGGTGTGGTGACATCGAAGCATAGAGAATTTCAGATATTGACTTCGAAAACAGCTATGTCACTACAAGGATTAAAACCAGGAAGAGTACGGGCCCGCGCCCAGTACCCGTTCAGATTATGGAGGAGCTAAAGAAATATGTTTACGGATTAAGCCCTGAACAGGAAAGAATATTCATTGACCGTTTCAACCAGTACAGATGGGAACAGATACGTAAAAAGCTCGGATTGGGTGATTTCAAATTTCATGATCTACGCAAAACCTTTGGCTCTGTGCTCGCCCAGAATGGCGTATCCACGGCCGTAACACAGAAATTGATAGAACATTCTTCACCCGATCTTACAAACAAGGTCTATACGAATGTTGATCCTGTCTTGCGCCTTGCGGTAAATCAAACACCGGTTGGTGATTGGTTGCAATGATAGAATGGCGATGAACTCTTTTGCGGCAACTTGAAATATATAATTCCAGATTCATTGTGAAGATTAGCCGCTACCGGCATAACGACAAGTACAGCAAGAACAAGGCAATATTCAAAGCATACTTTGGAAATATGACTCGGTCGAAACATTATACACAAGCCTCCTAACCAAGTCCTGCTTATCACTTTATGAAACGACCCACGAAACCGCCGCCGTTTGCCATTTTGATGGTGAGTGTATCACTTCGCTGCACGGCCCTGTTTTCCAGTACCACCGCGGCATCATTTTCGTTGTCGTCGCGGACAAGCGACGCTTTGAATCGACCGCCGCCTAAGAACGTCAGCGGCACCTTAATTGTCTTTGCCTGCGGCCCGCACATAATGGCTAAGAACCAAATGTCACCTTTACGCCGCGCGAAAGCGGCCAGTTCGCCAATCTCCGAGCCGGGAAGGACTACAGTCTCATCCCATACGGCCGGTATACTCTTAATAACATCCACGGCGGGATGGTCAAGAATCTTCTTCGGATGCGCGACTATCGTCAGGAGCGGACTGGCAAAGACGGCCATGCTGGCAATCTGGTGCGTCCATGTGGTATCCCGACGGCGCTCGCCGAAGTGCATGCTCGTGTAGTCGGCGTGGCCGGCCAGAAAGCGGGTAAAGGGAAGGATTGTCTCATGGCGCGCTCGCTCTCGAAGCGTGCTGCTTTCCATCCCCCGAACCGCTTCGCGCACAAGCTCGTTCGGCCAGGTCCGCGCACGACCCGTCGGTTTGTTGGCCCCGTGAAAGTTGACCAATACATGATGCTCGGCGGACTTTTCGAGCAGGGCCTCGTAAAGACCAATGACTTCTTTTGCCTCGTGGTCGAGGAAGTCCAGCTTGGCTCCTGCAACGCCGAAGTCATGCAATCTCTTGAAGAACGTCTCGCGTGCCTGCTCCGTAGCCAGTTGGTTGGTATGCCGCCAGAACCACAGGCCAACACCCTGCTTTTTCGAATACTCCACAATCTCTTTAATCTGCTGGTCACTCCACCTGCTCCAGAAACCCTCAATCACATGATATTCAAAACCCAACTGTCCGGCCAATCTTGAGAATTCCTTCATACCTTCGAAAGAGCGGTCTCCACCGTCAAGATAACGCCAAACCGCACGTCCCGGCTTGACCCAGGAAGTCTTAATACCATCCGGAAAATATTTGCTGTCGGCCGGCGGACAGAGATTGGGAACAATCGTGCTATTGACCAGCGTGTCCAAATCACGACCGACCATCACAACGCGCCAGGGAGTCGTAATCTTGCCGGTGATTGCCGCCGGTTTACCCAGGCGCTTCGCTTCATCTCTGCCATACCGAAGTTCATAAGGATAGTTCAAAGGCTGCCGATGCCCCAGCCCCGTGGTCCAGCCGCGTCGACCGTCGGCCTCTAGCGCCATCCCGCTGTAGTTCACGAGGTCAGCTTCCGTTATCGAGCCATAGCCTGCACCATCCGGCAACTTGAAAGTCAAGGGAGGTCCCGCCCACTGTCCCGGCCGAACATCGGATATGTCGTTTTTCCTGTATGCTGCTTCATAATGTCCCCCCAAATCATGGTACCAGACCGTCGAGCCAAGCGGGATGACAAACGTCGTGTACTCATCCGGCACGCGAGAGGCATCTTTGCCGCCCGGGATTATGTGGCGGAAGGACGCGCCATCGTTGAAGACCCGGATATCCAGAAAGTAGTCGATAAATGACAAATCGTTTTGCAGGGATATCCTGGCGCCGTTGCAGCGATTGACTGCCGTACTCCGCGCGCCATACCAGGGATAGATCTCGTTGACTTCGTAACGCTCTACTTTACCAAAGACAACGCCCGCCGACAAATCGTAGCCGTCCAGGTTCATAACGAATGTCGACGTTTCCAGCACTGTCGTATCACCGAGTGTCACCGTGAAACTCAGACGCTCGGCATTGGGCAGAACGGTGAGCTTAACGTTTCCATCCGGGCCGGCCACCTGAACCTGTTCCATTCTTACCCGCTGTGAACGTCTTGACCTCTGTCTCTGCCTCGCAAAGCCCGCATCCGCAAGAAATAATACAAAGATAATTCCGATGATTCGGTACTTTATGATTTTTTGTCCCATCATAATCCCGTCCTTTCCCATTCCCTCAATATACTAATCCAAAGTTGTGCCCACAATGACTTCACAATTCAAGAACATGGGCAGTCCTTTGATAATACGATTTCAAAAGAGCACATAAGAGTTCTCTTCCGTTCCCTTGATTGTACATGTAGACAGTTTACATGTAAGGCCTTGCATTTTCAAGGAATACTATTAGAATACAGTATCAATTGACCCGTCTATAAATTTTTGTACTTATTATTTGAATCGAGGGCCAAATGAAACTTATAGTTCGTCTGACAACTCTGACAATCATCCTGGTGGTTTTGACGGCTTTTGGTTTGTGTGATATTCCTGTCTTGGCTACAATCTACAACCTTAAGGTTGTTACAAATGCCTCCCCCGACTACCACGATATGGACGGCATGATCCACAGTATTACGAGCAAATGGAAAGAACCTCAAGAGAAGTGCCGGGCAATTTTCTACTGGAATCATATAGGCCGCCGACAGACCAGCCCGATGATTGTCCACGGTGTTGAGTGCACAGATCCTGTACGCCAGTTTAACGATTACGGTTACACCATGTGCAGCACTGTGGCGGGGATCAACTGTGCGATCTGGGACGCATTGGGGTATCCGGTGAAGTTCTGGGATATATCGAATCATACGGTCTCGGAAGTTGAGTATGACAACCGATGGCATATGTATGACAACAGCATGTCCGCCATCTATACGTTGTGCGATGGTGTAACCATCGCGGCAGTAGAGGACATCGGCAAGGAAGGGGCATGCGCCCTTTCCGACGGTCGAAGCGAGCGGGGTCATATCGCAAAGTATCATTGCCTCACTGCCAACAGCATCAAAGGATTTTTGACCGGCGCCGATTGTCCCCGTGATCTCGATCAGGAATATCGATGTTTCAATCCGAACGGTCTCAAATACCGCTATTACTATCATAACTGGGATCAGGGGCATCGCTACATTCTCAATCTCAGGAAGGGCGACATCTATACACGTCACTATAAGAGCTTGGGTGATTCTCGCTCATTCTATGTATCCAACGAGGGTAAAGATCCGGAAGCTGTAAATCGGCGCTATCGAATACGCGGCAACGGCATTTGGACTTATCGTCCCGAGCTAAACACTAACGGTTTGAAGTCAATACACGGCATTACCGATTGTGTGGTGGCCAAGCCTTTTGGGGTAATGCCTCAAGAGGCAGGCAAAAGAGGTGAGGTCATCTTTAAGATTCAGGGCGCCAATGTGATGACGTCTATTTCGATAAGTGCTCTATTCGTAAAGGCCACGGAGGATGATCTTAATACCATATCCGTGAGCACGACGAATGGCCTTACCTGGACAACGGTCTGGACCAACAAAAAGACGGGCGAGTCGACTGTTGATTTTGAACTGGTCGACGAGGTCAATGGTGCTTACGAGGTACTCATTCGCATAGCTCTAATGAGTAGCCGGAAACCTGAAGACTCCTGCCTGAGGTCAATCGACTTCAAGACAATCACAATGCTCAACAGCAAAACGCAGCCAAAACTACTGTCGGGTAAGAATACGATATATGTCGGGGCTGGTGACCAGACGGATTCGATTGTAATTTGGCCCGATCTTCAGGGGGATAAGTATAAGCCCTATGTTGTCGAACAGCAGAACATGATTTCCAAACCGAAGCATCCGGGTTACCAGGGAATTATGTATGCGAAAAGACCAAATGAAGATGCATACGTCGTATTTAGAATCGACACTCCCACGCGTATTAGCCGTATCAGATACGGTGGGCGTTTTTACAACCGGGCTCCGAAATCGCATATCAACGTGTTGCATTCTTTTGACAATGGAGTGACGTGGCACAAGAGCTATTCCCTGACAAAAACGGAACCGCCTTGGGATGTGATTCATTATGAAACCATTGTGGATGTCCCTGGGAACACACGCTCGGTTCTCTTCAAATACCTGCTGAACAGCTCGGAGGCTGGAACAAGCGCATGCAGTATCTACAGCGTGCTAATGGAGGCCAATTACAATCCCAAAGATGCAGTCTTTGAGCCTCTGGAAGTGACCTTCAATTGGAGTGAAGTTCAGAAGGACTACTCGCTTATAGAAAGAAACCATATCCAGCTCGTAACTGAAATACCCTTCAAGTACACCATCAATGTCGGCGGTTGTGACCATCCGGTTGTAAACTGGTTGCGGACCAACTTGAAAGGAGCCGTGGAAAACGTGAAATACGGATACTCCGATGGTGTAGATGTTGGAGGTGTAAGGTATGTGCCTCAATGGATTTCTTATGGAAGGAATTTGGCTGAGGGCCGGAGATATAAGGTTTCCGTATCTTCCAAAACGCATTGGGGAGCTGGCGACCCACAGGGTAAGAAGCTCACCGATGGAATCATGGGCCCGCCTTATGCCGGGGGTATCGGTCCGAGATATGCTTTATGCTGGGACAAAGGTGACAATCCTGTTATCGAAGTGGATCTGGGGCAGGTACAGCGTTGCGGTGCATTCAGGATTCATCTCAGTGCCGGCTGGCCCTGGTGGGATGCTATGAAGGGGCAAGTCAGGGACAAGATTGAGGTGCTGACGTCGCTCGATGGTAAGGCATTTTCCAGCCGGGGCTTCTATGCTCTGAATCTCAGATGGAAGGACATTCCTGTCAATCACATGATGCCCGACGACGAGACTGCCACGGGCTTCACTTATGACCTCACTCCGAGTGAACCTATTGAAGCTTGTTATGTCAGGTTCAAAATTGAAACTGAAAGGACTCTGACAGTGAGCGAAGTGCAGGTGCTGGATAAGATCAGGTACACGCCGTTTGATCTGCGTATCGCTCTTCCCGACGAAGGGTAGAGCATTCTTCAAGGTACCTGCTCATCTAACATAAATTCGAGAAGATAAGAGAATGCGGGTTCTAGTCGAATGCCGGCAAGAAAAGAGGCTTGAGCAAATGAGAAAACAATTGAAATTTCACGTTGTCATTTTGATAAGCTTGTTTGTAGCTGAGACGTCTCCGGCCGTTAGCCCGAAACCGGATGAGTTCCATTTTCGCAGCCAGTGGATGGGCACATTACTTGGCGAGACAGGAAAAACACTTCGCCCCCATCTAAGACTACTTTATGAAGATGTTTCCGAAGGAATAGCACGCAGAAAATCCTGGCGCGGCACGCCATTTCAGCTTGGCGAGAAAACTTATACCAACGGCCTGGCGTTTAACTCAACCAAACATCTTGAGGTGGTTCCGGGCCATCCGGCAGAACGGTTCGTCGCAGATGTGGGACTAGAGAACAACGACGATACTCGGCGCGGCGCGGCAACCGGCCACGGCTCAGTGACTTTCCATGTACTTGTCGAAGGCAAGGAGGTTTTCACGTCGCCGGTGCTGCGGTTGAAGGATGGTGCACATTCTGTTAACGTGCCGCTGAAGGGCGTAACCAAGTTCGAGATTCGCGTCAAAGATGGCGGTGACGGCCGCGGTTGGGACCAGGCGCTCTGGGCGGACGCAGTAGTAAAGTTACAGGATGGCTCCAGTGTTAGGTTAGAAGATTTACCTCTGGAAAGTACCGGCGGCAGAAAACTATCGCCTACCGAGCCGCCTTTTTCTTTTTTCTATGACGGCAAATCTTCAAACGAGCTGCTCAAGAACTGGCTGATCAAATGCAACAGTCAAAAGCTTGATTCGCAACGTACTAAGCATACATTAATTTACACTGACTCCAAAAGTGGCCTTCAGGTAGGTTGCGTGCTCATTGAATACCACGATTTTCCCACGGTTGAATGGACACTGCACAGCAGTGGAGGGGAGTTTGTGTTGCACCATAACGTGGGTTCACCGGCCAATGGCAACGACTACGGCCCGCTGGAAACATTGTTGGGCCGCAATGCTAAAAAGAGTCTCGGCGGAGCGGGCGGACGTCCGACGAACAAAGACTGGTCTTACTTCAACCTTGAATGGTCCGGTGAAGGTATCATCGTAGCCGTTGGCTGGCCGGGACAGTGGGCAGCGGAATTTGTTCGTGACAATTCGCGGGGCCTGAAGCTGCGTGCCAGGCAGGAATTGACGCGATTTAAATTGCTGCCCGGTGAGGAAGTCCGGGGCCCACTAATCGTCTTACAGTTCTGGAAAGGTAACCGCATTCGGGCGCAGAACATCTGGCGCCGCTGGATGATGGCACATTCGGTGCCCAAACCCGACGGCAAACTTCCCCAACCACAATTGCTTGCCTCCAGCTCCCGCCAGTACAACGAGATGATTGATGCTAACGAGGGCAACCAAATTATGTTCATAAATCGCTACCTTGCCGAAGATATCAAACTGGATTACTGGTGGATGGATGCCGGCTGGTATGTTCATTATGGCGGGGGGTGGCCTCGTGTTGGCACTTGGGAAGTGGATATGGAACGTTTTCCGCGGGGACTTCGGGCAATCTCGGATTACGCACACAGCAAGGGTATCAAGATACTGGTTTGGTTTGAGCCGGAACGTGTGACCGCCGACACATGGCTGACCAAGAACCATCCGGAATGGGTATTGGGGGGTGCCAAGGGCGGTCTGCTCAATCTGGGTAATGAAGCCGTGCGAAAGTGGTTGACCGAGCATGTGGACCGGCTACTGAGAGAGCAGGGTATAGATCTATACCGCCAGGATTTCAACATAGACCCACTGAGCTACTGGCGTGGCGCCGACGCACCCGACCGTCAGGGCATCAGCGAAATCAAACACGTCACGGGTTATCTGGCCTACTGGGACGAATTGCGTCGTCGACATCCAAATATGCTCATAGACTCATGTGCCAGCGGCGGTCGTCGCAACGACCTTGAGACGATGCGTCGAGCGGTGCCATTGTGGCGTAGTGACTATGCATTTGAGGCCATCGGCCATCAATGTATGATGTATGGCTTGTCTTTGTGGGTGCCTTTTCACGGTACCGGCACAGTTTGTACGCGAAACGCCCCCTACTACGGCAGCGGCCCGACACCTGTCGAGCCTTATGCATTCTGGAGCAATGCCGGTCAAAGTACCGGTTTTGGCATCGACGTTCGTCTGAAGGACCTTGATTACGCGGCACTGCGCCGTCTCATCGGTCAGTGGCGGAAAGTTGCTGCGAATTACTACGGGGATTTTTATCCACTAACGCCGTGGACTCGTGATGACACAGTATGGATGGCCTGGCAATTCAACCGACCGGAGGTAGGCGAGGGCATGGTCCAGGTCTTTCGCCGGCACAACAGCTTCTACGAATCCGCACGCTTCAATCTGTTCGGCCTGACACCAGAAGCAAACTATCTTGTATCCAATCTCAACACGGGCGTACGAGAGAGTCACAGTGGTCACAAGCTGCTGAAAGATGGCCTGCCGGTAACTATTGCAGCCAAGCCGGGTGTTGCAATCATGACCTATCAAGTGCAGCAATAAGAACACGATATAGTTGATTAGGAGAACATGATGAAGACGAAATGGATATACTTCTGTCACAGGCTCGCACCTAAGATGGTCGTGCTTTCGATTATCTGCAACGGTATCCCGGTAAATATCGAATTCGTCCAATCAACACAAACGGTGGATACTTACGACTTTGTTGAGGTTAGTTTGAGAGTTGAGAAGCCGGATGTGGGCAATCCTTTCACAGACGTTATTGTAGAAGGCTGGCTTGCCCATGACGGTGGTCAAAAAATACAGGTTGATGGTTTCTGCGACTCCGCCGACGGGGGTATGTTTCGTATAAGATTCATGCCGACAAAGCCCGGCAGCTACGATTACCAAGTTAGGTATCGTCAAGGCCAGTATGAAAAGACGCACAAGGGAAAGTTTTCGGTGCAGGATGGTAAAAGCCGGGGTATTGTGCGAG
>SMTZ1_10004264_pt1 | contig 14392 bp, 12 predicted proteins | sample DeeMarSWOR136_30_FD_25667 | JGI IMG/M metagenome (IMG submission 25667) | reverse complement strand
GCATATATTCTAATGCCTGCAATAATTGATTCCACATAGCGTCTTTTGTCCATTAATGGAGCTAATGTAGCCCAACATTTCTCTGACATACGATTTCCCTCGTCTAAAACACAAATTCCGCCTTTAATCATTGCTGAAACTAGTGAACTAGCGTGATATTCGATCTCGTTTTTTGACGCGATAACAGGAGTAATAATTAGATCTTCTGGTCTTACATCCATACTCGCTTGAAACAAATACACTGATTTGTTTAAGGATTTTCCCGCTGAATATCCTAGCGTGGTTTTCCCCACTCCCGGTTTTCCTAATATCCTTGGATTCAAGGGCAAGTCCTCATCGTCTACTTTCAACCACGCTGCCCGCAATTGCTTAATTAGCGTATCGTCGCCCACCCATTGCATATTAATTTCGGCTGGCTCTGATAATCGAAGCTCTACACCTTCAATAACGATTTTTTCTACCATGATTTTCCACTATAATATTTGTAGTTATTTTTTTAAAATTTTTATCTAAATAGAATAAATATCAAATATATCTATAATAGTTGGTGTTTATCAATTTCTTTAACAGCTAATGAAACGACTCGACAAAACTTTTCTAGAGTCTTGCAAGAAATCTTGTCGGGTGTATCGTTCTCAGAATGTAAAAAATTATACACCTCGCTATCTCCAAAATCCAAAACCTTATACCCTCTCTTACTGCTCTGCCAAGCGTCAGTGTGAACTCCTAGTAAGACTTTCTTTCGATTAATTGGTAAATTTTTTTCTGAACCGATTTTTGTAAATAATTCGGAAATTTCGTTTGTATTTTGATTCTTTCGACCAATTTTAAGCATATCTATTCTGGTCCCAATTCCATCAAAATTTACAAATAAATAATTATTTTTATCAGAACTCTTAATAGACCTTAAAAAGCGTCGGATTCCCATAGTTCCGCATTCTTCTGCTCCAGTAAAAAGAAACTCAATCTTATAATTTTTGGGGTGTAATTTTGGATCTCTAAAATAATTTAATAATTCAAGGAGAATTACGATTCCTGAACCATCGTCCAATGCTCCAAAGGATTTATTATTCGAGAAATTGATTAAAATTAGAAAACCCGAGATATAATTTACAATCATTAAGATTGTCGCAATCTGATGGTAATCCCAAAAATAATTTTCGTGAAAAATAAAGCGTAAAAAAATAACTACGCTAAGTAGAATAGTCGAAATAATCCAAATTTCGTACGAATAAACTCTTACTCTAATAGAAACGGTTTGACCCTTTGAATCAACATGGGCCATGAATATAATCTCTTTCTGATCGGTTTTAATATCTCCAATCCCATTGCTTGGATTCAGTTCCACAATTAAATTTTGCGACTTCAGTTTTTTACCTATAAGAAATTTATCGGGAATTCTTGAGAGAAAATACATCACAAAGGAAAAAGTTAAAACGATTGGTATTATTGGGAACACGATTTCATTAGCCGTTCCGCGAAACTCTAAGAGTAAGACGCACATTAGTACCAAAACGCTTACTTTTACGATAATACTGGAATAAAAATTGGTAAATTTAAAACTCTGTACTTCGTATTTCAATCCAAGACCTTGAATTTTTTGCTTAAGTAATTCAACGGCCTTCCGTTCATCATCTGTTCCAAACCGGCGAGGAAAGGAAATCTCTTCCAGATTATTTTTTATTCTCTTATCGTCAAACATTTTATTTTGATTGTATTGCTGCTAATTATTAACAGATTTTTGATCCAGTTCTTTCACAGAAGCTACCACAATATTGCATAATTTTTTTAATAAATTAAGGTCTATCATGTCAATGGTATCTTTTTTTGAGTGATTATATTTATACGAGAAACCGTCTCCAAATTCTAAAACTTGAAGCCCGGACTTCGCGCAAATTCTACTATCTGTGTGATAACCAATAATAGCTCTCTTCTCTTTTATTTTCGTATCGTATTTTGCTGAATTTCTCATTATCAACTTCGCAAAAGATTTGCTGTGGGTGTTCAAATCGTTAAATCTTACTAAATCAGCCATTCTACCTATGGTTTCGAAATTTAAAAACAAATATTTTTCGATGCTTATTTTTCCTAACTCGTTCAAAAACACTCGCATTCCTAACCTTCCTACCTCTTCTGCTCCTAAAAATAAAAACCACAAATCATAATTTCTTGGACGATTAATTTTATCAGAATAATAATGTAATAGTTCAAGAATAACAACTACGCCTGAAGCGTTATCTAACGCACCTAGAGATTTGTTATTAGAAAAATTGAACAGTATTATTGTACCAGCAATTAAATGAATCATAAATAATGGCGTAGCAATCCAATGAAAAATAAGAGAAATAGATGGAAAAGTGTATTCTCGAAAAAAATACAACACGATTAATGTGGGTATCGAAACCACCCAAACGAGAACGCACCAACTTCTAAAACCACTTGGGATCGTCTGACCTTTTGAATCAACGTGCGCTAAAAAAATAATATTTTTCGTATTTTCATCCTTTTTATTGTTTTTTCCTTCCGAACTCAATTTCACTAATAAATTCTCAGAGTTTAGGACTTTCCCAAGCCGGATTTTCTCGGGGTGCCTCGTATAGATATATAGCAAAACGGAGATAATAATGATAACAAAGCTAATTGGAATGAAAAAAAAATCGGATACATGTAATTGTTTTAATATAAATGCCAGAAATATCATCAGGATGTAAATCTTTATCGAAATCGCAGAATAGAATGTTGTAAAACTGAAAAATTGTCGATTAGTTTTCAAATCCATATTATTTACTTTACTTTCGATCTGATTAAACGCTCGTTTTTCCAAATCGGTTCCAAAACGACGCGGAAAAGAAATCTCTTCGAGGTTTTTTTTTATCCTAGTTTCGTCAATCATTTCCTCAACAAACCTCATTTAAAGCAGATTAATCCAAAACGGTATAAAAAATCCTTAGGAGGCCATTCCAACTCAATATTGTGGTTCTTTACCGTTTTGTCTACATTAATTCCAATAGCTTCCATGGAATATCTCTTCTCATCAGGAAAACGGCACGGTTCTCCGTTCGGTTTCGAGCAACTTTTTTTTATTTTGTCATAGCAGAGTTGGCAATGACCGCCCCATAAAACTAATTTCTCTTCATAATTCTCATCGTAATTGTCCAAAAACTGAGTTATTTCCATTTCCAGTCCTTTATTCGTAAGTCTTTTGGAATATATTCGATTTAATATTCTTTGCAGGTTCCAATTTGGATGTTTTTTCCGAATCGACTGGGAATACGATTTTATATCTAATTTAAAGATAATTAGGTAAAATTTTTCGAATTTTGAAAGTGGTTCCTCTAAGTAAGGAGCTTCGGGAGGGCACGCCCAATTATTATTATAATTAGGACACTTGAAATTTGGATTAAGACAATACGACTGAACCTCGGGTTCAAACGCTATACTATCGAACTTTATTTCAATGTGAGGCAACTTCTTTTTAATAAATTAAAAATGTGTAAAAAAATTGTCTCTTTTGAATTTAAAATGAATAAAAAATAAGAAAATAAAAAAATTATTTCTGAACTTGCGAAATTAATTCCTCGATTTCATGTTGAACTTCTTGTGGTGTCTTTTCGACTTTTCCCTTGGATAAAGCCTCCTCTATATGGGGTCGGTGAATTGTGTTATGTGCGCAAAATGGAATCTCGCGTACCTTTGAAGGATCGTCTGGATCAATAACACCGTAATGAACAAGACATCTCTGCACTCGACTAAGATCGAAATTATACGCATCTTGAAAGTGCATCGCTGATATCATTAAATTTTTTGATAGCAAGAAGTCGGAAGCAGCTTGCAAGCTTGGTCTAAAGACTATTTTAGCAAAATTTTGTAGTGTCTTAGATGTAAAAATTCTTTGAGGATTTTTTATATATCTTACTAAGCCTCCAAAGAAGTATGCTCGCATGAGATTGCGATATGCTGCGTCCGCCATTCCATCGATAAAATCGCCAACAATTTGCCCTATTTTTCCAAGGCTTTTAATGTCAAACGATCCCAGCATGTTTGTTGGTTTTGGAACTTCGCGGTTTTGAACCATATCCCAAACTTTATTTGACCACCGAATCAATCCTTCTACATCGAAATAATTTTCGATAGGCTCCCACTCGCCTTCGTCAGTAACGATACAAATCGTTGCAAAACCACAATCGTGATGAGAAGTCATTGCCCACTCATCAGTATCGTCAAACCAAGCCACCAGCCTTGTAAATTTACTAGTTGTTGCTATCGGATAAAAATTTGTTAAAGCGCCGTTTGTACACTCGTTTAAAGCAACTTTGAGGTCCGATGTGGTGTATCGCAAATCCATTAATTCTTCATAAGTAATTCTACCACAGAGAGATACTGGTTGGAATATAACTCCTCCAACTACATCAGTGTTTTCCTTCGCATAATTCATTATATTAGCGATTTCATGATCGTTCAAACCTTTACATACAGTTGGAACTAACATTACTCCTGTTAATCCCACTTCTCTACAGTTTTCTATTACTTTTTGCTTTAGTGGCCACAGATTTACTCCTCTCACTTTTTTATATGTCTCTGGAGTGCATCCATCGAAGGAGAGGTAGACTGCGTCACATCCGGCTTCCTTCAATTTTTTACAATATTCAACTGACTTCCCCAGCTTGACTCCATTAGTTGTTAGCATAACTTCGACGAATCCGAGCTCTTTAGCCTCTCTAATAAAGTCGAACAAGTCGTCTCGCATGGTGGGTTCTCCACCTGAAATTTGTAATAATGGTGGTGGCACTGGTTCCATTGACCTAAAGTGTTTTAGAATCTGAATGAGTTGGTCATAGGTAGGTTCCACTACATATCCCGTTGCATTTGCGTTCGCAAAGCATACCGGACACACTAAATTACACCTATTTGTAGTATCAATCAAAGCAATGCAAGGAGCGGATTTATGATTTTCGCATATTCCACAATCGTAAGGGCACCCATTTTTTGTCTCTTTTATTCCTGAACTAACGCATTCAGGTTTAGTTTCCGTGTAACAACCTAATTCTTCGCAAAAACTATTTTGCCAAATATAATCTTCTTTATTAATCGATATTTTGTCTTTGAATTCACCATGTTCTTTGCACTGTTTCTTCATCATAACCCATTTTGTTTCGTCGTCTACATAAATTTCTGCTGGAATTGGCTTCATACATTCAGGACAAATGCTTGTAGTAGTTCTTATTATCTCAGTCATGTTATTTACTTCCCTAAAAACGCGTTTTATTATTTGTATAAATAAACGATTAAACAAAAAAATATTTTGATATAATAAAAACCTTTCAAAACAAATAATATTCTTGATAATATTATGAAGCTTACGTGGGAGTTTTTTATTAAAATCGATAGAAGTTTTTAATAACGGAATTTTAATTCAGAGAAAAATCCATTTTCTCCGCCGATGTTAAATACTCATGTTATCATATGATAACTACTACTTTTCATCTAGAATTTAAATTAAATGAAAGGAGACTCCTGCCACAAAATAAATAGGGGGAGGAGGAGGGCGAAATTAAGTGTAGGTTAACTACACCAACCAAAAGACAAAAATCCAGATGTGGCAGGAGTCATGTTTGATTTTTTTTTTATTAATTCCCCCTTTTTGATAGTGTATTTCATTTTTTTTAAATTTCTACCTTTTGAATTATAAATTTTCAGAATGTTTATTTTTATCTCTTATGTTCTTCAATAGTTCTTCACTTAAATACTTAACATTTTAATGCAAATTCGTTATATATGCATATTGCTTTATCATATTAACAATTCTGTCTATTACTGCATTTGTTTAAATTGGATTTTCTACAAAGAACTTAATATGAATTCATTCTAAAAAGGTTTTATATTTTGATTATTTTGTATTTATTAATGTTTTTAATGAATAATTGACTCGTAATATGGGACAATATAAGCCAGGTCATAAAGACGAAGAACAAAAATTTGATTATTTTTTTATACTTTTCTTTGTAATCGGATTTGCCGTTTCTACGGTTAATATGTATGTGATAAAGATCTACGCGGATAATGTGTTGTCTTTTTTACTAATTATATTTATCTTCATTATTCCCGGCGTTGTGATTGGTTTAAAGAAGCGAATTTGGGGGTATGGTTACATGTTTGGTTTTATGATAGCGGGAATACCTGGAATCTTTTGGTTTGATTTATTTATTGGGGGCTATACCGTTGTTGTTTCTTTCTTCCTTTTTATTATATTATGGTTGATTTTCTGGAAGACTTGGAGGTCAATTTCGGGTATAAAGGTGGATGAATAACGGTACTAATTATCTAATTTAGTGAGTAAAAACGATTGATCTTTACGCCCTGCATCGATATCGCGCAATATAGTTTTAGTTTTAAGTTTTTTAATTGAGCGTAATGCTACGGAAAAAACATGAGATTTTGGGCTAAAAGACCTGCGAGGTTTTACTATAGATTTTTCCCACGAATTATGAAAGGCAAGTTTTCCTAAATCAACTCTGGGCGTGGGATTAGGATAGACTTTACTGTATCCGAATACTGCTAACGATGGCATATGCCAATTGGGTGGTACATTCAAAATTCTTTTTGTAACTTTCCTTGAAAACGCTCCAATCCAACAAGTTCCGATTCCAAGCGAATAGGCTCTTAAGAGCATAAGTTGGACGATAGCTCCGGCATCGACTTTAGCGTAATATCCAGTAGAATTTTTTGCTTCAAACGCAACGATAATCATTAATGGTACCTGCTGCGCGTGAGGTTGTTTTCTATAAACGATTTTCGCAGTGTTCGCGATATTAGAAAGAAGTTCTGGATCATCAACAATAAATATCTTTACGTATGGTTTATATATAGTCAAAGGCGCGCTTAAACCTGCTTGTGCAATTTTATAAATGTTCGATAGAGATATTGTGTAATTCTCTCCTTCGTAATATTTCCTAATTGCTCGCCTGTCTAAAATAGCATCAATTGTGGTAATATCGAATTCATTCTGAACTATTTTATCGCTCTTGATCTCGCCTAAACCCTCCCGATTATTGTAAATAACGATTTTATTTTCTATTGAACTGAGTTCAGGTTTGAAATCCTCTTCTTCTATGGGATATCCTAAGCATAGAATAGCATCAATTTCCATTATTTTTGGAATTTTAATGTATTCTCTTAAAAGCGTCCTATTAAAGCATCTTATCCATCTAATAGAAGTTTCGAAGATCCTTGCAGCTAGAACCATATTGGCTATTGCTGCACCCATGTCAGTTTCTCCGAAATGCTTTCCAGTTAGCCGAGAAGAGTGGCAACAGATAATAAAGCATCGCGAAGATTTTGAACAAGCTATATCGCCTTCATGAGATTTTCGCAAGTCTAATCTGTACAAGTCTCGCTCGCTATTGTAGTATGTGTCTTTAAATTTAAAGTTGGCGCGCTCTAATTCTTTTTTTTCTGGCTCTTTGTATTCAGGTAATCTTCGATTTAAACGCGGATCTCCTTCTTTAATCACTTCTCGTATATTTTCGATTTTTTCATCATCATTAACGACCATAAATCTCCATACTTGCTGATTCTCAGCAGAAGGAGCCCATCTTGCCGCTTCTAAGATTTTAAATATAATCTCCTTTTCAATCTTCTTGTCTGGATCAAATTTGATGGGATTTTTGATATCCTCAAGAGTCTCAGCCAATTTCACTTGTAAATCAACGCTTCTAAGGAGATTTTAAACGAATATTGGATTTTTACATTTGACGCAACTGATATTTGCTTCTTTTGCAGTCACGGCGCAATTCATACAATATTTTTGTCCGCACTTCTTGCATTCATATGTTTCCCCCGATAGTGGTCCTTTATGTAGCAAGCAAAAATCTTTTTTAAATTCGAAGGAGGGCGGCATTACAGGGGGAGGGGGTGTTTTTTTCTCGTTATTCAATATTTTTACCTGAGATAAGTTGAATTAAATACTTTAGATTCGCTTTAGACTAAATTGTGGCAATATCTTCAATAATCACTTTTAATACCTTTGGAAGATTCTTAAAAGCGTTTTCAATTTCGTTCAATATTTTTTCGCCATTTTCAATGTTTTTGAGGTTCAAATAGCTTTCATAATAGCAAGCTTCTTCAGAATAGCATATTCCCGTAGTAAAAAGAATATGGTCTTTAAGTTGTAATTGCTTTAGATTTTCTGATATTGCATTTACCAATTCTGGGGAAAACTCTACTAAATTAATAAGAATTTTTTTGATATTATTTGTATCAATCGGAAATAAATTTATTTTTATAATTTCTTCTCTAATAATGAAGATTAACAAATAGTAAGGTGTTTCTTTCACTGATCGTATTATTTCTTTTGGAATAATGCTATTAGACAAGATTTCCTCTTTTTTAACTACCAATCCTTTAGAAATTTTTATATGTTTGTCGTAGTCTGCATCCATAATGATTACATTATCGTACTTATTGGATAATTTAAATAAAGTCTCTATTGAATAGTTATTTTTTTATTTTAAATCTTCTGATTTTTAATCTCGTTAAACAACCGATTCCAGCAAAAGAGGGTTTAAATCTATTCTGTAGATAAAATTTCAATGTATTACTTACGTATTATTTGAATTAATATCTGATTCCTTGATACTTTTTGTTAGAAGAATAAAAGCAAATTAATACTAATTTTAAATTCGGAGTCAATTTAATGCTTTTCGAGGATAAATCGTCAGAATTCAAATATTCGCACGTCGACAGTGAGTTCAATAGATTTCACGCTATTTTTTTGATTGATGCAAAATCTGGTCTTACTTTCTGTAGCAAGAAATACTCAACTAGTATGGGGAAGTTTAACAAACATAGCGACGATTTAATTACGGGTTTTTTGAACGCATTAAATTATTTTGTGAAAGAAATCGACAACGCTAATGAATCTATCCAAGAAATTAATTTTAAGAAGAGCAGGCTTTTATACGATCAAAAGGGAAGGTTAATGGTAATTGGATTTTCTAAAAAAACAGATGTCAATATTGAAAGGGAAATTCTCTCCGATATCTTAAACGATTTTTACACAAAATATAGAAACTATATTGAGAATTTTAAAGGGAATGTTCAAATATTTGAAAACTTTAAAAAAGATTTAGATCATTATAACACATCGTGGTATTTCAGAAGCGGACATATAAACGACCAGATGAGATTTAGTCGCTTTAAAATCGACTAATCTTGTTTATCCTCCTTCATTTCCTCGAACTTTTTCTCAACATGCTTTTCAATTTGCTTTCCCGTTCCCTCAATATCTGCGCTTATTGCTTTTCTTTGCTCGTCTTGTTCTCTTTTTTTCTCGATTAAAAATGCCTTATCAGCAATTTGTTTTTCGATCGTTTTCCGCGTTTCTTCGATATTAGATCCTATTGCTTTTCTTTGCTCGTATTGCTCTTTTTGCCTGTCTATCATGAAGGCTTTGTCTGCAATTAATTTTTCAACTTCGCTCTTCTTTCCTTCAATATTAGCGGTAACTGCTTTCTTTTTCTCGTCTTGTTCTTTCTGTCGCTCTATCATGAACGCTTTTTCGCCAATGCTTTTTTCGATGGTTTTTCCCACACCTTCAATGTCAGCTGTAACTGCTTTCCTCTTTTCTTCTTGTTCCTTTTGTCTCTCGATCATAAACGCTTTGTCAGCAATTTGTTTTTCAATGGATTTACCTACGCCTTCGATATCCGCAGTGACTGCCTTGCGTTTTTCTGCTTCATCTTTTTGTCTCTCTATCATAAAGGCCTTTTCAGCGACTTTCTTCTCGATTTCTTGACCTATAGTTCCAATACCCGGTTTTATTGAAATTCTTTCCCTGTCCCTTTCTTTTAATTTTTCGATTTGAAACGCTTTATTTCCAATGCTTTTTTCAATGGTTTTTCCTACAGCTTCAATGTCTGTTTTGACTGCTTTTAACTTTTCCGCCTCATCTTTTTGTCTTTCTATCATGAAAGCTTTCTCTCCAATGCTCTTCTCGATGGTTTTTCCCATACCTTCAATGTCTGTTTTGACTGCTTTTAATTTTTCTGCTTCCTCCCTTTGCCTTTCGATCATAAAGGCCTTTTCTGCTACTTTTTTCTCGATTTCTTGACCCGTACCAAGAATACGAGGTTTAATTGACCTTCTTAATTCGTCGCTCTCGCGCTTTTTTTCCATTCTAAAAGCCTTGTCTGCAACATTAGGCGTGATTGCCTTTTCAATTTTTTCGACATCTGGTTTAGCGGCGGCTCGTAATTTTTCTTCGAGTTTAATTCTGGCTGCGTGAAAAGCTTTATCTTTAACTGACTGATCGATTAGTTTTTTACTTGCTTCAAAGCTGATCTTTCTTTTTTCTTCGGTTTTTTCTAGGTAATCTTTGATATCTTCCTTTTCCTTCTGAAGAATATGCTTTACTATTTCTCTCTCTTTTTCGATTTCTTCGGGAGTCTTTTTATCGGCTTCTTCTTCCAACTTATTCACTTTTTTACTTTCTTAATATAAAAGAGTATTATGGATTTAAATTATTTTTGAAAAAAAGAAGCAAATGTTTGAAAATAAAAAAAGAAAGTCTCCTTTCATTTTATTGGAATTGGAGCGACATCATCAAAATCTTCAACGGATTCCATTAAACTCAAAACTGTAAATTTAAGGGTCATCATTTCTACTACTTCACTTTGTAATCTATCGAATTGTTTTGTCCCTTCTGATATTTTATGCGTGTTTGTCAATTCCTTGAATATTTTTATTAATTCTCGCTTAAGTTCTTCTTGTCTATCTAGATCTAATTTCTGCTCTGAAATCCATTTATCCATTTTCTCTTTAATATCGAGCTCTTCATTATCTCCAATTACATAAGAAATTTCGACTGCTTCAAGCGATTCAATCTTATTTACATATTCAAGATCTTCGTAAATGGGTTTTACCATTAAACCCAAATTTATAATTAATGGTTGCAGTTGTAAACGTTCTAAACTTTCTAATAAATATTCTAATACCTTCTCTTTCTGAGAAATTTTTTTATAAGACATAAATTCTTCTAGTAATCGAAATAAAGTTGTTCTTAACAATAATTCTTTATACTCCTCAATTTTTTCTACCTCGTGATCTAAGGTTTTTTGAATACATTTATAGATAGATTTCATTAACGGCTTAACGGATTTAAACATTTGAAATAAATGTACGAAATTATAAATGCTTTCCAAAATTAGGAGTCTATGTTCATCTGATTTGAAATTATCTATTAAAATATCCTCCAGATCATAAAATTCATTGGGGAGACCGAGGAAATCCTGTATTGCCTCAAAAATTAAGCTTGTATCTTCACTCATCCAATTATAATATCTCGTTAAGGTTATATATTTCTTTTCGTCCGAGAGTATTGGTATTGCACATTTATTTTAAAAATTTAATAGGAAAAAAGTATTAGAACAAAGAGGGTATTAACGCCTTAGAACCGTGTAAAATTGAAGATAATAGGTAATATATCGCTTTAATCGTGGAAATTGGTACTAAGTCAAAAGGTTTCACTCCACTTAACTTGAACATTGCCGTGGCAGTTTGTGCTAAATTATTACAATTCCCAGAAAAGAATACATTTTTTTCTCCAAAAACTTTCCTTAATTTATCTCCGACTTCTTCAATTGCACAAAAGCCTGCAACTAAACCCTTAGTATATCCTTCTTTTTTTAACTGTTCAATTAAGTTGTCGTCAAATCCCTTACCCATTACTACAAACCAACTCCCTTTAAATTTATGTTTAAAATCAAGCGCAAGGACTTGCAGTAAAGCTAGAGGATTGTTCTGACAACCTTCTCTACATAAAAGTTCTTTACCTCTTATTATTTTCACATCGTCGGGAAATTCTTGGAGTAAATCAAATTCGTATTTCTCCTTGTATTCTGTTAGCGCTCTACCAATAACCTTAATCTTCTTGAGATCTCCTACTCCAAGACCGCGTTCTGTAGCAATCCTTAGATGTGGAACATCCTCTAGTGTCATTCCGAAAATTCTCGCTCCAACAACATCGACCGAAAGCGTATCGGTTCCACAAATTAAAATATTAAAATTCTTAACGAGTCTGTCTTCTAATGCAGTCGGTGGATAATGACCGTGAATGGTTCCTTCTATTCCGTCAATAATAGTAATATCGGGTTTAATGTATTCGTAAACATCTACTAACTTTGAGTGAAGGTTGTAATTGTGGTCCTTTCCTCTATCTTCGTGTTGTGGATAAGCCCATTGGTTTTTAATACCAAGCGTAACTCCTGCCATACTATGCGTTTTAAGCTTCGGTAGATTGATATAAGTGTAGAGATCTCGATTTTCCATCAATTTTACTATCGTTTTAGGCATTCTAAACGACTTTAAAATGTATCCCTTGGCGTCTTTTTCAATAGATTCCTTACCCTTAAAGGTGAAAGTTTCGGTCTTTTCCTCATCAAGATATATTGGTTTTGCCCCTGTTTTCTTACAAACTTTCCGAAAACCCGCGATTGCAAACACCAATCTAGTCATGTTGCTTTGAGTCGAATTTTCCATTACAAATATTTTTTGTGCTCCAATAATTTTTAATTGCTCAATTACAGCCTCTAAAACTACTGGAGAAGTATAACAATGCTTTTTAAAATCTATTCCATTTACTTTTATATAAACTTCCTTAGAGCTTTTTATAATCGGTGTTTTTGCCTTTTCAAGTTGAGAAAACAGTTCATTTACTGCCGATTTTACTCCTTGGTTTGTATCAGCTATATATACTTCAGAGGACATAAAGCATCAAATTACTTTTTGTTCCAATTTAATATAAAATTTAGTAATTTCTTTTTGATAGCTCGATTTTAAACCCAATTAAAATAATCAGCGTGCCTATCGTATGCGTTCCCAAATAAAAAATGACCGTGTGGAAACTGGTCCATACGATTGGTTCTGTTGGATAAGGTAAATATCCAAATAGAATGAACCATGCACCATGTTCGAACAAAGTATTGAACGCCCCCGAGCTTAATATCCATAACGGTATGTACAATTTTTTGTTTTTTAATATTAAAAAATTCGGCATTAGCATAAACCAACAACCGTACGCAACATAATCGAACAAAACGACAACTGCCGAGAATGTAGGTTGAAAGTTAAAAATCACCATAAATGTTTGGTCGATTAAACCAACGATAAATCCAGAAACATGTCTAAAAAAGATTGTAATTCTCTCATCCCTTTTGATGTATAAAAATATCGATTGCAACGAGATAACGATTAGTAGGCCTATTGATACTATTAGTAGAAGCTCTTCAAAACTTAGGTTCGGGAATCCGTTCATTTTATAATAATCTAAAAGCCATTACTATATATTTTTTAAGATTAAATCTGATTGATAACGGTTCGTACAAAAAAATAGGCGTTAATTATGGTTAAAGATGTTTTCACATAATATTATTTTTTATTAATTATTTCAGCAGTAATATTCCGATTTTTAACAATTTTAGTTAAAAATTTAATAGATAATAAGCCATAAGTTAAAATGTGTTCTACACCCTTTAATAATAGTTAGTTAAAGGATTCTTACAAGAAGAAGGGCGTCAAAAGAAAAACTGAGAGGTATGAAATGGAAAAAAATAATAAGCTAATAAATGAGAAAAGCCCTTATTTATTACAACACGCTAACAATCCTGTGGAATGGTATCCTTGGGGTGATGAGGCGTTTGTAAAAGCTGGAAAAGAAAATAAGCCTATTTTCTTATCAATTGGATATAGCACTTGCCATTGGTGCCATGTGATGGCGCACGAATCGTTCGAGGACGAAGAAGTTGCGAAACTCATGAACGACTCTTTCGTATCAATAAAAGTCGACAGAGAAGAACGACCCGATATCGATAAAATTTACATGAATGTGTGTCAAATGCTCACGGGGAGCGGTGGCTGGCCTTTGACAGTTGTTATGACGCCAGATAAGAAACCGTTTTTCGCGGGCACATACTTTCCTAAACACAGTCGAATGGGACGAATTGGCATGTTGGAATTAATCCCTCGTATCAAATTAGCCTGGTCAACGCAAAAAAACGAACTCGTTACTTCTGCTGAGAGAATTGCGACTGTTCTCCAACATAATGTTGGAGAAATCCCTCACGAGGATGAGCTCGGAGAACCAACGATAAAATTTGCATACGAAGAATTAAACCAAAAGTATGATCGTGTATATGGTGGATTTGGTCTTTTTCCAAAGTTCCCAACGCCCCACAATCTTCTCTTTTTGCTTACGTATTGGAAGCGGTATAAATCCAGTAAAGCGTTAGAAATGGTTGAGCGAACGCTTCGATCTATGAGGCTCGGAGGTATATACGATCATATTGGCTTTGGATTTCACAGATATTCCACCGATCAAAAATGGCTAGTCCCTCATTTT
>SMTZ1_10009968_pt1 | contig 14393 bp, 12 predicted proteins | sample DeeMarSWOR136_30_FD_25667 | JGI IMG/M metagenome (IMG submission 25667) | reverse complement strand
TTCTGTCTCACCTGATCAACCAGCGCAAACCATCACTCACGCTAATAGGCCAGACATCCTTCGGCGTCGACCTAGCCCCCAGCCTCGCAACAGAGCTGAAACTCCCACTGGCCACCGACTGCATAGATGTAGACTTCGAAGGGGAAACACTGACTGTGGTTCGCCAAGTGTACGGCGGCAAGGTGAACGTCAAAGCGCAACTTCGCAAGTCCGCAAGCTACATCGTCACCATCCGTCCGGCAACATTCGAAGCTAAGGAAACCAAGCCATTAGGAGGCGAAATAGTCAGAATCAAGTCGCCTATTCCAGAGGACACAGAATCCAAACGTTTCATCGAATATGTTCAGCCGCCCGCAGGAGAAGTGGACATAACGGCAGCAGACATCCTGATCGGCATAGGCCGCGGAATCAAAGAAGTTGACAACATGCCTATCGTAGAGGAGCTAGCAGCAACGCTTGGAGGCGTTCTAGCCTGCTCACGCCCCATTGTAGACAAAGAATGGCTACCAACCGATCGTCAAGTCGGCACTTCAGGAAAGACTGTCAAGCCTAAGCTATATATCGCCATAGGCATCAGCGGTGCCTTCCAGCACATCACAGGAATGAAGAACTCCGACTTGATAATAGCCATAAACAAAGACCCAAAAGCACCCATCTTCCGAGTCGCTGACTACGGCGTCGCCGAAGACCTCTTCAAAATCGTGCCCTTGCTGAAAAACAAAATACGTGAAGCAAAAGAAGGCCACGCGTAAACCAGAATTGGGAGAAAAGCAGATGGATTTTGAACTGAGTGAAGAGCAAAAGGACATAAAGAAAGCTGCCAGAGAATTCTGCGAGAAAGAGTTAACGCCCGAACTGGCGTTGGAATTCGACAAGAAAGAGGAGTTCCCCCTCGAAATCTACAGAAAAGCCGCCAAGCTCGGATTCACCAGCATGAGATTTCCAGAGGACTATGGCGGTCAGGGATACGGAATCCTCGAGGACTGCTTGGTGACCGAGGAGATGTGCAGGGTCGATCCGGGACTCGGCATTGCCACATTGTCTGCAACCTTCGCTCTGCCCGATTTGGTGTTGAAGCACGGAACAGAAGAACAGAAGCAGAAGTACCTTCCGCCTCTGTGCAAGGGCGAGAAGATATCGGCTGGAGCGTTCACCGAACCAGAACACGGCAGCGATCTCTCTCTCATGGACACAACTGCCATCAGGAACGGGGACAAGTGGGTGATCAACGGAGACAAGCAGTTCATAACAAACGCGCCTATAGCGGACTTGTTCTGCGTGCTTTGCCAAACAGACCCAACAGCTAAGCCCAGCTACCGCGGCGAAAGCCTATTCATAGTGGAGAAGGGCACTTCTGGACTTGACATCACCAAACTCAAGGATAAGATGGGCATCAGGTCAGCAATAACCGGGGCCGTCTCACTTAGCGACGTCACAGTCACCAAAGACAACCTCGTCGGCAAACTGGACAACGGTTTCTACTACGTGCTCGAGTTCTTTGACGGAAGTAGGATCCCAGTCGCAGCCCAAGCTGTCGGCATGGCGCAAGGAGCGTTTGAAAGAGCATTCAGCTACGCCAAGGAGCGAAAACAGTTTGGATCTCCAATCATCCAGTTCCAGGGCATATCATTCAAGCTGGCTGACATGGCAACAAAGATCGAGACCGCTAGGCTGCTCACCTACAAGGCTGCTTGGATGTTTGATCAGAAAAGGGTAGATCCGATGCTCACCGCCATGGCTAAGGCATATGCGAGTAGGGTAGCCATGGAAGTCACAGACGAGGCTATCCAAGTACACGGAGGATACGGTTATCTGGCGGATTATCACGTTGAGCGATTTCATCGTTGCGCAAAGATAACCGAGATTTACGAGGGAACAACCGAGATGCAGAAGCTCACAATCATGAGGTACCTTTTGAAGAGAATGTGAGTCCCCAATGTAGAGAGGTCAGCACAAGCTTAAATGTGACATCTTGACACTAGAGATGAATTGAGGCCGTTCAAATGGGCTTTCTGAATAGATTCAGAAAAAAGGAAGTCACAGAGAAGACTGTTGAGGAGAAGAAAGAAAAGGCCGAAGAGATCACGGACCTTGAAAAGCTTTGCACGGGCGACAAGGAGGTCTACGAAGCCTTACGTAAAGTCATGCTCCTAGATCCTAGGAAAATCGAGGGATCTATGAAAGACGCAGAGAAGAAAGCTAAGGAATATGAGAAAGAAGGCGATAAGCTCAGGGCGCTAACATGGTATGAAAGTGCGGGGAGACTGGCGATTTATGAGGGAGATGTGAAAAAGGTCGAGAAATACTTCGGCAAGTGCGCCGAGTTGTCACCGGACAGGGACTACCCCATACTAAAGATTCCGGAGAAAGCTGTAAGCAAAGCTCAGGACTATTACCGAAAATTCCTAAAGGAATAGAGGAAGAGCGAGCGGATCTCCTCTTCTACAAGGCTTCAAAGAAGGGTATCACGTCTCTGCTCGATGGGGCTTCTTAGAGAGTTGTGACGAACAACAAGCGTTCAACCAGCTCTTTGTAGCGGTTTCTGATCGTAACTTCGGTCACTTGAGCAATCTCAGCGATTTCCCTCTGTGTTTTCCGCTCGCCCATGAGCACGGAAGCAATGTAGCTTGCAGCTGCGGCTATACCCGTAGGTCCCCTTCCCGAGGTAAGCCTGAGCTCTCGTGCCATCACGAGAATCTTATGCGCGATTTCTTCGGCTTTGCCCTGCATTGTAAGCTGATTGGAGAATTTGCTCACATATTGGCTAGGTTTCACGGGTGGAATGAAGTAGCCCAGTTCCCTGACGAGAAAACGATAGCTACGTCCAACTTCCTTCTTGTCGATGGTTGAAGCCTCAGCGATTTCGTCTAGAGTTCGTGCGAGTTTGCATTGCCTGCAGGATAGGTATATGGCAGCGGCAGTCACTCCTTGGATGGACCGTCCACGAATCAGATGTTCCTTGACCGCCTTCCTGTAGATAACTGAGGCGGTTTCGAGTATATTTCTCGGAAGGCTAAGGTTATTTGCTATCTTCGAAATCTCAGACAGCGCGAAAGCGAGATTCCTCTCAGTGGCATCAGAGACTCGTATTCTTCGTTGCCACTTCCGAAGCCTGTAAATCTGTGCCTTTTGCCCTGGCGCCAGCTTCCTACCATAAATGTCACGATCATGCCAGTCTATCATGGTAGAGAGGCCTTTGTCATGGATTGTGTACGTGAGAGGGGCGCCAACGCGAGTTCGCTTGGCGCGTTGCTCCTTGTCGAAGGCTCGCCATTCAGGTCCCCGATCAGCAAGTTTGGTAGCAATAACTACTCCGCAGTCCATGCACACGATCTCGGCGCAGTCGTAGTCTCTCATGACTCGCGTGCTCCCGCATTCGGGGCATTGCCTGACCCCGACGGGGCGCATGGAAATTTCTTCACTCATCTTCTCTCTCTTCTTCTCCTTCGAAGATTAGAGGAGGGGATAGCGTAAAGGACACGACCAACAAGGCGATTTGCGCCTTCGACGCTTGCTTTTATCGAGACATACGGAGATGAGATTGATCCAAAAATGTCAAAAACTGTTCCGACGGGCTTCATCTTTTCATCAACCACTGTATTGCCTATTTGCGGAACGTTCTCCGCCTTGAGGATGGCACTTCCGCTGGAGCTTATGTGAAGGACACAGCCGATTCTCTGCAAACCTACGTATTCCCCTCACAAAACGTGAAGGTTGAATCCGATGGCTTTATTTAAACCTTTTCGTGATTCTAAATCTATTTCCAGAATTTTGAGCCATTTTCAGGCTTTTTTGTCCTTTTTAGGTTCATTTCAGCGTTTTCATTCTGATGTTGGGTACTTCTTGGATACCCCTACGAGCCAAAACTGAGACTGTGAGCTCCGGTCAAACTTGATAATTTGGAAGGGTGAAGTGGCTTCTACGGCTTTTTCGGCATTAGAATCGCGTTCGCTACGCCATCTTGCCCAGGATGCGAGGTTACGCGCGCCGTTCCTAGCGGGGTCTCTATTACTGTTCCTTTTGTAATCACGCCTCTACGATCGTAGTCAACATTAGCGGGGTTTCTAACCACGCGGGTAATCTCGGCTCTCTCGGTCTTTCCTGTGGCTGGATCAGAAACATTGGTGTGCGATACGTTCAGCAGTCTAGCTTTGACGTTGCTCCCGCGTGCACGGGCGAATCGTCTCTTCGCTGTGCCTTTTGTAGTCTCTGCTGGAAATGAGCCGCCTTCGAATTTCCTCTTCATCCTATACGGTCTCTTCCTGCCACCTGAGGCTTTCTTTTTGTGTTGATTTCCGTGCCAGACAGACAATTCTGCATCTCCATAGTAGCCTAACGGAACTCAACCATGGAGCGTGTGCTTTTAAAGGTTGTCTTTGCACGATCTATCACGCATTCTTCGTCACCTTGCCTGATCGTCTTTCAGCCGTCTTCAACACTTCGATCTTTTTTCAGAGCCGAGAAATAGCAAACTAAAAAGGCTGTGGCACTCCTACTCTAGTTGGTGAGCAGGTTTGTCAGTGGTTTCAAGGATCCAGAAAAGGGATGGTCGAATAGTCGGCTTTGACCAGAAGAAAATCGCTAATGCTATTCTGAAAGCCTTGACAGCGGTCAAACGTGAGGACGGAGCTGCAGCAAGGAGACTTTCAGATTCTGTTGTGGGACTTCTCAACGAAAGATTCGCTGGAAAGATCCCTGGTGTTGAGGATGTTCAAGATATAGTAGAGGAGGTTTTGATCAAACAGGGCTACGTGGATGTGGCTAAGGCTTACATTCTGTATCGTCAAAGGCGCACTGAAATTCGAGAGCTGAAGACATTCTTCGATGTTGTTGACGATCTGAAGCTAGGAATCAATGCGACAAAAGTCCTCAAAAGGCGATACTTGCTCAAAGATGTGGACGGAAACGTCGTCGAGACTCCTAGTCTGATGTTCCGCCGAGTTGCCAAGGCAATAGCCGAGGCAGATCGTCTCTACGACAAAAACGCTGATTTGAAGAAGGCCGAAGAGGGCTTCTTTCAGGTTATGGCAAACCTTGAGTTTCTACCAAATTCCCCAACTCTAATGAATGCGGGCACCGAGCTGGGGCAGCTTTCGGCCTGTTTTGTGTTGCCAATTGAGGATTCGATAGAAGGCATATTCAACGCGCTGGAACACATGGCGATAATCCACAAGTCAGGCGGTGGAACCGGCTTCTCGTTCTCAAGGCTTAGACCCAAGGGAGACACGGTGAAGTCTACGAAGGGCATCGCCTCTGGCCCTGTGTCTTTTATGCGCGTCTTTGACACCGCCACAGACGTGATTAAGCAGGGAGGACGAAGACGAGGCGCCAACATGGCCATCCTTCACGTGACGCATCCAGACATTCTTGAGTTCATCACTGCGAAATCCAAAGAGGGCATGCTGACAAACTTCAACGTTTCCGTTGCACTCACAGACAAGTTCATGAAAGCCGTTGAGAACAACGCCGAATGCGATTTGGTGAATCCTCGTACAGGAGAGACTGAGAAGCGACTACGTGCCAAGGACGTTTTTGATCTGATTGTCACGATGGCATGGAAAACCGGTGATCCCGGGCTCATATTCATTGATGAGATCAACCGGCACAATGCAACCCCACAGGCTGGAAGGATCGAAAGCACCAATCCTTGTGGGGAACAGCCTCTGCTGCCCTATGAATCATGTAATCTGGGGTCAATCAACCTAGCCAAGATGACCAAAGATGGCGCGCTGGACTGGGATAAACTCAGAAGAGTCACCAGAACAGCAGTCCACTTCTTGGACAACGTCATTGATGTGAACAAGTATCCTTTGCCGGAATTCGAAAAGATGACCAAAGCGAATCGAAAGATAGGGCTTGGAGTGATGGGATTCGCGGATATGCTCATCCAGATAGAAATTCCTTACGATTCAAAGAAGGCATTATCCGTTGCTGAAGAGGTTATGAAATTCATCTCGGAAGAAGCCCGGAAGAAAGATGTCGAACTCGGTGAAAGTAGAGGGTCATTTCCAAACTTTGAAGGAAGCACTTGGAAGAGAGACGGCTACAGAGCTATGCGCAACGCTACCATAACAACAGTTGCGCCAACGGGTACGATAAGCATAATAGCGGGCTGTTCAAGTGGGATGGAACCTATCTTCGCTGTTGCCTTCGTCCGAAGTGTGATGGAGGGGACAAAGCTCTTGGAGATTCAGCCTTCCTTTGAGAAGATAGCTAGAGAAAGAGAGTTTCACAGCAGGGAGTTGATGATGAAAATCGCAAAAGCGGGTTCTGTACGGGCTCTAGCGGAGGTTCCAGAGAATCTAAAGCGGATCTTTGTCACAGCCTTGGATATAGCTCCTGAATGGCATGTCAGAATGCAGGCAGCTTTCCAGAAGTATGTTGATAATGCCGTGTCGAAGACTGTGAACCTCACATCTGATGCTGCTCCTGACGAAGTCAGGGAGGTCTTCTTGTTGGCTCACAAGTTGAAATGCAAAGGAGTGACGGTTTACAGGTATGGAAGCAAGCAGGAACAAGTTTTGCATGTTGGTCCGATGTTGGCTAAGGAAATGCGGGCTGAAGAACACGTGAGTGCCGAGTCAGAATATTCAGGTGGATGTCCAGTCGGTCAATGTCCTTTCTAGGCTGGAATCTAGATCGTCCCCTCGTTCGGGTTCATCTCAGTCGGATTCTGAAAGATAGTCTGGAGCTGCCGCTTCATAGCTCCTTTGTCATGACTTAAACCGAAGTAGTCAGCGAAAAACTCAGTCGTCCGCAGTAGCCGTGTTCGTCCCGTCTTTTCCCGTGTTATCAGCTCCATATCTTCCAATTGTTTCAAGTGACCGTAGGCATGGGATCCCCGCACCTCGATGACGTTTGGTTGGAGCACCGGCTGCCGATAGGCAATGTAAGACAAAGTCTTTAGCGGGCCTCTAGAGAGAAGCGGTCTTATCGACAGTTTCTGGACTTCAGGTGTATATCGCGTCTTCAGTTGCAGAACAAATCGTTTGTCCCCGAGCTCGAGGACCTCGAGGGCGGCTTCCTGATTTCTGTACTTTTCCATCAGCATTCTCGCAAGTTTGCGGATTTTCCGTTTGGAGCGAGTTCCTATGACCGAAGCTAGGGTCTTCACGTCCAGAGGACGCCCTGCCACATAGAGCGCCGCCTCAACTAGCGCCAAGTCATGCTTCAGCTGTTCCTGGTCGGATTCGTTAGGCATTTTCTGCTCCCTTTCCTTCAACACTCAGATCCTCAGCAACGCTCACATTGATATAGAATTCATTGGAGTCTTCCCGTTGCCACAGACTTACCCTGCCCCTCTGGGCGAGGAAGAGAAGCGTGATGAATCTCTTTATCGCTTCCAACCTATCCAATCCTGCTGTGATCTGGGAGAAGATGATTAGCTTCCCTGTGGCGGCGAGTTGGAGGAGTCGCTCGTGTAGATTGTTCATTTCTTGCTCAATCTCCATCAGATATCTGTCGATCGGGGGAAGGATTTCTAAAGGGGACGGGGGTGCTGGCTCTGTTGGTAGCTTTAACTCATATGGGCCTTCACTCTTTAACGCCTCATCCAACACGGTCAACAGCTGCTGGATTGTTGTGGATGTCAACTCGTAACGAAGAGGAATGAGTAGTGGCGGGGGCAGGAAATCTGGCAGAGACTTGGGAGGAGGCGGAGGCTCCTCTAGCATGAGAAGGAGCTTGGACTTCATGAGGTATATTGTAGCGGAGGAGTCAAGGGCCATGCCAGATGCCCTGAAATCTATTTCACCTCGTCTCTCCATCTCTTCTAAGAATGATGTCAACAGAAATGAGATGTTGACATCCCATGGGAGTATCTTCTGTAGTCTGTGGAGTTCGAAGAGCACGTTCCACGGCGGCTGAAAGTAGAAGGGTTTTTGCATGGAGGAAGACATCATGTGGCCTCCGCAAATCTAGCAGATATGACGTGCGATACTCCGTTGCGCTCGTAGACACCGTATACCCTCTCTGCCTTGTTCACCATCTCAGCCTTCAGAGTGACAACCAAGAACTGAGACTTCATGGAGTCTTCAGCCAACAACTCCCCAAGTTTCGCCACGTGAAAAGCATCCATGTGGGCGTCAATCTCGTCAAAAAGATAGAAGGCCGCAGGCGTGAAATCTTGCAGAGCAAAGATGAAGGCAACCGCTGCCACAGACCGCTCTCCACTGCTAGCTCCACTGACCAAGATAGGAGGTTTCTCAGGGAACTGAACAACCATGTCTATGCCACCGGAGAACGGCGTCTCCGGATTCTCCAGTCTCAGACTAACATCTCCGCCGCCAGTGAGCTTCGAGAAATATGTGCTAAGGTTTTTGTCCATTTGGTTGAAAGCTTCCATGAAGACCCTGCGCTTTTTCTGTTCAATTTCTTCCATGAAAGAGATGATCGCTTGTTTTTCTCGTTCCAGCTCGTTCATGCGAAGGGATAGCTCTTTGTATCGTGAGGATTGCTCGGCGTAGTGTGAGAGGGCCAGTTGATTGACGGCTCCGAGTCTCTCCAGCTCGAACCGCATCAGCCTGAGCGACGACTCTGCTAACTCGAGTTGCTCTGGCGTAACCTCAAATGCCTCCGAATAGCCCAGTTCCTTTAGTCGAACGCGATGCTGATCCAGCTGCAGCTGAAGGGTCTGACGTTTGAGCTGAAGTTCGTTGAAGAGACGTTCCTCTCGCTCGTATTTGGGGTTCAGCTTTTCCAGTTTCTCATCAGTGTCATCTATTTGAGACGAGAAGCGCTTCGCCTCTTCTCTTGCGGTCAAGACGGAGTGTGATAGCTCCTCTTTTGATTTCTCAAGTCTTAGGAGTTCCTCTTCAAGGGTTCTTCTTTGTTTTGTGGCTTGCTCAACATCGGCCTCCACGGTTGAGATCTGCTTTTTCACTTTTCTTAACTGAAGTTTGATGTTTTTCGAGCCTATTCTGAGAACATTTTCCAGTTTCGACCTGAGGGTCGAAAGTTCGGTTTCCACGCTGCCAAGACTCTGTCTTAGTCCCATTGTCTCCTCTGCGAGCCTCTGCCGCTGGACCTCCATCTCTTGGATTCTAGTAAGATCAACCTTCTGCCTCATTTCTGCCAGTTCTTTGCGCAGTTCGTGCGTTTTCTTCTGTATAGTATCACGTTGCGCCCTCTGGATCCCCATCTTCGTCTTTTCGTCTTCGAGTCGCTTTTGGACCCTTTGACTATACTTATCGACTTGTCTGATGTTTTGCCTCGTATATTTGATGCTTCTTTGTATTCGTGTAGTCTCGCCCTCAAGAGTGGTGATGGCTTCAGCTAGTCTAGAGAGTTCAACTCGCGCATTGTCGATCTCTTCTTCGAAAGTGACTATTTCGACTGCTTCATCTAGGCTTTTGATGGCGGATTCGCTCGGGATGATGGAAGAGAAGTCTATTGGAGCTCGATAGAAGCCGCTTTCTAGTCCTCCTCCAGCCTCATAGAGATCTCCATCCTTCGTGACCGATCTACAACCATCACGTGAGATGGCAAAAGCTGCCTTGTCATCCTCTGCTATCACAGTGTCTCCGAACACAAAAGCCACGGCAGGCGCGTGTTGTTTCGCGCACCTTACGAGTGTAGAAGCGACTCTACTTGCGCCCCTACTCTTTGGGGCCTTCACGGACCTGACATCAGACAGCTCTTTGAGGGGGATTAGCTTCACTCTGCCAAGCTTCATGCGTTTCAGCGTCTCAGTACATGCAAAGGCTGTATCGAAGTCTTGGACGACCATGGAGTCTAGCCAACCTGCTGATGCGACTTCTACTGCCTCTTCATAGCCCCTCTCCACTTTGATCAGGTCTCTCCATAGATGCCGGAGAGCACATCAAGCTCTGCGAGCTCCTCAATGTTTCTTAAAGCCTGTTCTTCCCTTGCAACCTGTTCTGCCAGATCACGTTGGGTTGCGAATTCCACAACTGCTTCTCGTGCAGATTCGGCGATCTTTTCAGCATTGACAATCTCCTTTTGTGCAGACTCCCGTTGTGCTGTTCTTTGATCGAGTGTTCTCTGGAGCGTCTTCAATCGGTCTTTCTGTTCTTCTTGCACCTTTCTGAGGTCTGAAAGAGAGTTTTTCAGCGCGTTCAAGGTAGATGCGAACTTCTCTTTTCTAGCGTTGAGATCGGACAGCCTACTGGAGAGAACTTTGGCATTGGCCTTACTCTTTGCGCGATCACCTCGAAGCGTGACCAGACTTTGAGAGAGGTTGTCAATTTGCTCTTCGAGTTTCCGGATTCTCTTGCTGTTCTCTCCCAGATTTGCGCGAAGTTGTGCTGCTTGACCTGATGTCTCGTCATGCTGAGATTGCTTGGCAGTAATCTCTTGGGACATTCGGTTGTGCTCTCTTCTCAGTCTTCCGATTCTCTTGTTGCAGTCTGAAATCTCGTTCTCCATCGCCTCAAGCTGTTGAAGATCGTTATCTCTGACCTTCGTCAGCCCTTCAAGACTCACAGTCTCGGCATCTATTTTTGTGGCCAGTTCCGTCAGCGTTGATCTTATGTCCCCAATCTCAACTTGGACTTCGAAGACTTTTGTTCCACCTTCCTCGACAAGCTCTGAACTCAGTCTGCGCCATTCTGTCTCGATTCCGTGCCGTTGAGATCTGAGTTGTTCCATCGCTTGTCTCAGCTTTCCGACCCGATCACCCGCTTCTTCGACCTTCGACAGTAGCTCCTTGAGTTTTCGTTCTGTTTCCAGAGTCTCGTAGGAAGTTTTCATAGCCTCAAATCGCTTGAGCTCGTTCTGGAGAAAGCTGCAGCGCAGCAATTCGTTGCGCTGTCGCTCCAGATCGTCAACTCTCCTCTGCACCTCATCTATCCGACCCATGGCGGTTCGAATGGATATTTCGGCGGTTCGAAGCTTCTCTTCGGCTTCAGCCTTCTCGGCATCGTACTGAGCGATTCCAACCAGGTCTTCTATGATCTTTCTTCGTTCCTGGGAGGAGATTTCGGTCATGCGTGTGATGGTTCCCTGCACCACAACATTATGTCCGGTGGGGCTGATTCCAGCCATCGAGAGCAAGTCAACGATGCTGGACCTCGAAATCCTTCGTCCGTTGAGCCGATACACGCTGTGGCCATCCTCATAGGCATCGCGCGAAATGGTCACAGTGGTGGTGTCAACTGGTATGCGGCTGTCAGAATTGTCGAACTGGATAGTCACTTTGGCGGCTCTTGTTTTCTCTACGCCTGCTACCGGAGTCTTCTTGCACTCAGTTCTCCCAGTCCAAAGAGAACGGCGTCTACGATGTTGGTTTTTCCACTTCCATTTGGTCCAGTTAGCACCGTGAAGCCTTTGTCCAGCGTGACTTTTGCAGTTTTTGGACCGAAAGATTTGAAACCCTTTAACTCGATCTTCTTGATGTAAGGCATCGGGTCAACGGGAAATGTCATCAATAGCGCAAACCTTTCTCAAAAATCATTCTATAAACAAGAAATATCTCTGAAAAATATGCTCCAATGACTCTGCGACGAGACTTTCAAACACGCTCACAGCCCTCTCAGGCTACCGAACATCAGATCCAGTTCTGCCAGAAACGTCGCAATTCTATGATTGGAAGCATGCATGCAAGAATCGGGCGACAACGGGGATAGAGAGCCGTCGGATCATTCAGAAACACAATTGTCGAGCGTGTAGGGCCTTTGGCATCTCTGGGTCTAGACTCCGACATCAGTTCAAACGCAAACTAGAAGATACTTTCCTAAATCTTTAGTATGAGTTCCATGCGTCTAGTGTGAACAAAGAGTACGGAGGTGATACGGTGATTAGGAGAAAGCGAATTGTTACATTGGCAACTGTCGTTGTAGTGTCATTTCTGCTTGGTAGTGCGTTTAGCTGCATAACACTGGCTAAAGACGTCACCAGCGTACGATAGTGGTTGGGTAAGTGTGGGAGGCGGCGAAATCGTCTTCACTCACGATCTTGGCACAACAGACGTGTTTGTGTACTTGACAGGGAAGGACTCGGATGACACGTTGGGAATACACCAATACGAGTACGGTGGAGTGGCGTGGGCATATTGGCACAATCTTCACCCACCTAGACGAGAGTCGGAGTGAACCTTGAAGGTTCGAAGCCACGGTGCATCATGTCCTATAGAACATTGCTACATCATTTTTTTATACTTACATGCGCACACTTGAATCGGTGCGGGCAGGGAACCTACTGCTTATCATCACTTTCCTCTCTCTCTATTCACCTGCGCTCCGCACCACATCAAACAAGCAACTTTCCCTCACACTGGGCTCAAACAAGCCGCAAACATCCATAAGGGCCAACACCAATCATCTAACCAGTCATGTCCGCCGTAGACATCGCGCTCAAGGCTATACTGAAGCTCGAGCCCGAAGGCTTCCAGATACTTGAAGCCATCGAGAAACAAACAAGAAAGTTTGAGTACCTGCCAGTAGAAGTGGTCTCAAACCTGACAGAAATCCACATTCAAACAACAGAACATCACCTGCAAGAGCTTCAAAAGCAGAAACTCCTCACTTATCAATCAGAGCCATACGAAGGCTACAAACTGACAATGGGAGCGCACGACATTCTCGCCCTCAAGGCTCTTGTAGACAAGAACGTAATCGAGAAATTCGGGAAGTCACTGGGCGTAGGAAAAGAGTCAGATGTTTACGATGCTCTGACTCCCGATGGAACACAGGTCGCAGTCAAAATTCACCGTCTGGGGAGAACGAGCTTTCGTGATGTGAAAAGAAAGAGAGGGTACACAACTCAACACCTGTATACACCAGACTGGCACAAGCGCTCAGCTCTGGCAGCCAAAAGAGAGTACATCGCCTTGAGACTCCTTGAGCCCCACGATATAGCAGCTCCGAAGCCGCTAGCCCGAAACCGCCACATCCTAGTAATGTCTATGATAGAGGGTGCGGAGCTCTACCGCTACTCTACGATCGCCGACCCGGGGGCTGTTCTGGAGGAGATTCTAGACAATATGCGTTTGGCGTATCAGGATGCAAAGGTTATCCACGCCGACCTGAGTCCGTACAACGTCATTCTCCAGCCTGACCAGCACATCTTAATCATAGATTGGCCCCAGTACATTCGTCCAGATCACCCGAATGCGGAGGCCCTCCTGAAACGTGACGTTAGAAATGTCCTGGGGTTCTTCGAATATTCTGGAAAACCAGATTTGGAGAAAGCACTGACTTTCGTCAAAGCTTGAGTAAAAGCGTCATTGTCTGTGAGTGAAGGGCTTCAGAAGCTCTGCAAGCTCAGACAGCTCATTTTGGGGGAATAATATCCACTCGGATGAAGAGAACGTTGTTGCCTCTAATTAGAACACTACCGTAGTTGGCGGTTAATTTTCCATTGACCTTCTCGGAAGCCCCGTCCAACAGCATGTTCATATGTCCGTCGCATTTGATCATTCTTCCGCCATAGGCGATGCCGTTCTTCAGGAAGATCTCGACATGGGCGTTCAACTGCTTTGTCAGGGCATTCAGTGGTTTCTTGCTGGGTTCCATGGTTATCAACGTTCATTATCACCAACATGATGACTTAAAAGCTTTATGAAAGCATGTTATCAATCTCATCTCTCAGCTTTGCCGTAAGATCGAATCTCTCCTTCATGCCTCTTTTGACCGTTTGGATGCTTTTCACAGGGGATGGGTCAATGGCGAGTGCAATCGCCAAATAAACGCTCAGGAAATCTCCGAAAACCACGAGAGACAGCATTTTGGCAATTCGACTCGTCCCCCTCGCATAGATTTCATGTACCTTTCTGACTTTTCGTGACACAAGAGCTTTGGTAAGTTCGATTTTGTGGTTGACTTCAGGGGGGTCGTCGCGGTCCCGGAGTAATATGATGAAGAAGCCTCTTGTGAGATTGTCGGATGCTTCCCATCCGACGATTTCATTGTGACTGAGTTCAGGGAAGACGTCGTAGCTACTCGGGAGTTTGCTGTTTTCGTTGAACTGGGTCTTCATTCGATGTGCCACGGCTTCGTAGAATCTGAATCCGTAGACTACAGGTATTGTTTCTTTCAGTTCCAAGGCCAGCTTCTTTGAGGGGTTATTTTCGATGGGGATTCGAGGCGCGTTTTCTTCTGCAATGCTTTTGAGCGTGTTTAGTGCTTCTTCGGCGCTTGGTCTTGTGTCTGGAATGATCTTCATTTTGGTCAGGAGAATTGGGAGTGGGAAGAAGAGGTATGGGAATGCGGCTCTTGGTGGGAAATTCTGGGGCACTGACACGTGGGGGATGTTGAGCTTCTTGGAGAATGTGAGGAGGTGTCCTCCTGATGTTACGGTTATTGTCATGCATCTTCGACGGATGGCGTCCACAAATGCGCTGAGGGTTTCCACGGTCTCTCCTGAATAGCTGATAGCCATTACCAGTGTGTCTTTGTTTGCGTAGGCTGGGAGGTTGTGGTCTCTGCAGATGTCTA
>SMTZ1_10004263_pt1 | contig 14393 bp, 10 predicted proteins | sample DeeMarSWOR136_30_FD_25667 | JGI IMG/M metagenome (IMG submission 25667) | reverse complement strand
CTCCTGTTCATCTTCTGTCTTTTTACTATCAATGGCTGAGTTGCTCATATCTTTTACCTCTTTTTGCTCATGTAATGAAAAGCATTGTTACATTTAATCTTTTGGTTCCCCAATTAAAAATGTACCTTCATGATAGGAATTCTGTTCCAGAAGCGAGCGCATTGATTGAGGAAATCTTAGCACACCTGTAATCTGTGTAAAATATTTTTCAGAATCAATTTTTCACCTTTCTTTTACCAATTCAAAGAAGTAATGCTTAAAAACCTTGGCTGCCCAAAAGATATGGTGGTTATATGCACAAGAAATTCCAGGTAGCAATTTTCGTTTTGGCTTTAGTAGTATCTGGTTGTATGAACCAAGAAGAAGAGAAACCAAAAGAAGAGACAGACCTTGAAAAATTGCTTTCTGTACAGTACTACACTATCCATGTCATCCCATCGCTCTCAGACCACACTATGGAAGTGGAAGCTGAAATTATGCTCCAGATTTCTGAACCTGTGAACCAGGTCACGTTCTGTTTGAATCCTGAATTTTCTGTCAGCCGCATAACAGATGAGACTGGTGCTTCACTCACCTTTGAGAGAGAGTACGATCTCGTCACAGTGGACATTCCTGATCTTAAAGGAGCTGCGCAGAAAAGGGTGACCTTTGTGTACGACGGCATGGTCTACCAGCGCTCGGCAGAAACTACCTGGGACTACGTCGGTGAGGAAGGATTATGGGTGAGAACACAATACAACTGGTATCCAGTCATACCAGGAGCTGCAGAAGCAGTGATCATAAAAACTGTATTGATGATCTTTGCATTGGAGGAAAAAGTGGGGGATGAACCCTTCTTTGAAGCACTGAGAGCACTTCTTGCTAAGTACAAGGGGGTGAGTATCACTACAGAAGCATTTCAAGAGGAACTAGAGTACGCATCAGGGGAAGAGCTGGATCAGTTCTTTGAACAGTACTATTACGGAAAAGAGATCCCCCCAGTAGAATGTTAATTTTTCTTTTCTTTTTTGATTTTTACTGGATTAATGGTCTGAAACAGATTTATTAGTACATTCTCATTCTGGTAAACAGAGTTTTTCGTTGAGATTTAAAATAACCTCTACACTAGATCATGTCCACCTTCAGATTTTGTGGAATGTACTGCATAAAAGTACGCAGATGAGCATGTAACACAGCAAAGAAGAGAAAGGTTTGGCCAATTCATGTCGTGAACGTGGCTGAACCCCCTCACAGACTTCGGGTTAATCTGCTACTGTTTTGAGAAAAAAGATAAGAAAATGAAAATGGAGTGAAAACCTTTATATGCTCTTCTGAAAACAAGAGGCAGGTGGTAACGTGGGAATAGAAAAGGATATACTAAAAACCCTCAACAAAAGACCCCACACTGGTGCAGAACTGATAAAAGATTTCCCCAGTGCTGACATGTCTCAGCTTTTAATAGCTATGGAAGAACAGCACTTAATAGAAAACAAAGGGGGAATCTGGTCTGTAACAGAGAAAGGGAAGAAGAAAATTGGAGGGGGGAAACCCCTCAGCATAGTAATCTACAGTGCACTGGCAGTCCCTGCTATTATCTTTTTCTTGTTGTCTGCTTCCTACCATACTGAGTACACTGAAATCCAAGATCATAATCAGCAGCTCCTCGAAGAGAAAGCAGAAGCAGAGCAGCAGCTCTCTGATGTGAACCAGGAAAAACAGGATGTTGAAGCTGAATACACTAAAAAAGAAGACGAGCTCAAAAGAGAACAGAATACAACAACCTCTTTGAATACATCCTATAATGGAGAACAATCTGCTATAGACTCTCTCAAGAACGAAATTACCAAGTACAAGTGCATGGAAACGTGCACTCCTGATACTTTTGTCACAGTAGACAACCCTTACGTGAAAGCAAAAGTAGACGAGATCACAGCAGGGTTAACCACTATGAGAGAAAAGCAAGAAGCTATCTACGAATTCGTACGGGATGAAATCGAAGAAGGCGGATACACATTCAGGTCCGGACGCTTAGACATGTGGGAGTATCCTGAAGATATTCTCAAAAGGGGTGAGGGCGGTTACGAAGACAAGTTCTTGCTGTTGATGACCATGTTCCGTATGGCAGGCACGCCGCCAGAGCACGTCATGTTCGTGGCAGCATCAGTGGACGGAAATGACAACTGGATATGGGTGGAAGCCTACGATGGGACCACCTGGTGGATATTAGATCCTTTTGAAGGCTACGAATTTACCAGCAATCCGAAAGATAAATTCTATGGAGACCATGACGTAATTATTCTGTGGTGGTTCAATGATACTGGATACAGAAAGGAGTGATTGAATGAACAAATTAATCGTTATTGGGCTGGTTGTCTTGATTGGCATTTCCGGGTGGTCAATGTACTATACACAGGACATGAAAGAAAGTGAAGCAGAGAAAGGACCATCAATTGAAGCAGAAGCATCAAAAATCAAAGAACAGATTGCAGAAGCTGAATCTGAGATTTCACAAATCGAAACAGAAATATCCAAGCTCGAAACTCAAATCACAGAAGAAAAAGGAAAGCAAGGAGAAATTCAGAGCCAGATTGATGTATTAACCCAGAGAAAATCAGCACTACAAGAACAGGTGACCCAGTACAAGAAAGCTCAATCAAGAGACCCCAGAGGGTTCATCACTGTTGATGATCCTGCAGTCAAAGCAAAAGTGGAAGAGATCACCAAAGGCTGGGCAACCACACGGGACAAACAGGAAGCACTCTTCGAGTATGTGCGCGACGAGATCACGTACGTGACTGAAGGAAATCCTAAGAGATATACCTATCCCAAACCGTTTCTGGAGTACAAGTTTGATTTCTGGCAGTATCCAAAAGAAACTATTGAATGGAAAAAAGGAGATTGTGAAGACCAGGCAATCCTTTTGTGTGCTATGATGCGTGCAGCAGGAGTTCCTGCTTCTGATGTCAGGGTGGCTGTAGGACTGTTGTACATTGGAGGAGAAGTGTTCGGCGGCCATGCATGGTGTGAATTCAAGATGGGACACGTATGGTACGTTTTAGAATCAACGTGTCCTACGTGCAGCTACATTGAAAGAGCAGACTACTACAAGACGTATTCACCAGAGCTATGGGGATGGTTCAACGATGAAGAGTATCACATAGAAAGTGGGGAGACAGCGTGCAGCCCTTTTACCTTTGTGTGAATTGTAATTTGCTCCTGTGTTTACTCTGATGCTGTAACTGAGGACCAAAATGGTCAATAAAGTAAGTGGACACGTGAAACCATCTTTCGTATGTCAAATAAGTAAGATTTTAAGATGCACTGGCCATGAAATTAGATCTATATCCAACAGAGTGCAAAGCACATACGATTCATAATCACCAATAAGTGTGTGCTCATCATATGAAATTGATGGTTAACTTCCTTCACGTTCAAACTTTCAATTTTCAGATAGCGGGAGCAAAGATACTGTCGCATTCATAGTCAAAGAGTACACCCTCTCCACAAGGATGGCAGGGTCCTACAGTGTCCAGAGCTGACATAACAGGTTTTTCCCACTTCAGAATATCACCTCTTCCCTTCAGGGAAACAGAAGAATATAAATTTTCTGGTGAAACTGGCAGACAGTTATTGTATAGATTTTGAGATTGGAAAAAAGATCTTCAACTGTCAAAAGAATAGAAATTTTTAAAAGGTTAACATTTGCCTGCAACCACCCTAACCTGACTCACTCTCTAGTTTTTCTCTAATTTTCTCTTTGAATAACTTGTATGGATACTCCAGTTTCTGCGTTTCAACATCATAGTGCGCAAATTCAGCATGTCCACCTATGTAACGCATACCAGGGGGATTGGAGCGAACGTGATACAATTCTTTTTGCGCAATCTCATCTATTGAATCCAGCTTCAACATCAAATCAAGTATAAATCGAGGATGACATATGCAGCCCATCAATCCCCAGTCCCCTAAGAGCGAGTACTCCCTGTGTATTCTCTCCTCTCTGGCAAAGTTGTAGAGTATTGTCTGGGTTACCTCAATGTCTTCAGTTTTCATAAACAAAAAGAAGTCAGCACATTGACTGAGTGGATATGGATGTATGTAATATATTTTCCATATCAATTTATTTTTTAACATTTTTTCATAAGAATATTTTATCTGGTTGTACGTCCACTTTCTATTATATAACTTTCTTTCTCTTTTGAGTATTTCAATTAATTTTATACTTTTGAATCCTCCATGTAAGTGGGAAAGAACTGCAATATCACATTCTGTCCATTCAGTATCGTACTGTCCAAAAGAAATATCAGGAAATTCACAAGGGTTCAAAAGCATATCCAGAGATGGGACAGGGTCTCCAAAGAAATTAGGGTTTTCCAAAATGAGCTTGTGACGACGAACACGGACAGTGTAGTCTGTAATGATGTTACTCTCTTTCAATAACTGTAACAAAGCTTTTACTTCTTGATGGTTTGAAGATAAAAATCCTGCAGTTAACAATTCTTCACGGGAGGACAATACAGGGTACACCCATATGAGGGACTCAATTAACTTCAAATACTCAATGACTGTTTCAGAGCTCTGGTTTAATTCTAAAATGCAAAACAGCTTACAGATGGGATTTATACACAGTTTACCAAGGTCAACGTAATGTGTAGGTCCCAGGAGTATGTCCTGCTCTCTAAAATAGTTAATCTTTTTCGAAATAGAGCTCACCCGCTTGTATTTTGTGTTATTGAGAAGTCCTTTTAAGGACATCTCTGGATTTTTTCCTAAGACAGTGAGCAGCTCCTTCTCCCTGTCATTCAGTTGGCACTCTTGTCCCATACTTTTTGTAACTTCGAGAAACTTATAAACCTTTTTTTAGATGAGCGCACAGAGCCCAGATATAAGTATGATACTATTATCTGGTACATTCTGTACTTGACATAATGTCTCAAAATTCTATTGTATTTAATCTTTATTTAGAAATTCTTTATATATAATATTATCTATTATACTTAAATTTTTTAATATTAGATAAAATATACTATTATTTCTAATTTATATATATTAATAATTTATATAGAATATATTATATTATAATTTTTATATTCTACTTTTACATAAACATTTTATATTTTAAATATTATTTAATATATATTTATATCATGATGGAGACTTCATAAAATTTTTGCACATAAGGACTCTTGAATATGGTTATAATAGGGCAGCTTCTGAGGCAAAAAAATGCTCTTTGGTGAGCATGAACTTTTTTGTGCCTCATAATTGAGACTTCATAAAATTTTTGCACACAATATTCTGTAACTCATATCCAATTGATTCAAAATTCGGTGGATAATTTCAGATTGAAAATGAATTTGCTGTACTGACTTTTTAGGTTGCATATGGGCTGAACCGATAGTACTGTAACGTTGAAGTTGAAGGTACAGCCAAAATGAGACTTCATAAAATTTTTGCACACATTTCAACCTGGTTGAACTTTTTAAAGTCTTTTGAACCCCAATCCCTTCCTTTCAAAACCTGCTGCAATCTCTTTTTGACCTAATGAGGGCCATATTAATAACGAATCTGTTGGTTCTCCTTTTTTCTAGCCCAAAAAAATAAAACACTTTAGTTAAAAGAAAAAAAGAAAGATATAATTGTTCTGCCAGTTACCAGTTACCGCCTTTCTCTGAATTCAACAGTGAAAAAACACCAGGTCTTTCCAATTCTACCCTCACCATACGCTATTCTGAACCATCCTTTTTCTCCCCATGAAGTTCCCCAGCTGTTCTTGCAGATCCAATACTGTTCTAAATCATTGTAGCCCACTATAGCAATTGCGTGATAACGTGCTTCTTCTCCTTCCAAATGCTTATAGATCCCTTTACGGTAGTAATGAAAGTCCTCATACAATTCCATCCCTGTCATGACAGGGCCTTTTCTGGAGATCCATTCCTTTACCTTGGATTCACTATATATCTTCCTCCAGTGATCAACCTTTAGTGCTCTCTCATCTCTGTCTGCGCAGGGTTTGCACGGCCGGTCCCCTGCTTTGTAGGGAAAACACTCCTGGTCAGGTATTCCCTTCTCTTCAGCATACTCAATTGCTTTTTGAATATCCCATCCACTCACACACTTGCCTCCACCGCAGAAGAAGAGGTCTGCTTCAGATAGGTTTGGGTTCAAATATGGATCTCTCTTGAAGATCTCGTAGTTGGATTCAACCGTAGCCACAGTAGCAAAGGCAACACATGAACCACATATGCCCTGCCTTTTCACTGGTGTGGTCCAGTCTTTCCCATGGACATTTCTCCAGTCCCACTTTTCCGGGTAGATGTAGGTAGTTCTTCCATACGCAGTCAGTGCATCTTCTTCAATGAACTTGGCTTCTGTCTTTCTCATTTCTTCTTTGTCTGCAATGAGGCCCAGATGCATCTTCCGTTCCTCATCTGTCAGGTCTGCCATGGAGGTCCAGCCTGCTGACCATCTAGCTTTCTTATCTCTTATTGCACTTCTTATTGTCTTGATCCTTTCAATTGTTTCTTCTCTTCTATCTGTCATGGTATACACCCCTTTGGTTTGATTTTAGGGTTGAGCAGCAATCCGGCTGCCCCTTTATAATAGATCTTTAGTATTCTTAAGGGTTGGGGTCTTTCTTGTACAATCCATCTTTCAAGATAAAGCTGTAATATACAGCACACATCATAAAATGATGCAAAGAGAAAAAAACACATAGATAACTGACGGGGAGAACCTTTATTTTAAAGTTTAGAACCTATAGTTTTTTAAGTGTAGGATCTATAGAAGTGTACTAACCAGAAGGTGAATGCATGGAAGTGAAGAGAGAGAGAACCCTAAAGCAGGTCATCGATTACTGCAGGCAGGTTCTGGAAGCTGATATAACTAAAAAAGTGTACTATGGTCTTTACCCTCGTTCTCGTACTGTGCTGTCAGGGTACGGCCACGATCTTGAAATGAAAACCTGTCTACAACAGGGTATAGAAAAAGAAAAACACAGCAATCTCTCGCTGCAGAAAGCAGTTGCACGATACGCCCGTTCTGTAGGGTTCATGTACCTCAGCAGACTTGCTGCACTCAAAATCATGGAAGTGCGGGGTCTTCTCAAAGAGGTTACCCGGATAAATGTGCGTGAGAGAAAGTTGGAAGAACCAGAATTCACAAGTACTCTCCCAGGCCATTTCAAACAGCAGTTGCTGCAAACATTTCAAGAACTGAATCAAGAAATGAATTTTTTTCCTGTCACTGATGAATATGAACTTCTCTTTCCAGAGGTTAAAACGTGCTTTCACCTTCTGAAACTCCTTCAAGAAATGCCTGAAGAGGAGTGGAGAAGGGATAACATCATGGGATGGATTTACCAGTACTACAATACCAGAACAAGGGTAGAATATGCGAGGAAAAGAAGCATGATCTTGAAACCTGAAGACATGCCACTCTGCAGCCAGTTTTATGCCCCCCGTTTGGTTGTCGAAGCTTTGATTGATAACACTCTGGGGCGATTATGGCTGGAAATGCATCCTGACTCTGAAATCAGAAATTTCTGCACATATATAACATGTGTTGGCTTTGAAAGGAACACAAAATCTGTCAGAGACATCAAGGTCATAGACCCTGTTTGTGGGAGTGGTCATTTCCTCATTTATGCTTTTGATGTCCTCTACCGCATGTACTCAGAAGAAGAACCAGATACACCACCTCATGAGATTGTGGCCTCGATTTTAGAAAATAACCTCTTTGGTATAGATATAGATCTCCAAGCAGTCCAGCTTGCAGCCTTCAGCTTGTATTTGAAAGCTAAAACCTATGATGAATCAGTAAAACTGAAAAGGATGAACCTTGTTTGTGCACACACATACCCTGTCGATGAAAAAGCTAGATCACAGTTCTTTCAACAATTCAGTGACAAAGACCTGCAGAACTCTTTTGATCAGTTGTTTGAAGCCCTGGACAACATATATGTTGTGGGAAGTCTTCTCAAAGTACGACCACTATTTGAACAGATAGTCAGCCAGAAAATTTCAGAGCATACTCTTGGGGTCATACTGGAAGCTCTTCGGGAATTTGAGTGGCAAACACTGGCTGGAACCCTTTTTACAGAAGGAGAAAAGCCAGCAGGATTGTTGTCGCTTCTTTCGCAAAAATATGATGTAGTTTTGGTGAACCCACCCAGAGGTAGTATACCTTTAGAAACGAGAGCCTATACGCGGGTGCATTATCCCCACACGTACAAGGACTACTATTGTTCTTTCATGGAACAGGCAGCAGACTTATGTGAATGCAAGAGCATGATAGGCACGCTCGTGACGAGCTCTTTACTATACAGAAGCCCTTTCAAGAGAATATGCCAGCGTATCTTCAAGAGTAATTCCAAACAAGGTGTACGCCCAGTAGTAATCCCTATCTCTGATTCACAGGGAATTCGCAAAGGATTACTGTTCATATACCAGAAAGATGGTAGTGGGCTGACCTTTTTCTGTCCCTGAATTAATAATGCAGAGTATCCTGTCAGTTGTACAGGTTGTTTATGCATTTATTTCTTTCTGGGGTTACTTCTTATCTTTCCCCAGATTCCAAAAAAATCAATGATTCCACATTCTATAACCCTTGCCAAGAACCCGATAATGGCAAGAACGAGTATAGCTTTTGCGTATTTGTCCAAAGTAGTTGAAATTATTCCATAGATTGCAAAAACTGCAATAACAGTGGCTACTAGTGCAATTTTTACTGAACGAGGCCACGCAGGGTTCTGGGTTCTTTCACTCATTGGTACACCTTCAGGGTTCACATTTTATGGGGTTGTTCTGTTAATGTTTTTATAAAGGTTGCTCATATTTTTTCATGTCAATGGTATAATTCACTATTGAAAATTTAAAAAGTGCACTTGGTCGATCCAGGACATAAGTGAAGGTGGAAAAGTTAAATCAAAAGTGTCCTTTAATCCAGAAAGAATCTTTTAAATCCTGCAGGAGTTCTCTCAGTTCTTGTACATCTATTTTTTGCCTCAGAATGTTGATAACTTCTCTGTCTCTTTTGGTCTTGTAATCTGATCTTTCCAGTGATGTTAGCTGATTCATTTTCGTCAGTAATAAAGCTTCTACACTGATGGTGTACAGATGTGCATCTTTGAAACAGACTCTCACCTTGCGGGGAAGGAGTACCTCTTTTGCAGGGGTTGAATAGATAATATCGAAGGTAGTCCCATTTTTTTCAACAGTGTTCATAAAATAATCATCTGTATAACAGGTACGGATGTGATTCCACCCTTTTGTGGTAAAATCATCTGTACTTGCTTTGACAGCAGCAGCAGATGAGAAAAACACATCTATGTCGGGAGAGGATTCAACACCAGTGTGGAGAAAGGCTGCAAACCCTGCAAACAGTGCATAATCTTCTTTTGTTTGGAGATAGTCTAGAATTTCCTGCATTTGTAATGTGAGAATCACAGATGGATTGGGGAAGACTACTATATAATGGTAACGGTGTCAATGTGATACTGAATGTCTATACTACTTGGATTGAATTTTTCCAATGTGTGCAGCTTTCGTTTAACCGATAAAAAGTAGAAAAGGGAAAAAAAGAAAAGGAGGAAAACAAGGGGAACACCCTCGTTTAGATGAGAGACAGCAATTCTCTCCGGAGACAGCTCTTTCTAATGAGCATATGGAGGTTGAAATGGCTTTCCAGCGCCAGCCAACTCATAAAAAGAAGTGATGGTGGAAATGCCTCAAGCACATAGTGAAAGGAGCATCTGCACCTATTCACTTCTGTGTCTTTCATGTTCTGGCACCTCCCTTTTTTCACTCCCTCGTCTTTAGAGCCTCTGGAGGATGCTACTATATCTCTTGTGAGGAACTATATAAAGGTTATCACTATATTTTGAGAGATACCCATATATCTCCATAGTATATAGAGATGAATAGAGTAAGTTCACCCTTCTATTGTGATTTTGCCATCAAAGAGGATTATAGGGTTGTTAATGAATCAACATGAAATTGGTTTTAACCCTTTCCGGCTGAGTTCCCATATCCTTTTTTCAGTAACCTGTTTATACTCTGGATTTAACCTGAGAGTTCATAATTTTGCACACAATAGTTAATCGATTGAAATTATTCAAAAAGGAAAAGTGAGTAACCTTGGACTACTTGGGAGTCTTATGTTTGTACTTCTTGTACAATCCGTATCCAACCAGCAGAGGAGCTCCCACCACACAGACAGGGCAGGTTACACCTGTAGCAATCCCAGCTAAAGCCACAGCTGTCAACCCTCCACCTGCTGTCAAATATAGAGTTCCATCGTCTTCTTTTTCACGTTCGTTTTGTTCCATTACTATACCTGGGATTTTCACGTTTTTAAACCTTGGTCTTTTATTCAATAGGTTGTACACGCAAAGAGCATTTCAGTTAAAGCAGTATCACTTTTTCACTTTTCAACAGTGACTACTGAATTCTCACCAAGTACTCTGCTATTCCGAACCCTTTTTTGTTTCCACATGTAAATTGTGAGAGGTTTTCATTGAGGACAGAAATTCTATCCTTTTCTTTGTAAGGGATTTGAACTCTTTTTAAAACTTCTCCGCACAAAATGTGGTGAGTTTTATTACAATCCCATATAGTGTATTCGAACCTTTTCTGAACATTCTCTTCACTGATTGTATTCACTAAAATCTTTTCTACTGGCACATTTTTCCCATTTTTCATGATGAACCCTGCATCTATTTCTTGATTTTTTATTACCATCTTAGCAATATTTATGCCAAACTCAGTATTAAAATGAGCAGTAACGTAAATCCACAAATCAGGAGCATTCCAGTCTCTTTTGCCCCAACTGTGGTCCCTCTCACCCAACCCAGAAATAGTGTGAACTTCAGAATCTACAGTAATGTCACCTTCTATAACTCCCATCTGATCGTAGTGGTCTTCTGCCACTACTTTTGCTATTTTCACCTGGGGGTTATCCACACATTCTAGATAACTGAACTCTTGTGTAATTTCTGAGAATTTAAAGGTTAGTAAGACATTTTTAGGGTTCCCATGTAACCCTACCATAGTACCCGAAAAGTTGACAGTCCATCCGGGGTCAAATTCTAAAGAGCCCACCCTAATTTCTTCAGGGACTCTAAAAATCTCTTCTTGGCTTTGAAATGCGAGTATGTCATCTTTATAGAATAAAAAGAGGTAGCCTACACCTTCTTTTTTATTGGGTTTGAACCCTATCCGTGTGAATCCACCAATATTCTCTTGGGGATCATAGAAGTTGAAGTAGTAACTCTCATTCCACTCTCTTTCATTTCCTGATTGATGTCGTAATTTCTCCATGAAATCACCTGAGGAAAACTTTTCCTCTGTTCCCATCCAGTATAACTACGTCTCCATTTTTTAAAAACTGCATAGCACTCTTTATCCCTGTTACTGCAGGTATCCCATACTCACGGGATACGACAGCCCCGTGGGAGAGTATCCCTCCCGTTTCTGTTATCAACCCCCTTATCTTCAAAAAAACGGGAGTCCACCCTGGATCTGTAGAGGTTGCCACCATTATTTCACCTTTTTTCATGGTGTGAAGCTCATCAATGCTCTTGATCAGTCTTATTTTCCCTTCTGTAACGCCAGGACTTGCTGCTACACCGGAAAACTCTTTTTCGTAGTGGAACTCTTCGTCATATTCTGTATCTCCCTGTAGGAACTTGGGAGGTAATTTCTTTTCGTACTCTTTGAATTCTTGCCTTCTTTTCTCAAGGAGGTCATAATTAGTTATCCCAGTTTTTAGTGCATCAAACACTTCTTCTTTGAACAGAAAGAATACATGATTCCCATCCTTTAAAATCCCTCGTTCTTTTAACCTCTTTCCCATCTCTAAAAACACTTTTCTGAATCTGAAATCCTGATGATCCAAATAAAACCGTTGATTTTCCCTGAATCCAATATAAGTCTGGGCATAGAAAAGGATAATTCTGAAGATCTGTTTTTTTAAAAATCCAAATCTTTGCTCTCCTATCTTTTTTAAAACTTTATCTGTTAACTCTTCTCGTTCTCTCTGTTTTTTAAATTCAATTTTTTCTATGTCCCTCTCTGTTTCCAGGAGAGAATCGACAATATCTAGGACTAATCTGGGGGTTTCAGACCACGTGGGAAAGATAATATCTCTAGAATAGGAACGGTGGCCATACTCTCTTAAGAATTTCTCAAAATCTTCTTGAAAGTTTCCTCCTTCTTTTTTAGATTTAACCAGGTCAAACAATGCCATATTGGTTTCAGTAGCCTTATTTTTCGGAAGACCAGAAACTAAAACATTGTAAGTTTTATCAGGGTCTTTTTCATACCAGTTCATGATCAGTCTCTTTAAAATCATGTTCATGCCCATATTGTGGGTGGCAATCCCCCATCTCACCAGCCTGTAATGTTTCAAACATATTCTGTACAAGTACTGGTATTTTTCTAAAAGTTCATCATCATCCAAGGTACTCAAATCTATTTTATCAAATTTTTTGAGGGTTTCCAAATATTCTTCTGAGAACTTATCATATTTTTTGTACGTATTAAATAAGGTTCCATCTCGATCATAGACAGCAATGCGCACTTCTGCTAGAATTCTCTTCCAGATATTGAAAGGAAGTTCTTTCATTTCTTCACGTTCATGCTCGGGAAAGTAGTCTAAAAGCTCTTTTACTCTGGAAAACTTGGGGTTGTACTTGAAAACTTCTCTCAAAACCCGTGTATTAAAATATGCGTGGGCTTTGTAATATTTTAACAAAGGGACCCCCTTCAACTCAGTGTAACCCATGATAGTGTTCCCTTCCTGGTTCACATACTTGTCTAAAAATTCTCCCAGCAGTGAAAAGTATAAAGGAGAGGTAACCCCTGTCCAGTAATCATCGCTGTACCCTCTGGTCCAGACATCTTCTTTTTTTGTCGTAATGGGACGTGACTGGAATACGTATACCTCATTCTTGTATACACCAAATTCAATATCATGCGGAGTTTCAAAGACTGTTTCAATTTTTGCAGAAATTTCACCAATTTTTTTGAGCATTTCTTCAGATAGGCAGGGTTTTGATTCAGCTTTCACTTTTTTTGTTCCAGTCTTATCCAGTACCACCTTGTAGTCTTTAGCTGCAACCTCTGTTTTCTTTAAATGCAGGTGGGAATCCAGCACATACCTATCAGGTGTTATCTCTCCTGATACTAAGGATTCACCCAGTCCAAAAACAGCTTCTACAACTGTTTCATCTGCATGGGTTACAGGATTTTTAGTGAATACAACGCCAGCTACATCACAGGGTACAACTTCCTGGATAATGACTGCCATCTTGGGTATTCTGTCAATGGAGTGAAAATACCTGTAGGATATGGCCCTTTCTGTCCATAAAGAGGCCCAGCACCTCTTTACTGCATCTTCTAAAGAGTGAGGGTTTACAAAAGTTTCCTGCTGTCCTGCAAAACTCGCTTCTGGAAGATCCTCCAAACTGGCAGAAGATCTCACCACCACGTATTCATACTGTATACTATCAATTATTTTTTTGATTTCCTCAGGCATTTCCGCCTTTAAAATGCTCTTTTTGATTCTTTCTGAATTTTCTTTAATGCTTTCTGTATTATCATAGTCTGTACCCTCTATTACTTCAGCTATTATATGGTGCAGTTCATTTTTTCTGCAAAAGAGATCATAACCTTCTGTAGTAATGCATACACCGTCAGGGATGTTGAACCCTTTCAACTTCATCAAGGTTGAAGCTTTTCCCCCCACTATGTGTATGTCTTCAACAGGTTCATGGAGAGATACAGCGATCATGTAACCTCATCTTGACAATTGTTTATAAGTTTTATTGAACTGCAGTTTTCAGATTTCAAAATATGCAACATTTTTTGATGTATTGTGACTTTCCTATTGTTCAACCCAATTGGCTCCCAACATGAACCGCAAATAGATGCAGCAGTTGACTCCTAGTTTCACAAAGGAAAAGAGTTCCAAGAGTGATTTAGCCAAAGCAGAGTACATTACTGTGTATTTTGCAAATTGACAAAAGAAAATACATTTCTGCAATTATCAAAACCAAAAAATATCTTATATGAAGAAAAGTATCAAGGAAAATTCCTACATTAATTGCAGGAAAGAGTGACTATATTGAGATAAAAAGAACATTTTTTGAAACTCCCCCAAAAAGTTTATAAAGTGCTTTAATATTCGGTGTATTGTAGGGAAAAAGAGGTGAAGAAATGGAAGTGTCGAAAGGTATTAGGGCGTTGAAAGAGATTTTAATAGGTGTAATTGTAATTATCCTTTTTGTGAGCATACTATTTCCCATTCAGAGTAATTTTACAGATTATTTTGAAATATATGATGTGAATATACCTTTAAAAGGTGAAAGGTACCATTATGATCCTGTAACCTTTTCTCCACACCAGGTCTCCTAT
>SMTZ1_10004262_pt1 | contig 14393 bp, 10 predicted proteins | sample DeeMarSWOR136_30_FD_25667 | JGI IMG/M metagenome (IMG submission 25667) | reverse complement strand
GAGTTACAGAAAGAGATCGCCATGGAGAAGGAGTTACGCTTTGCTATCCGTGAGGGTGGCAGAACAGTGGGTGCTGGCGTCGTTGCGGATATTAGCAAATAATACCATTATTAATAGAATTACTAGTGGTTAGGCCTGTAGCTCAATTGGCTAGAGCACCGGTCTCCAAAACCGGGGGTTGGGGGTTCGAGTCCCTCCAGGCCTGCTATTTTTATAATAAGTAAAGTGCTTTATTAGGAAGTGGAGAATGTTTAAAAAAGCTGCACAATTTTTACGTGATGTAAGAACAGAAATGTCCAAAGTATCATGGCCCAAAAAGGAGGAGTTACTTAATTCCACAATTATAGTTGCTGTGGTAAGTGTTCTTTTTACTATTTTTATTTTTTCGGTAGACTATATCCTTTCGTGGGTTATGAGATTTGTCATGCAACTATTTTAGTAAAATTAGCGAGGATTGAAGTTTTGGCGAAGAAATGGTATACACTGCGCATATATTCTGGCCAAGAAAGTAAAGTAAAAGCCCATATTGAATCTGAAATAAAATTAAAAGCGATTGAAGATAAAGTCGGACGTATCATCATACCATCTGAGAATGTGGTTGAGATGCGTGATGGCAAAAAGCGTGTCAAAAATCGCGTCTTTTTTCCTGGGTATATGTTAATCGAAATGGAATTGAACAATCAAACAAAGCACGTTGTATCGGGTGCTCCTGGTGTGATAAGTTTTGTTGGTCCTAAGAATGAGCCAACAGCATTAAGAGAATCAGAAGTGCAACGCATATTAGGAAAGATTGAAAGCAGCCGGCAAGCCGAAGTCAAAGGTAAAGTAAAAATTCCTTTTAAAGTAGGTGATCCAATTAGGGTGACCGACGGTCCTTTTAATGATTTTACTGGCTTTGTTGAAGAAATCAACGATGAAAAAAATAAAGTCAAAGTGAATATTAGTATCTTTGGCAGACCAACCCCCGTTGAGTTAGATTTCCTGCAGGTGGAATTAGAGAAATAAAAATCCAAAAGATTGAGAGGTTTTATACAGAATGGCAAAAAAAGAATTGGCAAAGATAAAACTTCAGTTACCAGCTGGTCAGGCGAATCCATCTCCTCCAGTAGGTCCTGCATTGGGTCAGCATGGTGTCAATATCATGGAGTTTTGTAAAGCATACAATACAAAAACGCAAGATAAGGCAGGATTAATTATTCCGGTCGAGATAACTGTTTACGCTGACCGTTCATTCTCTTTCATAACCAAAACACCACCAGCCTCCGTCCTTTTATGCAAAGCAGCCGGTCTGGAAAAGGGTTCGGGTGAACCCAATACCAACAAAGTTGGCAAGGTGTCACAGGCTAAAATTCGAGAAATTGCTGAGATGAAAATGCCTGATCTAAATGCATCCAGTATTGAAAGTGCGATAAAGATGATCGAAGGTACAGCCCGCAGTATGGGTATAGTGGTTGAATCTTAATAATTTTGAGGTTTTATGTAATGAAGCGTAGCAAACGATATCAAGAAGTAGCGTCCAAAATAAATCGTAGTGAAGCGTATACGGTTGAAGATGCCGTAAAGTTACTCAAACAAGCGGCTAATGCACGTTTTGATGAAACGGTTGAGATTGCCATGCGTCTCGGTGTTGATCCGAGGCATGCAGATCAAATGGTGCGTGGAACGGTTTCATTGCCTAATGGTACGGGAAAAAAGGTGAGGATTCTGGTATTTGCTAAAGGCGAAGATGTAACCAAAGCTAAAGAAGCAGGAGCAGATTACGCAGGATTAGAAGAATATATCGAAAAAATTCAAAAGGGGTGGTTAGATTTTGATGTTGTTGTCGCAACACCGGAGGTGATGTCGCTTGTGGGACGGTTAGGGAAGATTTTGGGCACACGTGGCCTGATGCCCAACCCTAAAAGCGGAACTGTAACACTCGATGTATCAACAGCGGTTAAGGAGATTAAAGCTGGTAAAATTGATTTCAGAGTTGATAAAGCGGGAATTGTGCATTCAGGAATAGGTAAGATCTCTTTCGATGAAGCGCAATTAATTGAAAATATTAAGACATTTGTTATTACAGTTATAAAAATGAAACCAGCAGCGTCAAAAGGTACCTATTTAAGGAGCATATCGATTTCAAGTACCATGGGACCAGGAATCTTTTTAGATACCAATTTAAGCTCTTACAGTGTTTAGCAATTTGCAAAGGAATTGAAAATGCCAACACAGAAGAAAATAGAACTAATTGATGAATTTAGCCAGAAATTCAAAGAGTCAAAAAGTATCTTTTTAACTGATTTTTCGGGGATAAATGTAGCCCGCACAACACAATTACGATGCTCTTTTCGTAAATCTAATGTTGAATATCGGATTTTAAAGAATACCTTAGCAAAACGTTCTCTAAAGAATGCAGGAATTGAAGGTTTAGATGAGCTGCTTAGCGGTATGACAGCGTTTGCTTTTAGTTCAACAGATGCAATTGCACCAATAAAAGTCATCAAAGAGTTCAACAAGGCGCAAGAGAAAGATAAAAGTACCTTAGTTATCAAGGGATGTATTTTTGAAGGTCGTATTTTGGGTCCTGAAAAAGTCGAAGCGCTGGCTACTCTTCCTTCGCGGGAGGTATTATTGGCGCAATTTGTGGGCATGTTACAATCACCTTTAGCGAAATTGGTTGGCACACTTAAGGGAGCGAGTCAGAAGTTACTGGTCGCTCTTGAACAAGTAAAAAATCAAAAGTCATAGAAATAAACGTTTATATAATACATTAGAATCGGAGGAACAAAATGGCTGAACTTACCAAAGAAGATGTTCTTAAATACATTGAAAAGGCATCGATGCTCGAAATCTCTGAATTGATCAAAGATATAGAAGAGAAATTTGGAGTAACAGCCGCTGCACCTGTAGCTGTTGCTGCAGGACCTGCTGCACCTGGTGCCACCGCTGCTGTTGAAGCTGCTGAGGAAAAAAGTGAATTTGATGTTATTTTATCCTCTGCTGGCGAGAAAAAGATTCAGGTAATTAAAGTAGTACGCGCGATCACCAATCTTGGGCTGAAAGAAGCAAAAGATTTGGTTGATAATGCTCCTAACGCAATCAAAGAAGGTGTATCCAAAGCTGAAGCAGAGGATATCAAAAAGCAGATTGAGGAAGCTGGCGGAATCATTGAAATCAAATAGTAAGTAACTTTAATTAATTAGAGAGGTGTTAAACCTTGGTAAAGAGCAATAATCAGCAAAAGAGAATTTCCTATAGAAAAATCCCGCAGATTCTTGAGTACCCGAATTTGATGGATATACAGCTTAAATTCTTTTACGAATTCCTGCAGGAGGAAATACCCCCTTCAGAGCGAAAAAGTCAGGGATTACAGGAAGTTTTCGAAACGGTTTTTCCCATTACAGACAGTCGGGGTAACTATGAACTGCAATTTATCGAATATTATCTCGACAAGCCAAAATATTCTGTTCGTGAATGCCAAGAACGGGGCGTCACGTATGCTGTGCCATTAAAAGCTAAAATGCGATTGGCAATTAAGGATGTTACCGGCGAAACAGAAAATTTTACCGAATTTATTGAGCAAGATGTTTATTTGGGCAATATGCCTTACATGACTCCGCGAGGTACGTTTATTATTAATGGAGCGGAACGGGTTGTTGTAAGCCAGCTGCATCGTTCTCCTGGTGTTTTCTTTTCTCAGACAGAGCATCCCAATGGGACACCTATATATTCAGCGAGAATCATTCCTTTTCGCGGCTCTTGGGTTGAATTCACGACCGATGTAAATGATATGATGTTTGTCTATATCGATCGCAAGAAGAAATTCCCGGTAACTATGTTGTTGCGTGCCATTGGTTTTTCATCAAATGAAGAGATCATAAACTTATTTGATTTAAGCCAGGCAGTCGAACTTACTAAAGGGGAGATCCAAAAGCTTCTTGGTCTTATCTTGGCTAAAGATATTGTAGATATGAACACCGGAGAAATTTTAGCCGAGCAGGGTTCCGAGATTAATGAGGATTTATTGGCCCATTGTAAGAAGCTGAAAATTAATTCTATCGATTTTATAAAATCGTTTGATCCAACCTCTCCTAATGTTATTCTAAACACCTTAAAAAAAGATGCAACAAAATCTGAAGAACAAGCTATTGATGCAATCTACAGACAATTGCGTTCTGGCGAACCACCTGATTTAGATACGGCACGCGGTTTAATTGAGCGAATGTTCTTTAATAATAAGCGTTATGATATGGGTGCTGTCGGCCGCTATAGGATGAATAAGAAATTAAAAGTATCCACACCCTATGATTTAACCGTGTTAAGCAAAGAAGATATTGTAGCAATTATCAAGTATTTACTGGATCTTCGTGACGGGCGTCAAGTTACCGATGATATTGACCATTTGGGTAACAGACGTATTAGAACCGTCAGTGAGCAATTGGGATCTCAATTCAGTGTGGGCTTTTCGCGCATGGCACGGACAATAAAGGAGCGTTTGAATTTAGGTGATTCTGAAAAATTAACACCGCAAGATTTGGTCAATGCCCGTACAATTTCCTCGGTGATTAATACTTTTTTTGGTACTTCGCAGTTATCGCAGTTTATGGATCAAACAAATCCATTGGCAGAACTGACTCACAAGCGGCGTCTGAGTGCTTTGGGTCCGGGTGGATTAACACGTGAACGAGCGGGTTTTGAGGTTCGTGATGTTCATTACACGCATTATGGAAGGTTATGTCCCATTGAAACTCCGGAAGGACCAAATATCGGATTAATATCCTCGCTGTGTGTGTTGGCTCGGATCAATGATTTTGGATTTATTGAAACACCTTATCGAAAAGTAAATGATGGTGTAGTGTCCCATGATATTGAATATCTCACCGCAACCGAGGAAGACAATTTTACTATTGCCCAGGTTAATGCCCCTTTGGATAAAAATAACAGGTTTGAACGTGATAAAATTAAGGCGAGATATAAAGGTGATTTCCCAATAGTAGAACCTTTAGAAGTAGATTATATGGATGTGGCAACAAATCAGATCGTGTCTCCAGCAGCTTCGCTCATCCCTTTTCTTGAGCACGATGATGCTAACAGGGCCTTAATGGGTTCAAACATGCAGCGACAGGCGGTACCGCTGCTTAAGCCGGAAAATCCGATCGTAGGTACAGGAATGGAAGAAAAAGTTGCCCGTGATTCAGGATCGCTTTTAATCTCGCAAACCGATGGTGAAGTGTACTATGTAGATGCGGATAAAATAATTGTCGCTTTTGATGCAGAAAAGAAAGTCAGTGATGAACAAAATCTACTTGCTGAAAAGCAAGAATTGATAACCTATAATCTGACTAAGTTTCAGAGAACAAACCAGGATACCTGCATAAATCAGCGTCCGCTCGTTCAGATTGGAGATAAGGTGCACAAGGGACAGGTACTGGCAGATGGTGGTGCTACGGATGGTGGCGAACTCGCTTTAGGTAGAAATATTCTTGTGGCATTTATGCCCTGGATGGGGTATAACTTTGAAGATGCCATAATAGTCTCTGAACGAATTGTACGGGAGGATTTATATACTTCGGTACATATTGAAGAATTTGAACTGCAGGTTCGCGATACAAAAAGAGGTGAGGAAGAGCTTACAAGGGAAATTCCCAATGTCAGTGAAGAAGCTACAAAAAATTTAGATGAAAATGGAATAATACGTATTGGTGCGGAAGTATATGCCGGAGATATAATAGTTGGCAAAGTTACCCCAAAAGGTGAAACAGATCCAACCCCCGAGGAAAAGTTGCTTAAGGCAATTTTTGGCAGTAAAGCAGGCGATGTTAAAGATGCTTCACTTAAGGCACCCCCTGGAATGAAAGGCATTGTAGTAAATACTAAGCTCTTTTCTCGCAAACACAAGGATGCTAAAACAAAGAAAAAAGACAAAGAAAAGACGGAGCAGTTTGAGCGGGAAGCAGAGCAGAAGCGCAAGCGTCTTATCAAGAGAATGCAAGCAGTACTCGATGAGAATTTTAATGGGGAAAAGTGTAACAGCATTCGCTATGTTGACGGAAAAGTTGCATTAAAAGCCAATACAAAAATTCAACCTGGTGTCTTTGCGAAAATTGATGTGAAAAATCTTGATATTAATTCAACCTGGTTTGATTCTGATACACAAAATGATTTTGTGCGCAAACTTTATGCTGAATATCGCAGCAGGTTACAGGAAATCGAAAACGATATGAAAAGAGAGAAGCATAAAATATTGGTTGGAGATGAACTACCCCCTGGTATTGTACAATTAGCAAAAGTATATATTGCGGAAAAGCGCAAGCTTTCCGTAGGTGATAAAATGGCCGGTCGTCATGGAAATAAAGGGGTAGTAGCTAAAGTTGTACCGGCTGAGGATATGCCATTTTTAGAAGATGGGAAAGCAATAGATATAATTTTAAATCCGTTGGGTGTGCCTTCCCGTATGAATTTAGGTCAAATATTTGAAACAGCGCTTGGTATGGCAGGATATCGACTTAATAAGAGATATGCCAGCCCTGTATTTGATGGTGCAACGGTTGAAGATATAAATAAAGAATTAGAGGAAGCAAAGCTACCTTTAAAGGGTAAGATGACGTTATATGATGGCAGAACGGGTGAGGCGTTTGATCAAGAAGTGATGATTGGAATGATTTATATGATGAAGCTATCACACTTGGTAGATGATAAGATCCATGCACGCTCAATTGGACCTTACTCCCTGATTACTCAGCAACCATTAGGAGGCAAGGCTCAATTTGGTGGTCAAAGATTCGGTGAAATGGAAGTCTGGGCATTAGAAGCTTATGGTGCTGCCCATACCTTACAAGAAATTCTGACGGTGAAGAGCGATGATGTAATCGGTCGATCAAAGGTGTACGAGTCTATTGTTAAAGGGGAAAATCTTCCGGAAGCTGGTACACCAGAGTCGTTTAATGTTCTTGTACGTGAATTACAAGGACTAGGACTTAAAGTCAAATTAGAATAATTTGTCTTAAAACTCAATTTAAGTAAAACAATTACAGGAGTAATTAGATTTGAATTACAAAAAAGGTCCCAACCGTTTTCAAAAAATAACCATTAGTTTAGCCTCTCCCAACGACATATTAGAACAGTCTCATGGAGAGGTGACCAAACCAGAAACAATAAATTACCGCTCTTTTAAACCTGAGAAAGATGGGTTATTCTGTGAAAAAATATTTGGTCCGGTAAAGGATTGGGAGTGTCATTGTGGAAAATATAAACGAATTAGATATAAGGGAATTATCTGTGACCGTTGCGGTGTTGAAGTGACGCAAAAGAGCGTGCGCCGTGAACGAATGGGGCATATCAGTTTAGCCGTTCCAGTTGTTCACATCTGGTTTTTCCGCTCGTTGCCGACAAAAATTGGCTATCTGCTTGATATGTCACCAAAAGATCTAGAAAAAGTGATTTATTATGAACAGTATGTTTTAATTAATCCAGGAAATAGCGGGCTCAAGGAAAAACAATTAATTAATGAGGAAGAGTATTTCGAACAGCTTGATGCGCATGGGGATGCAAATGAAGATTTACCAGATGATGATCCCAATAAATTTATTGCTCAGATAGGTGGGGAAGCAATTCATACCCTGTTAAGCAGGATTAATATAAAAGATCTGTCACTGGAATTGCGCAACACTGTCCGTGGTGAAACGTCTGCCCAAAAGAAAGCTGAGGCGCTCAAGCGCTTGAAGGTAGTTGAGGCTTTTCGTGTTCGTGATGCCAATACTGAATATCGTAATAAGCCAGAGTGGATGGTATTAGATGTAATCCCGGTAATTCCACCTGAATTACGTCCGCTGGTTCCATTAGAAGGGGGTCGTTTTGCTACCAGTGACCTCAATGATCTTTACCGGCGTGTGATAATCAGAAATAACCGGTTAAAAAAGTTGTTAGAGATTCGTGCACCTGAAGTTATCCTGCGCAATGAGAAACGTATGTTGCAAGAGGCGGTAGATTCATTGTTCGATAACTCAAAACGTTCAACAGCCATGCGTTCAGATGGTAACCGCCCCTTAAAATCCCTGTCAGATATGTTAAAAGGCAAGCAGGGCCGTTTTCGCCAGAATTTATTAGGTAAACGGGTGGATTATTCAGGGCGATCTGTAATTGTTGTTGGACCTGAGTTAAAGCTACACGAATGTGGAATTCCAAAAGATATGGCCATTGAGCTATTTAAGCCGTTTATCATTCGTAAATTAGTCGAACGTAGATATGTGAAGACGGTTAAAAGTGCCAAAAAGTTGGTTGAGAAACGTGGTGCAGAAGTATGGGATATCTTAGAAGAAATAATTGAAGATCATCCTGTTTTACTCAACCGTGCACCAACACTCCATCGCTTGGGTATACAGGCATTTCAACCTGTGTTAATTGAAGGAAAAGCTATTCGCATTCATCCTCTTGTCTGTACGGCATTTAATGCTGACTTTGATGGTGACCAGATGGCAGTGCATATTCCGTTATCGTATGAAGCACAGGTGGAGACAAAAATTTTAATGTTATCCAGTCATAACATCCTTTCACCGGCAAGTGGTAAGCCGATTGTAGTTCCCAGCCAGGATATCGTTTTAGGCTGTTATTATCTGACGAAGGTGAAACCGGGCGAAGTTGGTGAGAATAAAACGTTTTCCTCGCCTGAAGAAGTTCAGATTGCATATGATACTGGCAAGGTAGGATTACATGCTCGGATTCGGGTACGTTTAAATGGAGAAATAGTGGAAACCACAACTGGAAGGGTAGTTTTTAATCAGTATGTTCCAGAAGGTCTGGGCTTCATCAACGAATTGCTTTCAAAAAAGCGGTTAACCGATATCGTATCGGATTGTTATCGTCTACACGGTAATAAAATAACGGCAAAATTTTTAGATGATCTGAAGGATTTAGGTTTTTATTATGCTATGAACTCGGGTGTATCGATAAGTCTAACAGACGTAATTACACCTCCGGAAAAAGAAGTGCTTATTTCCCACGCCCAGGGTGAGGTTGAAAATATACAAAAGCAATTTTTGCGTGGGATTATCACCGATGGTGAGAGGTATAACAAGATTATTGATATATGGACTCATGTTACAGGTGAAGTAGCTGAAATTATGTTCACTAGGTTAAGTAAGCATGAGTATGGATTTAATCCTCTATTTATGATGTCAGATTCAGGGGCACGTGGAAGTAAGGAACAGATTCGACAATTAGCCGGTATGCGTGGGTTAATGGCCAAACCACAAAAAACATTATCGGGACAGACAGGAGAGATCATTGAAAACCCAATAACAGCTAACTTCCTCGAGGGGCTTTCCGTGATTGAATATTTTATCTCTACTCATGGTGCTCGAAAGGGTCTTGCTGATACCGCTCTGAAGACGGCCGATGCTGGATATCTTACACGCCGTCTTGTAGACGTTGCACAAGATGTGATTGTTTCCGGGCCTGATTGCGGTACCATTCTGGGAATTGAAATGGGTGATCTTAAAGAGGGGGAAGAAATCATCGAACCTTTGGAGGATAGAATACTTGGTCGTGTTGCGGCAGAGGATGTTTTTGATCCAATTAGCAACGAAATAATTGTAAAGCGCGGGGATATAATTAATGAGGAGTTAACAACAAAAATTTCAACTGCAGCGATCGAGAGTGTTATGGTTCGAACAGAGCTAACCTGTCAGTCTAAAAGAGGGGTTTGCAGTGCCTGTTATGGTCGCAATTTGGCAACTGGTAAACTTGTTGATATCGGGGAGGCTGTGGGTGTTATGGCGGCACAGAGTATTGGTGAGCCAGGAACGCAGTTAACATTGCGTACCTTCCATATTGGTGGAACGGCGGCCCGAATCGCTGCTGAATCTCATATTGCGACGAAATATGATGGAAATGTAAAGTATGTCAATATTAGAGAAGTAAAAGATAAGGCGCAAGAAACGGTGGTCCTCGGTAGAAGTGGTAAAATAGAAATTCTTGATGATAACAATCGTATGATAGCTACTTATAATGTACCTTACGGTGCTGTCTTAAGGATTCAGGAAAAAGATGCTGTTGTAAAAGGACAAACACTCTTCGATTGGGACCCTTATAACTCTGTCATATTAGCTGACAGGAATGGTGAAATTGAATTCGAAGATATTATTGAAAATATGACTTACCGCGAGGAATTGGATGAGCAAACGGGTTTAAGACAGCGTGTTGTCGTTGAATCAAAAAACAAAAATTTAAATCCACATATATATATTGTAAATAAAAAAGCAAAAGAGAAGAGCAAGTTTATTATCCCTGTAAAAGCTTTCCTGCAGGTTTCGAACAAACAAGAAGTTCACGCAGGAGATATCTTGGTCAAGATACCCAGAGAGATAAGTAAAACAAGGGATATTACAGGTGGATTACCCAGGGTGGCTGAATTATTTGAAGCGAGACGCCCCAAGGAAATGGCAGTAGTTACTGAAATTGACGGAATAGTAAAATTTGGTCCAATTAAGCGTGGAGTTCGTGAATTAGAAGTACAAGGTGAAACAGAGATAAAGAAATATGCAGTCCCTTATGGAAAGCACATACTCGTCCATGAAAATGATTTTGTGGCAGCGGGCGATCGTTTAACAGATGGTTCAATTGCACCCCAAGATATTCTGACCATCAAAGGACCCGGGAAGGTACAGGAATATCTGGTGAATGAGATTCAGGAAATCTATCGGCTGCAAGGTGTTAAGATTAATGATAAACATATTGGAATCATCGTGCGCCAGATGTTGCAAAAAGTCTTGATCCTGGATGGTGGTGATAGTCAGTTCTTGGAAGGTGATCAAGTTGATAGAGCAACTTTTCTTGAGGAAAATGAGAAAATACTTGAAAAAGTCGTCGTATCCGATGCAGGTGATTCCTTATTCCGTGAAGGGGATTTAACGGATAAAAAGACAATCGAACTAATCAATAGGGATTTGAAGAAGGATAAGAAGAAACCGATCAAATTCAGGAAAGCAAAACCCGCCTCCTTTACGCCTATTTTATTGGGTATAACTCAAGCTGCTCTGAATACAGAGAGTTTTATTTCGGCAGCATCCTTTCAGGAGACAACCAAAGTGTTAACCGACGCTGCTATATCTGGTAAAGAGGATTATCTGATTGGATTGAAGGAAAACGTTATAATGGGTCATCTGATTCCTGCTGGAACGGGTTTAGCTCAATATGCCAATCTCATGATAGAAGAGGAAGAAAAACCTGAAGAGGAGATCGTCAGAGAAGAGCTAGATAATATCGAAGAAACTTCTTGATCAGGTTATTTATCGTTATTAAATTATGAATCTTTGACTTTTTTGGAGGAAATGGTGCCGACAATTAATCAATTAATTAGAAAAGGCAGGAAGAATCTAATAAAAAAGACAAAAGCACCAGCACTTGGATCATGTCCCCAGAAGCGTGGTGTGTGTACTAGGGTTTATACCACAACACCCAAGAAGCCTAATTCAGCTTTGAGAAAAGTTGCGCGTGTACGCCTCACAAATGGTATAGAGGTGACGGCATATATTCCGGGTGAAGGTCATAATTTACAGGAGCACTCAATTGTTTTGATCCGTGGTGGTAGAGTTAAAGATTTGCCGGGCGTGCGATATCACATTGTTAGGGGGACATTAGATACAAGCGGCGTTGGTGACCGCAAACAGGGTCGATCAAAATATGGTACTAAGAAACAAAAGGCATAGTAAATAGCATACGGTTGGAGATTATATGCCAAGAAGAAGAAGGGCACAAGAAAGAAAAATTTTGCCAGATCCAAAATATAATAGTGAATTGGTGGCAAAATTTATTAACGGTTTAATGCTCGAAGGTAAAAAGAGCATCGCTGAACATATTTTTTATCAAGCGATGAATATTATTGAAGCTAAAATAAAAAAGGAACCGCTTGAGATCTTTCATAAAGCTATGAATAATTCAGCTCCTCTTTTAGAGGTAAAATCCAGGCGCGTTGGTGGTGCGACTTATCAAGTGCCGGTGGAGGTAAGAGAAAGAAGGCGGCGTACGTTAGCTATTCGTTGGCTGGTTACCTTTGCCAGGAGTCGTTCTGAAAAAACAATGGCTGAGAAATTAGCTAATGAATTCTTAGCTGCAGCAAATAACGAAGGTGCTACGATCAAGAAGAAAGAGGATACACACCGCATGGCAGAGGCAAATAAGGCATTTGCCCATTTTAGGTGGTAGAATATAATTTGATGTAAGATGGCTGAAAAGATCTCTTTAGACAGGATTAGAAATATTGGTATAATGGCGCATATTGACGCTGGTAAAACTACCACGACGGAGCGTATTCTGTATTATACAGGCCGTCTTCATCGCATGGGTGAAGTGCATGATGGTGCTGCGACAATGGATTGGATGGAACAAGAGAAGGAGCGCGGAATCACAATTACCAGTGCTGCAACCACAACCAAATGGAATAATCATTTTATCAACATCATAGATACGCCGGGTCATGTTGATTTTACTGCGGAGGTGGAACGGTCTTTGAGAGTACTCGATGGTGTAGTAGCTTTGTTTTGTGCTGTTGGCGGTGTTGAGCCTCAGTCTGAAACTGTTTGGCGCCAGGCAGATAAGTACCGTGTTCCCCGTCTTGCCTTCGTTAATAAAATGGACCGTATCGGTGCAGATTTTTATAATGTCGTGGATATGATTAGTAATAGACTGGGAGCACATCCTGTTCCGTTGCAAATCCCTATGGGAGAGGGTGATTTGTTTACAGGATTAATAGATCTGATTAAGCTGAAATCGGTCATATATAAAGAAAACACATTGGGTGCGCTATTTGAAGAAGGTGAGATCCCTAAGGGTTTAGAAGAGAAGACGCATAGGTATCGAAATGCTATTTTTGAAGCGGTCGCTGATTATGATGAATCGTTACTTGAAAAATATTTAGAAGGGCAAATGATAACAGAAAGCGAATTAATGTCTGCAATTCGCAAAGCAACTATTGATGGCAAAATAGTACCGGTCTTATGCGGGTCAGCTTTTAAAAACAAAGGTGTGCAAAGACTATTAGATGCCATTGTTGCGTATTTACCTTCACCCTTGGATTTAAAATCTGTCGAGGGTCATCATCCTAAAACAAACGAAGTAATACAACGAAGAAATACAGAAAATGATCCTTTTTCGGCATTGGCATTTAAGGTGATGACCGATCCCTATGTGGGTAAGTTGACGTTCATACGCGTTTACTCAGGTATAGCTAAAGCTGGGTCTTATGTTTATAATCCGGTATCGCAGAAAAAAGAACGTTTGGGAAGAATATTAAAAATGCATGCAAATAGCCGTGAGGATATAAAAAGTGTTTCTGCAGGTGATATTGCTGCGGTGGTGGGATTAAAATTCACACGTACTGGTGATACCCTCTGCGATGAGAATAAACATATTTTACTGGAATCGATGCATTTTCCAGAGCCGGTTATTTCCGTTGCTATTGAACCAAAAACAAAAGTAGATCAAGATAAACTTGTCGATTCTCTTATCAAACTCAGCGATGAAGATCCTACTTTCATCGTCCGTTCTGATGAAGAGACGGGACAAACAATAATCAGTGGAATGGGTGAGTTACACTTGGAAATCATTGTCGATCGTATGTTACGAGAATTTAAGGTAGGAGCAAGTGTTGGACGACCCCAAGTTGCTTATAAAGAGACCATTACCAAAGTTGCTGATAGCGAAGGTAAATTTATTAAACAGTCGGGTGGACGTGGGCAGTATGGACATGTGAAGATCCAACTTATTCCAAATGAGCCCGGCAAGGGATTTGAATTTGAAAACGCCATCGTGGGTGGAGCCATACCCAGAGAATTCATACCTGCGATACGATCGGGATTGGAAAACGCAATGAATAATGGTGTGATAGCAGGTTATCCCATGAAGGATATAAAAGCAAAGTTGTATGATGGTTCCTATCATGAGGTTGATTCGAGTGAAATGGCATTTAAAATCGCCGCTTCAATAGCATTTCAAAACGGTTGTAAAAAAGCAGACCCTGTGTTACTTGAACCAATTATGAGTCTTGAAGTGGTGGTTCCTGAAGAATATTTGGGAGATATCATAGGTAATTTGAATTCAAAGAGAGGAAAAATTTCAGGTATTATACCTAGAAAAGATGCACAAGTCGTTTCGGGGCTTGTGCCACTGGGTGAAATGTTTGGGTATGCAACGCAATTGAGGTCACTATCTCAAGGGCGTGCTATTTATACCATGCAATTTTCCCATTATGCACCATTACCCGAAAATTTAGCTAATGAAATAATTGAAAAAACAAAGGTTTAATAGCTGTTTATTGTAAAAGTTTTGGAGGAAAAGTAATGGCCAAGGCAAAATTTGAGAGGAAGAAGCCCCACGTAAACGTAGGCACGATAGGTCATGTAGACCATGGCAAGACG
>SMTZ1_10007739_pt1 | contig 14394 bp, 10 predicted proteins | sample DeeMarSWOR136_30_FD_25667 | JGI IMG/M metagenome (IMG submission 25667) | reverse complement strand
CGCATCGTGGACAGTGCCAGCGCTGCTGGAATCAAGTTGTTATTCAGTGTGGTCAAAGCACCACAATGGTGTCGCCCACCCGAGGATACTGACCAAGGGCCGCCGGCTGACCCCAACACCTATGGCACCTTCTTGCGGGAAATGGCCGCTCGCTACAAGGGACGCGTGCAAGCGTACGAAATCTGGAACGAGCAGAACCTGTACTACGAATGGGGTGGCCTTGGCGGCAAGCTGAATGCTGGGGAATACGTCGAGCTCTTGAAGGTGGGTTATCAGGCAGTAAAATCTGTCGATCCGAATGCAATCGTCGTAGCAGGAGCACTGACTCCAACAGGCTACAATGATGGCAATATTGCCATTGACGACCGGGTCTATCTGGAGCAGATGTATCAGGCTGGGCTAAAGAACTACTGTGATGCGATAGGCGCACACCCCAGTGGCTACAACAACCCGCCTGATGGCGATTGGCAGACCTATCAGGATCCCACTGCCTCTTTCAATGCCAAAGGTCACCCAAGCTGGTTCTTCCGGGGTACGATGGAGAGCTATCGCAACATCATGCTGAAGTATGGCGATGGGGGGAAGCGAATCTGGGTTACAGAGTTTGGCTGGGCATCTGTGGAGGGTTTGGGGGTGCCGCCAGCAAGTGGCTACGAGTATGCCGCCGACAATACAGAGATGGAACAGGCACAGAACATCGTCCGTGCCTACGAAATCGCCAAAGGGTGGGGCTGGGTAGGGCCGATGTTCCTGTGGAACCTCAACTTTGGTCCGATATGCGGTGGTCACGACGAAAAGTCCGCTTTTGGCATCATCCGCCCGAACTGGAGCACGCGCCCTGCCTTTGCCGCGTTGGTAAACATGCCCAAGTAGGCTTGAGCCTTTTAATCATCGTTTGCAGAGCACGGGAGAGTAGCCCGTGCTCTGTTTGTGCCTGACATATGGAAGGAGCATTCTCGTGACGGAAAGGAAGCAATCTGGTTCCCGTTCGAAACAGAGTAGAAACAACCGAATTCTTTGGGTGGCGCTCGTTTTTGTATTGGCTGGTGCGGCCGGCCTGGTTTGGCTGCTGTTTCTGAGCAAACCTGCACCGTCAGCGCCCTCGGTTGCCACTCGCACGCTACGTCCTACCTTCACCACTGTTGCGCAGGTGGCTACACCCAGTTCGACTCTTGTCAAACCTGTTCCCACGGAGACGGCGGTTCCACCTACGGACACGCCAGTGCCGCCTACCGCAACTCAATTACCGCCAACGGCTACACCTGTGCCCGCTACAGCTACTCCCGTGCCGCCGACGGTCACGCCAGAGGCGACGCCCATGCCTCCCGTTCCACCACCCAAGCCTTTGCGCATGAACTCCCCCGAGTATGGGATGCAAGCCTTCCTATGGTGGCGTCCGGAAGTCGCCAGCCGCGACATGGGCATGATCAAGGGCGCCGGTTTCGGATGGGTCAAGCAGAATATCGGCTGGCGTGATGTTGAGGGCGCAGCCAAAGGAGTGTTCGACTGGAGTCGCGTAGACTGGATCGTCGCTGAGTGTAACAAGCTGGGATTGGATCTGCTTGTGCGCATAGATCACCAGCCGCAATGGGCCGGGGGCAATTTCCCAACCAATGGGCCTCCTGATAACTATGTCCATTTGGGTGACTTTTTGTCTGCTATGGCCACTCGCTACAAAGGACGTATCCGGGCCTATGAGGTATGGAACGAGCCCAATCTGGCGCGCGAGTGGGGAGGGCGCTCGCCGAATGCTGCCCAGTACGTGGCCTTGCTAAGGGAGGCATACCGACGCATCAAAGAAACTGATCCGAATGCCATGGTGATCAGTGCTGGTCTTACACCTACAGGGACCCAACCACCTGAGGCAGTGCCTGATGACGTGTACCTGGAGCAGATGTACCAGGCTATGGGAGGCAATAGCGATGGCTACTTCGACGTGCTAGGCGTTCACGCTGCTGGCTACAAGGCACCGCCGGAACTGAGCCCTGACGAAGCAGCCAGTAACCCCAATTACGGCGGTCAACGCTTCTTCTGCTTCCGACGTGTCGAGGACCTGCGTCGCATCATGGAGAGATACGGTGATGGGGACAAACAGGTTGCTGTGCTCGAGTTTGGCTGGACCAGCGACCCGATTCACCCCTCCTACGCCTGGCATCGCGTGGATGAGGATACAAAGGGTGACTATTTCGTGCGGGCCTATCAGTGGGCCAAGAACAACTGGTCTCCCTGGATAGGCGTCATGAGCCTCATTTACATCGCTGACCCCGATTGGACAGAAGCCGACGAACAATACTGGTGGGCCATCTCTGATCCTGGATACCCAGGGTTTAGGCCGCGCCCGGCTTATCTCAAGCTGAAGGAAATGCCGAAGTAGAGGGATGGAGCTTGGATTTACGTTGACATTGACAATGAATGTCATTTGCGATATACTCGTGCAGGGTACGAGTGTGACATTGGGCGGGAGATTTGTGGATGTCCGAGTCCAGAATGCGATCCTGCTGAGTTTGTTGGCTGCTACGACTCAACTTCTCTGTTCCCAAGCGGCGTGCTCTAGAGATGGTGAGTGAATGCCTATCGTAGTTGAAGGTGGCCACAAGTTAAAGGGTGAGGTATCCGTTGCGGGCGCCAAGAATGCTGCCTTGCCCATTTTAGCGGCAACCTTGCTCACTCCCGACGAGTGTTTCTTGGAGAACTTGCCGGACATCGAAGATATGCGTACCATGGCTAGCCTGCTGCGGAGCCTTGGAGCCAGTGTCGAAGTAGAAGGTACGCACGGCGTGGTGGTCAAGGCTGATAATCTGGTGCGGTCTTCGGTTCCCATCGATCTGGCCACCAAAATGCGCGCTAGCTTTCTCGTCGTTGGCTCACTTCTGGGTCGTTTGGGTGAGGCTGAGGCTCCCCATCCTGGTGGTTGTGCCATAGGCACGCGTCCAGTCAGCGTTGACCTGAAAGGCTTCCAGACGATGGGGACCCGAATTGATCGTCTGAACGGCAACTATGCGCTGCAAGCGCCCAAATTGGCTGGCGAGAGAATCTCCCTGGACTATCCCAGTCATACTGGCACGGAGAATCTCTTACTTGCCGCGTGTCTAGCGGAGGGCACCACGATCATCGAGAATGCCTCTGTGGAGCCGGAAGTTGCTGACCTGGCGAGGTTTCTGAACGCTATGGGGGCGCGCATCTACGGCGCTGGCACTGGGATCATCCAAGTCGAGGGTGTCCGCAGGCTGCACGGCGCTGTCTACCGTGTTATGCCTGATCGTCTGGAAGCAGGAACATTTGCCCTTGCTGCGGCCATAACGAGAGGTTGCGTGACGATACGAGGCCGTGTGGCTCGGTATTTGGGTGCCTTGAGCAGCAAGCTAACCGAAGCCGGGGTATCCGTAGCTGCCGAAAAGGAAACATATACGGTAGAAGGCTGTGAACGTCTATCGGCTGTAGACATACAGACCTTTGCCTATCCTGGCTTCCCAACCGACCTACAGGCTCCCACTGGCGCTTTGTTGACACAAGCACATGGTGAGAGCTCAATCCATGAGACGATGTACGATGGCCGGTTGCTCTATGTAGGTGAGTTACAGAAGATGGGCGCTGACATCAAAGTGGAAGGGCAGACGGCCTTGATTCGTGGACCAACCAAACTAAGAGGCAGCAAGGTGACAGCGCTGGATATTCGCTCCGGTGCTGCGGTGATCCTGGCCACTCTCGCTGCCGATGGGAAGTCCGTTGTTTCGAACATGGGCTACGTTGACCGAGGGTATGAGGGGATTCATAAGAAGCTGACCCAATTGGGGGCCAGGATCGAAAGAATAGTGGGAGAGTAAGGCAGAGTCCCGCTCTCTGTCAGGCGGGACTGGGTAGGGGGTTTGATGCTAGCAAAACAGATAGGGATTGATCTCGGCACAGTTAACGTGCTGGTCTTTGTGCGTGGCAAAGGTATTGCGCTGCGCGAGCCATCTGTGGTTGCCATTTCTAATAATGACAACCGCATTGTGGCGGTGGGTGAAGAAGCCCGTCTCATGATGGGGCGCACGCCAGAAACGATTGAAGTGATGCGTCCAATGCGTGGCGGCGTTATTGCCGACTATGTCGTCACAGAGGCCATGCTCCGATATTTCATATCAAAGGTTTGTGGTCGCTTCCGTCTGCTTCGCCCTGAAGTAATGATCAGCGTGCCGGTAGGGGTTACGAGTGTGGAGAGCCGTGCCGTACGAGATGCGGCAATCGAGGCAGGCAGCAAAGCAGCATACCTAATCCCTGAACCTTTGGCTGCTGCTCTCGGAGCTAGTATGCCCATTCACACGCCAACTGGCAATATGATCGTGAACATTGGTGGCGGAGCCAGTGAAGCGGCAGTGATCGCCGTGAACGGCATTGTGGTTTCGAGCTCGGTTAGAGTAGGTGGCATCGAGACTGACGAAGCTATTGCCGCCTATATTCGACGCAAGTACAACCTACTGATTGGGGAGCAAACCGCAGAGGAAATAAAAATCCAGATAGGTAGCGCATTGCCGCTCGAGGATGAATTGAGGATGGACGTGCGCGGGCGTGACCAGGTGACCGGGTTGCCCAAGACGATCACCATAACTTCGGGCGAAGTCACTGAAGCTATCGTTGAGCCCTTGGCTGCTATTGCTGCCACAGTAAGGGCAGTCCTCGAAAAGACCCCGCCGGAACTGGCTTCGGACATCATTGATCGGGGTATTGTCATGGCTGGCGGCGGCTCATTGTTGCGCAATATCGACCGCTTCTTGACAGGAGAAACGGGAGTACCTTGTCATGTGACTGAAGCCCCTTTGGCTTGTGTGGCACTGGGTGCCGGCAGAGCATTGGAACAGTACAACGTACTGAAGCGCAGTTTGCCTGCGTTGTAGCCCCGCCGTGTGTTATTCAAGTACACACTAACGTGGTGCACAGGGGAGGTGTATGCTCCATTGGACATACACCTTCTGTTTATGCACAGGGGCTATGCTTGACCTGGGCTGAGGTGATAAGCCATGCTCTGTAAGCCGATGACCGGGTCAATATAGTCCACGCGCACGTGTACTGGCAGGCTTAGTGTAATCGGGGCATAACTCAGAATGGCCTTTACGCCAGCGTTAACCAGGGCATCGGCGACCTCTTGAGCTTCGCTGGCTGGCACGGCAATGATGGCGATTTGTATTTTGTATTCCTTGATCACCCTGGGCAATCTGGCAATGTCCCGAACCTTGAACTCCCCAATCTGGCGGCCAATCTTCTGCTCATCTTTGTCCAGGACAGCGACAATGGAGAAACCACCTTCTTCGAAGCCACCGTAGCGCAGAATAGCGCGGCCCAAGTCCCCAGCACCGATCAAGACAAGGTTCCAGCAGCGGTCGACCTGTAGAATCTGTCGCAACTGGTCCCGAAGATAGCAGACATCGTATCCAGTTCCTTGCTTGCCAAATTCGCCAAAATAGGACAGGTCCTTGCGTATCTGGGTGGAACTGATTCCCAACCTGTCGCCGAGTTCCTGTGATGACGTCACAGTTTGGCCTTCATCTGCCAGCAGGTTAAGGGTTCGTAGATACAGGGGTAAACGTCTGATCACGATGTCCGGAATTGCCAGGGGGTTCATTGACACCTCCCGGGGGTCTTGGTACTGGATGATTATCGGAACATGGATTGTCTACATTGTTCATTCTAGCACAACATGGTACGGAATAGCAATTCCGTGTAGTCGTTCGCCTGCCAGTAGCTTCCGTTGATTGCTATCGGAAGAAGGCCGAAGGCAACCGTTCGTCCCACCTGACGGGATGGCTCCGATAGCTCATCCCGCTTGACGGGACGGGGTTGCCGTGGGCCAGCACCTTTGCACCATTCTGGCATTTGACAAACTCCTGGAACCCAGGTACAATATTTAGCATTGCAAAATAATTTACAATACGAAAGCTTTGACATTGTGAGGAGAGGGAAGCTGATTATGAAGAAGAAGACAATAGTTATCCTCATCGCAGTGGTCGCTGTGGTCATCGTTGGCCTTGGTGTGCTACGGCGCTTGCGACTGCGAGGGAACGAAGCTACAGCGGACTATGAAACGGTGGCTGTCCGCCGGGACACGATTGTGGCTACGGTGAATTCCTCTGGCAGTGTGACCCCAGGAGAGCAACTCACCTTGGTCTTCCCATCAGGTGGTTTGCTGGCACAGCTACACGTTCAGGCGGGCCAACAAGTCACAGCTGGGGAAGAACTCGCGAGGTTGGACAGTCGTCAACTGGAGTTGAGTCTCGCGCAGGCTGAAGCCACGCTGAAGATTAACCAGGCTCGCCTGGAACAAGCCAGGGCGGGTCCGGACCCTGCGGATATCGCTGCCGCCAGTGCAGCCGTCGAGAGCGCTCAAGCCAGTTTCGATCGCCTTCTGGCTGGCCCGACAGCGGAAGATCTGGAGTCGGCAAAGCTAAGTGTAGAGGCAGCCAGGAATCAGTTGTGGGCTGCACAAGCCCAGCGGGATTCCACCAAGGGTAATCCTCTCACACCTCAGGCTTCGATAGACGCTGCAGAAGCCCAGGTGCTTGTGTCTGAGATCAACGTGCAACAGGCCATCCTGGCCCAAGAGAAACTCACCGAACCGCCGAGCGAAGCAGACGTCGCCCTGGCCCGAAGCCAGTTAGCCCAAGCCGAGGCACAGTTACAGAAACTGCAGCAGATGCCAACGGAAGAGGATTTGACTATCGCCGAGGCTCAGGTCAAGCAGGCCAGAGCTGCCCTGGAGCAGGCGAAGCTTCGTCTTGCCGACGCAGTTCTCGTTGCTCCTTTCTCTGGAACAGTGGCTTCTGTAGGCGCCCAGGTCGGTGAATTGGTCGGAGCAGCCGTGCCCATGATCGTTTTAGCGGACCTGGACTATTACTATGTTGACGCGAGCATTGACGAGACGGACATCGGCAGCGTCCAGGTAGGTCAGGATGCAATGATCACCTTGGATGCTTTCCCCGACGCAGGACTGAGCGGTAAAGTGACCCGCCTTGATCCACTGGGCAGGGTAGCACAGGGAGTAGTCAGCTATGATGTGCAAATTGAGGTGCTGTCGGCTGATGTAACGCTTCGGCCCAACATGACGGCCATAGTTGACATTGTCGTGGCCAGGAAAGAGGGCGTTTTGGTGGTACCCAATCGGGCCGTCAAACGGGATAGTGGTGGGAGATACTATGTTGAAGTCATCTCCGGGGGTGAGGTGAAGCGACGCTTGGTCACCACGGGCCTCAGCAATGACCTTGTGACAGAGATCGTGACTGGCTTGGGTGAAGGAGAGGAAGCTGTTGTTTCTGCTCCGCGTCCCAGTATCCTGGAGGAAGTCGGAGGTGGGCCATTTGGGTTCGGGGGATCTGGTAGATGATCAAGTTGGAGGGTGTGACCAAGACCTACGCGATGGGCACAGTAAAAGTGCATGCTCTCCGTGGCGTGGATCTCCAGGTAGCAAAAGGGGAGTTGATGTCCATCATGGGGCCATCTGGTTCCGGCAAAAGCACACTGATGAATATTCTGGGTTGTCTTGACCAACCCACAAGCGGGCGGTATTACCTGGATGGCATCCCCGTAGGTGAGCTGACAGACAATCAACTGGCCGAGATTCGCAACAAGAGGATCGGCTTTGTCTTCCAGAACTACAATCTGCTGCCAAGAACAAGCGCCATTGACAACGTAGAAATACCCATGATCTATGCTGCCGCATCCGTGTCTGCGCGCCGCTCCAAAGCGGTCGAAGCACTGGAAAGCGTTGGTTTGGGTGACCGCCTGCAACACAAGCCCAATGAACTCTCAGGGGGGGAGCAGCAGCGCGTGGCGATTGCCCGTGCTTTGGTCAATGAGCCAACGATCATTCTGGCCGATGAGCCAACCGGCAATCTTGACACCAAAACTGGCGCGGAAATCCTCGCCATTTTCCAACGCCTTCACAAAGAGCGTGGCATCACGATCATTTTTGTGACTCACGATTCCGAAGTTGCTGCATGCACCCCACGCATCGTGCGCTTGAGGGATGGTGTGATAGTGGGGGAAGAACAGGTGGACGTCCCATGCGCCTATCAACTTGAAGGGACGGACTCCACAGGAAGTGATGGTTGAGCAACTATGAACATAATTGAGAGCATTCGCTTGGCCATGCGAGGGCTATCAGCCAACAAGATGCGTTCTGCACTGACGATGCTGGGCATCATTATCGGCGTTGGGGCAGTAATCGGTCTTTTGTCCATTGGCCAGGGAGTTCAGAAAGCCGTAACGGAGCAAATACAGGGCATTGGCTCCAATCTGATTTTTGTGATACCAGGATCCCTTACCGAAGCTGGCGCCTCCTTTGGCATGGGCAGCCTGGCTACTTTGACCCTGGAAGATGCCGAGGCCATCGCCAACCCGATCAATTGTCCGGACGTTTTTGCCGTAGCGCCCCAACTGACCCGCAGCGCACAGATCATCTATCGCAACCGCAACACCAGCACCACTGTGATGGGCACAACGCCAGACTTTGCCACTGTGCGCAAGGCTGGGCTGGAACAAGGTAGTTTCTTCGGTGTACAGGAATTGGCCTCGTCAGCGCGGGTAGCAGTGCTTGGCGGCCGCTTGGCTGTTGATCTCTTCGATGCGCAGAGCCCTGTTGGACAGACGATACGCATTAATCGCATCCCCTTTCGAGTCATCGGCGTCTTCGAGGAGCAAGGTTGGGCTGGGGGTGGGAATAATCGTGATGATTCGGTCTTTGTCCCAATCTCGACGGCCACGACGCGTCTATTTGGCAGCGCTACTGCGAAAGGAGGCGGTACTGCAGTTTCAGTGATCAGTGTCTCGGCCGTGAGCGAGGCGCGTATAGATTTCGCAATCGAACAGATCACCGAGTTACTACGTCAACGGCACAACATCCAGTATCAGGACGACGACTTTACCGTCACAAGCCAGCAAGACATCCTGGGTGTATTGAACCAGGTTACAGATATCCTGACCATCTTCCTGGGGGCCATCGCGGCCATCTCATTGCTGGTGGGAGGAATAGGGATCATGAACATTATGTTGGTCTCTGTGACGGAGCGGACGCGTGAGATTGGCATTCGCAAAGCAGTGGGAGCCAAGCGACGTGACATCATGGTGCAGTTTCTGATTGAGGCCGTTGTCCTAAGCATTATTGGTGGTTTGATTGGCATTGGCTTTGGCGCACTGGCGGCCGCCGCAGTGAACGCTACTGGTGTCCTTGTTACCGAGGTTTCTGTTCAGGCCGTTGCCCTGGCGGTGACTTTCTCTCTGGCAGTGGGGCTGTTCTTTGGTCTCTATCCAGCTACTCGTGCTGCGAGCCTAAACCCCATTGAAGCGTTGCGTTATGAGTAGCATCTGCACAGGAGGGACAGCGAGGGCAGACGCCCTCGCTTTTTTTGTCTCGCTTCAGCAAAGGCGCGGCCATGTGCCAGGGCCTGATATGCATGTGCCCAAGGTGATTGACAGGGCAGGCAAGGTGTGGTATAAACAGGCGGAGACTGGTCAAAATGCTGTAGATGCAGACAGTAACCCTGTCAAGAGGAGGCCTTGATGGCACTGCGGAATGTGACCAAGGCGTGTTTGGTGCTTGTTGCGCTTTTTGCTCTGACCACGCTTGTTGTGATTGCCAACCCTCAACCTCCACTGCAAGCACAGGCAGAGGAACCACCCCAACGGGTATCTCTGGAGGCCGAGAAGGAAGCGCACAAAACGATTGCTGAAATCCCCCTGGAACTGAGGTTGAAGATTGACCCCCGTGTCCTCAAGGAGTTCAGCATGCCCACTGAGTCTCGCCATTTGCAAAGTCCCGCTCTCCGTCAGGCGGGGTCAGGCGAGGCCATGTCTCGCCATTTGCCGAGTCCCGCTCTCCGTCAGGCGGGGTTAGGCGAGGCAGGGAGCTCTGGCGGTCTGCTCAAGCGCAGTCCGCACGTCAGGTACATCGTTCACTTGAAGTCTAAAGCGGACCTGTCTCGTGTGGCAAGTGTGGCAGAGCTTACACAAAGGCGCCAGGCTGTCGTTAGTGCTTTGCGCCAGACCGCTGAGCGCAGCCAGGTTGCCCTGCTCAGTTATCTGGAAGCACAAAGAGCATCGGGCAAGGTCACCGCTTTCACCTCCTACTGGATCTTTAATGGCTTCGCGGTCACCAGCGATCTGGAGACCCTCCTGGCTGTAGCTGCAAGACCGGAGGTGGAATTCGTTAGAGCAGACCAGGTGCATCATCTTCCCCCTGCCCCTGTAGCTAAGGGGCAGCCATCTGCCCCGCTTATGACGGAGGAATTGGCCTCGCCTCTGGCCTCAATCGAGTGGAACATCGCCAAGATTGGTGCGGATCGCGTGTGGAGTGCCTACGGATTGCGTGGTGAGGGCATGGTAGTCGCCAGTCTGGATTCAGGCGTAGACTGGACGCATCCAGCTCTGCAGCGCAAGTATCGAGGCTTTGATCCTACTAACCCAGCGCAATCGCGCCATGACTACAACTGGTTTGACGCCACGGCTACCTATCCGGCGGCTCCCGACGACGGGGACGGACACGGTACACATACGATGGGTACCATAGTCGGCTCGCTTCCTGATGGGCGAAACCAGGTCGGTGTGGTCCCTGAGGCTCGCTGGATTACGGCAAAGGTGTTTGACGACGAAGGCGAGGCAATGGATCTTGGCTCCCACAGACCTCAGTGGGCGAAACCCCGATCCCACCCTGGCTCCAGACATTTGCAGCAACTCTTGGGGTGATTCGGATAGTTCGGACACTACTTTCTGGGATGACGTCCACGCCCTGCGCGCAGCGGGGATTTTCCCTGTGTTTGCTGTAGGCAACGAGTACCTTGGCAGCCTCGCGGCTCACGCTCCAGGCACTTTCCCCCATGCTTTTGCCGTAGGTGCCACCGATCAAAACGATGTAGTGGCTGGGTGGAGCTGCCATGGTCCCTCGCCGTGGGACGAGATCAAGCCGGAGGTCACGGCACCCGGCGTGAACGTACGCTCCACGGCCCCTGGTGATCAGTACGAGGTGCTGGATGGAACTTCAATGGCCACACCGCATGTCGCGGGTGTGGTTGCCCTGCTCTGGCAGGCGCAGAGGCAGTACGGCGCTGTAGCTGCCTTGGATGCACCCGGGCTGACAATTACGACTACCGAACAAGTCATCACCAGTACGGCACATCCACTGCCAGATGCCGCGTCGGTTCCCAATAATGATTATGGATGGGGGCGCGTTGATGCCTACCAGGCCGTCGGCAGCCTCGCCCAAGGAGGTGCCTTTTGGGGCCGAGTCACCGATATCGCTACCAGTTATGGTGTTTCCGGGGCGATGATTACGATGGTCAATCGCCGCTTTGGCGGGAGTGCTCGAGCGTGGACTGACAACCAGGGATACTACACCTTCTCGGTGGCAGCAGGCACCTATGATGTGACAGCTACGCATTTCTACTACGCGCCGCAGGCAGTGTCAGAGGTTGAGATTGTTGCTCACTCAACGACGCAATTGGACTTTCGTCTGACTGCACTGCCCGCGGGCCGTGTCTTGGGACGCGTCACAGAAGCCAGCACGGGCCAACCTGTGAGCGCTACCGTAAGGAACATCCAGCGTTCGGCCCAAGTCACGACGGATGTCCTCGGCTATTACACGATGACTTTGCCCCTGGGCCACCACGTACTGGAGGCTGTACCTGTTCGCGCTGGACACAAGATACAACGGGCTACAGTAACGATAGAATCCGAGGATCAGACTGTCCACCAGGATTTTGTGCTGGAGGTTATTCCCAAGATCCTCCTTGTCGATGCGGATGCATGGTTCACAGTTGGCGAGATTGAGTATTATCAGGAGTCTCTCGACGCATTGCTGTACAGCTACGATACATGGTTTGTGGACAGCAGGTCGGACGAGGGAGTTGGCAATTTTCCCCCGGCCACGACTTTGCGCAACTACGACCTCGTTGTGTGGGCACAGCCGCTATCGTCGCCTGGCTACATTGGTGCCTGGTCAGACCTATCCAGCTATTTGGAGGATGGGAAGGCACTTCTCATAGCTGGTCAGGACATCGGTTATTGGGATGTTGAGAGAGAGTTCGGAGCCGATGACTACGAGGGTTACTTTCACACCAGGTACATTCGCGACGACTCAACTGTAAGGGACATTGTGGGCCTGGGTGAGACCTTCCTGGAGGGCCTCACTCTAACACTAAACACGGCGGACAGCGCAGGAAACCAAGAAGCGCCGAGCGAAATCGCGCCCATTGACACCATGGCCATGAGCACATTGAATTACGTGAATGATGGCAGCGCTGGCCTGGCTGTGGATGATTGCAGGGGATATCGCGTTGTGTATCTGGCTTTTGGCCTGGAAGGGGCGGGGCCAGAAACTGTTCGCACAGAAGCCATACGGCGGGCAATCGACTGGCTGGCTGAGCCACGGCCTGACCATGGCTTCTCGCTCGCCACCCTTTCGCAGCGGGCTACCGGTGCGCCAGCGAGTGAAGCTGTATTTGACTTCACTTTGCTGAACACGGGCTTGCAGGCGGATGCCTATGTGTTGGCTGTGGAAGGGAATCGTTGGCCAGCAACGATTTGGGATGCCACACACACGCGGCAGGTTACCACCACGGCAATCGTGAGCCCATGCTCGTTAGTGAACCTCGTCCTTCAGGTAGAGATACCGAACGCAACGGTCACCGGGGAAACTGACGCTTTGACCTTGCGTGTTAGCTCTAGTACAACGCCCACCATAAGTCAGGCGCGCATTATCCATGTGACTGCCTCGATGCCTTGGCAATCACTGTCACCTTTGCCGACGCCCCGTTACCGTTTGGCTGCGGCCGCCAGCGGCGAGTGTCAGTTCTTTGTCATCGGTGGCTGGGGGGTGGATGACGCTGCGTCACGAGCGAACGAGATGTACGACCTCCGCACAGGAGCTTGGCGGACGATGGCGCCAAAGCCTATAGCTGCAGCGAACACTGCTGCAGCCACCGTAGGCGGCAAGATCTACGTACCCGGCGGAATGCGGGGGGAAACTCGATTGTCTATTCTGGAGATATACGACCCAGAAACGGATACTTGGACGCAGGGCACAGATCTACCGCGCGAGGTAACGGGTATGGCAGTCTCTGCTGCCGGTGGTAAGCTATACGGGTTTGGTGGGAATGTGGCTGGCGGAGTACTGCTGAGCAATACTCTTGAGTATGATCCTGCTACTCAAGTGTGGAGCGAAAGGGCACCGCTGCCATCAGGTCCCCGATCGTACGCTGCGGCTGCTGAACTGGGTGGCAAGGTGTACGTAGCTGGTGGCTGGCCAGCACTCAGCACATTTGAATGCTATGACCCGGCCGCTGACTCTTGGACATCGCTGACTCCCATTCCGACGGGACGGCAATCCTTGAGCCTGATCGCTTTGGATGGCTATATCTATGCTGTTGGAGGTGGCAATGGCTGGACAGGGCTACCCACTGTCGAGCGCTATGATCCGAGGACGAATTCGTGGGTTACTATGTCATCACTGGCTTCATCACTCAGGGCGGGCACTGCTGCTGTGACTGTAGCAGGACGGATCTTTGCGGCAGGGGGAGCCGATGAAGATAGGGGGACCGGAGATGCACATGAGGCGTTGGCTGTTGGAACCACCTTGGGCGATTCTGGCCTGGCAGCCGACAGGACAGTCGCCGCCGGCGATCAGTTGACTTATGTCATCACCCTGCGCAACCCGGGACAACGAGCAATCAACCAGGCTGTTCTGCGTGATGACATACCAACTCATACCGTCTATGTACCGGGCAGTGTTGTGGGGGATGCCACATACAACGCCTCCGCCAACTGCATCGAGTGGCAGGGGTCTATGTCTCCTGGATCGAGCAGGGAGTTCAGCTTTCAGGTCACTACGGGTGAGGGCCTGGCAAGAGGTGTGATTATCAGCAATACTGCTGTGGTGGATGATGGCTTGTGTGGTGAGCAGACCATGCTGGTCACCACAACAATTGAAGCGGCAGATGTCTCCTATTCTCGCAAGGTGGTGGATAAGCTTGTAGCGAGCAGTGGTGATGAACTGAGCTACCTCATCGAACTCAGGAACGTCGGTGCAGTCACCGCTGCTAGCGTCAGTCTGGTAGATCCGATACCAGCATATCTCACCTATGTTCCCGGGAGCGTGGAGGGAGCAATCTACAATCTTGCTTTGGACCGAATTGAATGGAGCGGCACCCTTCCGCCAGGTGTGGAAGGGAGCTATCGCTGGGTGGATAGCGACAGTGGAGATGTGGCATATGACTGGGTGGATGCGATGGATGGTGGCACAAGCGTGCCCGGTGGCGGAGATGATCGCTCCCTTGGGCCTTTCGACATTGGGTTCCCATTCACGTTCTATGGTACAGACTACACAGAATTCTATCTGAACACCAACGGCCAGGTGCTCTTCGGCTCTGGTTCTTC
>SMTZ1_10006428_pt1 | contig 14395 bp, 8 predicted proteins | sample DeeMarSWOR136_30_FD_25667 | JGI IMG/M metagenome (IMG submission 25667) | reverse complement strand
CGGCGCACGGCCGGATGTTTCTTCCGGAATATCCCGGACGCCTCCCAGGAGCACGGCAAAGTGCCGGCGGGCCGCCTGCTGGAGGAGGTCGGCGCCAAGGAACTGTGTGTGGGCGGCGCCAGGGTATACGACAAGCACGCTAATATCATCGTCAACGCCGGCGGGGCGACCTCAAAGGATATCAGGCAATTGGCCGATATGATGAAGAAGAAAGTGTTGGACCGCTTCGGAATCGAACTGCGGGAGGAGATCCAGCAGCTTGGTTCCTTTCAATAAGGAGAACGCGCCTATCGAGTCTTTGCTAACGAATTAAGAGGTTACTTCATTCGCTTGGTAGGCTTGTGAGCGTTCGATCGCACACGATAGCTGTACTGTTTTACGGTCTCCTGCTGGCCCAGGGTTTCTCGGCGTCTGCCCGGGCCGGGGGGATCGGTTTCCAGGCACGCCTTGACGTCCAGTCGACGGTCGTGTCGCCCTATTTCGAGCCGGAAATCCGCTTCTCGGCCGCGATGTATCCCCTTTCATATGCTCCCCTTACGACTCGTCTGGTCTACACCCCCAGACTTGAAGAGCAGGGTAATTACGAGAGCGGCGCCATCTCCTTCGAGACCAGGATACGGGGCGACGTCGACCTGGTGCCGGTATCGGTCGACGCCCAGCAATATTACGCCCGCCGTGTCGAGTACAGTGTGGACCACAGCTGGGAGACGTTTGGCGCAACCACGTTGGGGCGGTCGCAACAAAGAGGGGGAGGCCAGGGACTCGCCATCGGATTCGACGTCCTGCCCAAACGCTTTGAACAGATGTTTGGCGAGGGGGGCGCCCAGCTTCGGGTCTCAGGCTATCGACGGATCACTTTTTCCGGCCGTTCGCAGTGGGACGACGCCGCCGGGTCCGGTATCCGCAAGCAAAGCAAATTTCCGGCTCTCAACATGGAGCAAATCTCGCGCTTCTCCATTCAGGGGACAATCGGCACCAAGATATCGGTCAGCGTATCGCAGGATAACCAGACTGACATTCCTCTGGCCAACCGGCTGATTCTTCGGTACAAGGGCGACGACGACGACATCCTCAAGACGATCGAGGCCGGCAATACCACTCTCAGCCTGCCGAACACGCAATTCGTCGGCTACTCCCAGCGGGTGCAGGGTCTGTTCGGGATCAAGACCGAGGCCCAACTGGGTAACCTGACCCTCACGGCCATTGCTTCTCAGGAGAAGGGCTCGTCGGAAACAGCCACCGTGTCGGCGATCGGCGAGGAAAACGCTCAGACTATTCGTGATAACCAGTATCTCGAAGGGCGCATTTATGACCTGGCTTACCCGGGTGAGATTGGCCCCTCCGACCGGGTCCAGGTGTGGGTGTTCGAAGAAGAGACGGATATCAGGAACAACCCGACGGCGGAGAAGAGATACCTGAAGGCAGGCCGGGACCCGAACAACCAGTACAAGATCGAAGACCTGCTTATGAGCGAGGTTTCCGTCGAGAAGTATGAACTGCTGTACGGTCAGGATGCCAACCGCTGCCCGGTAGCACTGGTCTTCTATACAGCCAGACGTAGGACTATTGGCGTTCGTATGGAGATTAGTCGGTACAGTTCGGACGGGACGCCGACCGGCAAAGTCGATACGATTGGCTATGACGGGACCGACACTAAGGACACGCTGCGCATCATCCAGGCCCCGTCCGCGGAAGCCTACAACCCGGACCATCCGGCCTGGGAACTGATGTGGCGGAACTGCTACTCGATACCGAGGAACGTCAGGATAGAAGACATCGAGGTCAAGGTATTCAAAGGCCTGCCCGGACGAGAGCAAACCTCATCCAGCCTGGACTATCAGAAAGACGACGCGGGTGTCGCCCAGGACCCGTACCTCAAGATCCTCGGGCTGGATCAATGGAACAACAATCGGACCGATCTGAAGGTGCCGGATGGCAAACTGGATCCCCTGGACGCGGTCTTCCGGGACGACTGGGGCCTTTTGATCTTCCCCGAGCGCGAGCCGTTCAATTCGAACCGGATGTTCACTGATGCCAACGGCGAGGTGACTGATACGCTGATAGAGAAAGTCCCTAATCTGTACGTCTATCCGTCGAGTTCGGATAAACTCAGCGACAGTAAATACTACATCCAGATATCCACTAAAGTCCGCAGCGCCACCATAAGACTGGGCCGCGCCAACGTGATTGAAGGCTCGGAGCGCGTAACCATGGATGGTCGCCCTCTTGTCAAAGGGAATGATTACGAGATCTCTTACGACATGGGACAGGTAACACTGCTGGACGAAGCCGCCGCAAATCCCAACGCCGACGTCCAGGTTGAATTTCAGTATGCGCCGTTCATGTCTCTGCAGAAAAAAACCCTGTTGGGTGTGCGGGCTGAGTATGAGCACAGTGAGGATCTGAAGCTCGGTACCACCGTGCTGTACAAGTCAGACAAGGCCCAGGATCGAAAGCCTCGGGTTGGCCAGGAGACCGCCCAGGCGACCGTTTATGATTTCGATGTCAGCTTCGGCCTGCGCCCCAACTTTCTGAGCAAGATGATCGACGCTCTCCCCTTCATCAGTACGGAGGCGGATTCACGTCTTCGGGTTACGGCGGAGATTGCCCAGTCCCGGCCCAATCCGAACGTCGAGGGTGAGGCCTACGTCGACGATTTCGAGTCGGCCGTCGAGTTGCAGTCGCTGGGCAATGTGCGAACCAGCTGGACGCCATCGTCCGAGCCGGTGCCGATCCTTACCTCCGCTGAGGTCTGGGCCCGCGGTACTATTCGTTGGCATAACCCACCGGCCATATCCAGAGAAGAGGTTTATATCGGAGAGACGGTAGCCGGTCAGGGTGCATTGCAACCCCTGCGCCTGATTTTCCGCCCACACGGATACAAATACACGGGCGGTAGCGCCGCCCCGTGTGCCGACTCGTTGCCGGCCCGGTCGTGGGGCGGCATAATGCGCGCTTTTGCCAACCGCATCGACCAGAAGCGCGTGCAGCTCTTTGAGGTGCGGGCACTGGGTGGACAGGGCATGCTGCATTTCGATTTCGGCCGTATCAGTGAAGATATTAATGGTGACGGCGTGGGGCAGGACGAGGACCAGAGCGATCCTCCCAACGGTGTGCTCGACTACGACCCGGATAAGGGCATAAACGAAGATGTGGGACTTGACCTCAAGCCCGACGCCGAAGAAACCGACGTTTGCGGAAACGGTCCGAGCGCACGCAAGCCCGATCCGGCCGGTGACAACTGGTGGTATGAATATAAAGGTAAGGGGGTCGGCGAAAGCAACCGACCGCCCATATCCGATAGCCTCTGGAATTCGCCCGGTTTTCAGGCCAGGGTCAACGATCCGAATGACTGGCTTCACTACGAGTGGCAGAACGGGACCGAAGGCAACATCGACGATGACGCTGTTCAGGGCCTCCCGGATCGAGAAGCACTGTTGCGCAGCCTGCAGGACGCCAATGCCTATTTCACCTTCACGCTGCCGCTGGATACGACGCTTAGCAATCCCTACCTGGTCCCCGAGACCGGACGAAACGGCTGGCATACTTTTCGGGTCCCGATCCGCGACCCCGGAATCGTGGATACGGTGGCGGAGGGGCAAACGCCCAGCTGGTCCAGCGTGACTCATGTGCGCGTATGGTTCGAAAAAGATGTTGCCGGGGCGGACAGTCTGACTGCCATGGACTCGGTATGGATAGCTGACTGGGGTTTTGTCCAGTCCAACTGGCGTGATACTCTGTTGACGGCCGAAGGGGATGACCTCAGTGAGTTCTATATCGCTTCGGTGTCCGAGGAGAGCGGCGAATTCACGCCGCCGCCGGGCGTTGAACCGTATGTCGACAAGGTGAATAATATCACCGAGATGCAGCGTGGCCTGGCTCTGGTTTTCGAGAACCTTCAACCGGGCGCCGAAGGCGTGTCCCGAAAGGACCTGATCAGCACCGAAGCCTACTCCGGATATCGGCGCATGGAAATGTATGTCCACGGTGACGACGACCTGACTGTGTTTGACAGCCTGATGTTCTATTTCCGTCTCGGCCTTGACAGCCTCAATTACTATGAATTTCGGACTTATTTGCAGGCAGGCTGGGCGTCCGACAATCATGTGGTTATCAACTTCGACGATATTACGGCCCTCAAGGACGAAGCCGATCGCGCGTTGCGCGATCGCCGGGCCCCGCTCGAGGACTCCACCCAGATCTACCGGGTGGTCGGCAGGCCGAACATAAATGAAATCCGCTTCCTTTCGGCCAGCGTGCAGAACCACAGCCACACGCCGATATCGGGCAGCGTCTGGATCGACGAACTGCGGGTGACCCAGGTGCGCAAAGATGTCGGTACCGCCGCCCGCGTCACGGTCAGCGGTTCATTGGCCGATGTGGCCAACTACACTTTCAACTATCAACATCAGGACGCTTTCTTCCGGGGACTGTCGCAAGCGACGCGCGGCGGTTCCAAGAACAACCTGGGCAGCGGCTCCGAGAGCAACAAGCTGTCTTTCAGCACCACCTTCAATCTGAGCCAGTTCCTGCCCCGCTCCTGGCAGGCCCGGGTTCCGGTCAGCTACTCGTACGCGCAGTCGGAGAGTATCCCGCTGCTTCGGACCAATTCCGATGTCGTGCTTCCAGCCGAGGTCAGGGAGGAGGAGAAGAGTACTTCCCGTTCGGTGAAGATTTCGGTGACCGAGTCATTTTCCCGCAAGGGCGGCAACCTGCTTTTTAAGGCGTTTCTCAACCGGCAAAGGGTCTCTTTCTCCTATACTCGCGCCCGGCAAAAGCGAATTAACAACCCGATGATTCTTGCCGAGAGTTACAATGTCCGGGCCGAATACGACATGGGCGTGTCCAAGCCGCCGGAGATACCGGTGTTCTTCTGGACGAAGCCGATTCCGCTCCTGAAGAAGATGCAGGCGTCAGAACTGGCCATGTACCCGGTCAAGTGGCGCTGGAGTGGGACGTTCAGCCGCTCCCTGCAGGCCAAGGATGATGTTGACCTCAACCGCACATCGTCTTTCAGCCGGCTGTTCAATGGCCGCATGGATCTCACATACCGGCCGTTCCCCAACCTCAGCCTGGATTTCAATATGGCCACCAAGCGGGACCTGACCGACCCGGACCTGGTGCGAATCTCCTTCCGCAATCCCAAGCTCGGTCTGGAGAATAGCTACAACCAGTCCTTAACGCTTTCATTCGACCCCAGGATATTCTCATTCCTGTCGCATTCGTTCCGCTACGGTGCCACCTACACTGACAACTACGAGCGGAGTTCCACGACGAGAACAACGAGTCTGAGCACGAATTGGGCGGTCTCGGGTGATTTCAGGCATCAGGTACTGTTCGGCTCGGGAAGAAAAAGAGCCGGGCCATCTCGCGGTACGCCCCGGGGTACGGTCCGTGGCGGCGTGCGGGCCGAGGATGAAGAGGCCAAGGAGGCGGGTACTCCGTTCTATGAGCCGGTGCTCAAAGGGCTGCGATTCCTCACGGGCTGGCTGCAGCCGTTCCGCTACCAATATGCCGAGGGTTTCCAGCGATCGATTCCCGGAGCGCCGGGAAAACTGCCCTGGAAGTATCGGCTTGGGCTGGACAACCGGGGCGAGTTCACGGTCAAGCCGACTAATCGCAATCCTTCGGCCGGCGAATCGATGAACTGGGAAATCGGTTCAGGATTCTCGCTGCTGGGTGGTATAAGCACGTCGGTGGGCTATAAGACCAGAATCAACCGGGCCATTACGACGGTCGGGACCGATCGTACCGAGTCGATCACGACCTCCTGGCCGGAACTGACCCTGCAGATCAGTCGGTTCACGACCCTGCCGCTTATTAAGAAGTATGTCAACTGGTTCGTCGACATTTTCTCACCGCGTACCAACTATTCGCGACAGGTCACGGAGGTGCGCAACCTGGATCGCGGCTTCACAGTTACCAGGACGGAGTCGATCAACCGCAGTCCGTTGATTTCTTTCACCCTGAAGCTGTTTCAGCGGTTGTCGCTGTCCGGCTCCTATGGTCGCACCCTGTCGATCGAGGAAAAGTCGAATCGGGCGACCGGTGCCCCGGAGAGCGAGACTCGCGATACCAAAAAGACCCTGGCCGTTTCGACCAAGTATGCCTTCTCTGCCCCCACCGGCATATCTATCCCGTTGTTCGGCAAGCTGAAATTCAAGTCAATGGTCACATTCGACTTTTCCGTTCAGTATGCCTCTGGCCTGGTCGAGACATCCAAGCGGGGATTGCCCTTCGTGGTCTTTACCAATACGTCCAGCTTCTCGGCTTCACCGGTGATTTCCTACACCTTCTCCACCCAGATTCGCGGTGGCCTGTCGGCTCGGTGGCAGGACACCAACGACGCCATGCGCCATCGCAAGAGCCACGTGCGAGAAATCCGGATCTGGACTGAGATTCGATTCTGAGTCTTTTGGGTTGACTTGGCCGCGACCGGCCACCTAATTATCCCGATGCTGTTTCGTATCGCTTCTGGCCTGGGTGTGGTAATTGCGGTTGTGGGCTGCTCGAGTCCGGTGACACCGCCCGACTTCAACGGCAGCCGCGCTTTCAGCTATCTTGAGGCGCAGGTAGCACTGGGACCGCGCGTGCCCGGGACCCTGGCGTCGGCCCGCTGTCGGGATCTATTTTATCGCCATTTCGAATCGTGCGGACTTGAGATCGACTCGCAGCCGTTCGTAGTTTTCGATCCCTATACGTCGGTCGACACCCCCATGGTCAACGTGATCGCCCGGTATCGCGGTCGCCCCTCGGATGATAAAGCGGTACTGCTGCTGGCCCACTACGACAGTCGGCCCCGCACCGACTACCATTCCGACTCCACTCTGCGGCATCTTCCGATCGACGGGGCCAATGACGGCGCTTCCGGTGTGGCTGTTCTGATGGAGCTGGCCGGTCTGGTGGCCGAACGTCCGGCGGACTGCAATCTTGATATCATGCTGTCGGACGGCGAGGACTGGGGAAAGGTCGGGGATATCGACCGCTACTTGCTGGGCGCCCGTGAATTCGCCCGCCACGGTATTCGCGATCGCTATCATTTCGCCGTGGTGGTCGACCTGATAGGTGACGCCTTCCAGCAGATTTACCGCGAGGACTATACCGAACAATTCTACAAGCCGTTCAATGATATGATCTGGCAGGTGGCGGCGCAACAGGGTGTGGCGACTTTCATCGATGACGTCCGCCACACGATTCAGGATGATCACCTGCCGCTGGGCGCGGCCGGGGTACCGACCGCTCTGCTGATTGACTTCGATTATCGCTATTGGCATACGGAAAACGACACCCCTGACAAGTGTTCGGCTGAATCACTGGCCAATGTGGGTCGGGTGCTGGCGTACATCATCTATAACAGGTCGCTATGGCCGACAAAGTGATTCGCACGCCCCGCGACTTCCCGGCAGTTGAGACTCTGCTTCAGTCCGACGAGTTGGCGTCAGTTCTGGCCGAGGTGCCGCGCCCGGTTGCGGCTGATATCATCAAAGGGGTAGTGGCCGAGCACAAACAACAACTGGGGAAGAAGAGGGAGCTGACTCAGGCGGGCTTGGTCGGCGCAATCAAGTATGCGTTGGGAGTGGAAAGTACTGGCCGGATTTCGCGCGTCATCAACGCCACCGGCATAATCGTTCATACCAACCTCGGTCGCGCTCCTCTGTCACCATCCATATTCGAGGACATCCAGAAGACCGCAGTCGGGTACGGCAATATTGAGTTCGATCTGAGTTCGGGTAAGCGCGGGGGCCGGGGCGCGGCCTGTGAACGATATCTCGCGACTCTTTCCGGCGCCGAGGCCGGCACGGTGGTCAACAACAACGCCGCCGCGCTGTTCGTCATCCTGAATACTCTGGCCAGTCGCAGGACCGTCGTCATTTCACGCGGTGAACTGGTCCAGATCGGAGGCGGCTTCCGCATCCCTGACATACTGAAGCGATCCGGCGCCCGGCTGAGTGAGGTCGGTACCACCAATATCACGATGCCGGCCGACTATGAGAAGGCGATCGACGAGCGCACCGCGTTGATCCTCAAGGTCCACAAGAGCAATTTCGTGCAGGGCGGTTTTACCGAGGAAGTCGATCTTAAGCCGCTGGTCGCGCTGGGAAAGCGGAAAGGCATACCGGTCGTCAATGACCTCGGCAGCGGGGTGTTCGTCTCCACCCGAAAGATACTCGGCTACCACGAGCCCACGGTACAGGAATCGGTGCGGGCCGGCGCCGATCTCACCTGTTTCTCCGGTGACAAGATGTTGGGCGGGGTTCAGGCCGGACTCATAGTGGGGGCTGAGGAATTGGTGAGCCGGATTAAGAAGAATCCGATCTTTCGCACCGTCCGGTCCGACAAGATTGTGTACTCCGTTCTGGAGCGGCTCCTGGCGGCCTATCTCAACGATACCTACCGCGATGACATCAAGCTCTGGCAGCTACTGAGTCGGCCGACGGATAAGCTTCGTGGGATGGCGGATACGATCCTCGATAAAGCGGCTCGCCCGATCGGAATCTCGATCGAACCGACGCCGGCTTATGTCGGAGGCGGAGCGCTCCCGGAGCAGGCATTGCCTTCGGTCGGGCTGGTCTTTGGGCCTGAGCGTGACGCAGCCGATATGATGACCGCGTTCCGTCGCTGGTCGCCGCCGATTGTCGGTCGCATTGACAACGACCGATTCATCCTGGATCTCAAGGCGGTCGACCTCGACGATTTAACTGAGATTGTGCGCGCCCTTAAGCACGCTCTTAAGTGAGGGGAAGTCCGGTCGGATGATCATTATCGGTACGGCCGGCCATATCGATCACGGCAAATCGGCTATCGTCAAACGCCTCACCGGCACCGATCCCGACCGGTTGCCCGAGGAAAAAGAGCGGGGCATGACCATTGATCTCGGCTTCGCTTTCTACCGCACGCCTTTCGGTCAGCAGATGGCCCTTATCGATGTGCCCGGTCATGAGCGGTTCGTCAAGAATATGATTGCGGGAGCCGGCGGAATCGACAGCGTGATGCTGGTGGTGGCGGCCGACGACGGCTGGATGCCGCAGTCCGAAGAACACTTCCAGATCACCCGTCTCCTCGGTGTGCGCCATGGCATCATCGTCATCAACAAGATTGATCTGGTGGAGAGCGATTGGCTGGAGCTGCTGGAACAGGAGGTGAAACAGAAAGTGGCCGATTCCTTTCTTCAGGATGCTCCCGTATTCAGGGTGTCGGCCGAGACCGGGGAGGGCCTTGATTCTCTGACTGAATACCTCAACCAATTGCCTGATCATCTCGCGTCACGCAAGAATATCGGCAAAGCGCGGCTGGCCATCGACCGCTCGTTCATCCGGCCGGGCATGGGCGGGGTGGTCACGGGAACACTCCGCGGGGGAACACTACAGGTGGGTCAGAAGGTCGGCGTCTGGCCCGGGATGGTCACGGGCAAGGTTCGTACGCTGCAGTCCAGGGGTGAGGATGTGCAGACGGCGGTGCCCGGACAGCGCACCGCCGCGTCACTGACCGGTGTCGACCGCGAGCAATTGATTCGCGGTGGCGTGGTGACCGACAGGGCAGACCTGAAGTTCTTCGCCGAGCACCCGGTTCTGGCTCTGGCTGTCGAAATGCTGCATAACGCCCGGGTCGCGCTGTCGGATCGGCGGCGGGTGCTTTTGATTGTCGGAACGACCGAGGTCCAGGGCGAGGTCCGCCTGTATGACCGAAAGTCGCTCGATCCCGCGCAGTCAGGGCTGGTTTTCTTCGTGCCGGACCACCCGGTCTATGCCCTCGTCGGTGATCACTTCATCCTGCGGCTGCCGACACCGATGGTTACGCTGGGCGGCGGTGCGATTCTGGATCACCTGGCGGCTCCGCCGCGTCGCAAACAGCTTGACCGGTTGAGCTATCTGCGAGACCGCCTTCCTCTGTCACTGGAATCGCTGGTGCTCACAGAGTTGCAGAAGCAGGTTCTGGTGTCGCGGGAAGCGTTGCTCGCCGAGTCTGACTACGCAGCCGCTGAGATCAGTGAGATTGTCGATCGGTTGATCGAGTCCGGTCAGATCGGACGGATAGGACATCGGGTTTACTCCAGCGATGTGATTCGAGAGGAGACAGAGAATATCGTCACGGCCCTGCGTTGCGAGTTTGAGGACAAGTCGCATCTGAAAGGCCTGTCTCTGGTCGAAATAGGCCGAAAGCGGTCTCATCTGCGACCAATCCTGCCCGGTCTGCTGGAGCTTCTTGTCCGCGAGGGTTCAGTGGAGCTGAAGGGCGACCTGTACGATCTCCCCGGACGGGGGATGAGCCTCAAGGGGGTGATCAGGCAGGCCTACGACGAGATCATGTCTGCGCTGCGGGTGCAGAGATTCGATCCGCCCGCACTGTCCTACCTGGCCTCGCGTGGTAAGCTGCATCAACAGGCGATCAAGTACATCATCGAATCAGGCGAAGGCTACAAGTGCGGCTCGGATTTTCTTTTTCTCTCTGACGCCTGGTCGGAGATTGTCGGCTTCGTGAAGGAACATTTGAAGAAGCAGGAGCGGATGGCCGTGGCCGATCTGCGCGATCGCTTCGGTCTCACCCGCAAGTTCGGCATACCGATTTTAGAAGAACTCGACCGGCTTGGTGTCACCCAGCGCGACGGCGATTTTCGCGTGAAAGGGAAGAACTTTGAAAAGTAGGGCCGTCCTCTATAACGGTCGAGTTCTCACCCAGGCCGACGGCCTGGTGGTCGGTTCCATGGCCGTCTCCAGGGGCAGCATTGCTGCGGTCGGGCATCGGCTCGAACATGATCCTGATTTCCGCCGCTTTGCCCGGATCGACCTGCGGGGTCGCACGATCATACCCGGCCTGGTCGACGCTCACACGCATTTCTTCTGGCTGGCCAAATCGCTGGCCGAGGTGTCGCTGGATGGAATCGACTCGCTCGACAAGTGCCTGAATAAGATTAAGCGATTTGCGGACAGCCTTCCGCGCGGACGGTGGGTGGTCGGAAACGGCCTGCTTCCTGCCGGTTTCCGCAAGCCGGTGGAACCGGACCGCATCATGCTGGATCGTGTCACGGGGGGACGACCAGCTTTCATCTTCTACAAAGACAGCCACTCCGCCTGGGTTAACAGCAAGGCGCTCTCGTTCACACAAATCGACTCCGCCAGTCCCGACCCGCCCGGCGGCCGGATCGAGCGTCTGCCCGACGGAACACCGTCAGGCATTCTTCGCGAAGCCCCGGCCTATCTTGAACTGTACCGCTCTATTCCGCCCCCGCCTAAACGGGAGATGGATCGGTTCTACCGTCGGGCGTTAGAGACGGCGTACCGCAAAGGTGTGACCGGAGTACACTCGTTCGACGGACCCGACGGATTCACTTATCTGGCCGATTTGGCCGAGAAGGAGAAGACCGGAGTTCGTATCAACTACTATCCCCCGGCGGCCATGTTGCCGCAACTGGAAAAGACCGGCACGCGCTATGGTATCGGGACCGATTTCTTCCGCATTGCCGGGGTCAAAGTGTTCGCCGACGGCGCCCTCAGCAGCCAGTCCGCGCTCTGTTTTCACCAGTACACCGGGAGCAAAGCGAATTTCGGGATCGAAGTCACTCCAGCCGCTGAGATTACCCGGACCGCCCGCCGGGCGGCCCGGCTTGGGCTGCCGTGCGCGATCCATGCATCGATGCAGCCGTCGCACTGTCCGGCGGATATCGATCTGGTCCGCACGTTTTGGGGCAAGCAGGGTGCAAATGCCTATGCCTTCGGGTCGGTTCTGGACAAAAAGATCCCGCTGGCATTTGGTTCCGACGCACCCATAGAAGCGCTCGACCCGATTGCGGGTATTGCCGCCGCCGTCCGTCGCGCCAAGCCCGGCAGCCGTGACGTATTCCACCCGGAACAGCGCCTTTATGCCACCGAGGCGCTCCACGCCTACACGGTCGGCCCGGCGCTGGCCGCCGGACAGGAACACTGCCGGGGCTACCTCCTGCCGGGCTACCCGGCCGACTTTGTCGTTCTGGACCGGGCTATCACCCGCATAGCACCGGCTCGCATCTACCACACCCGGGTTCTGGCGACTGTGATCGCCGGAAAGGTGCGCTATTGCCACTCGTCGCTGAAGTGGTAGCGGTCGAATCGCCTCTTTGTTTTGAATTGACATAGCCCCGATGCGTACCAATATTGAAGCAGTCAGAGGAGTCTTTTCCATGCGATTTAAGATACATTCGGTCGCGGCCATAACCGCTCTGATGGCCCTGCCGTTCGTCTTTGCGCTGGCCCAGTCCGAGATGGATTCGGCCGCCGCGGATACCGCCGAGCAAGCGTCACAGCAGCCGGTCAGCCGTGCGTTGGTTTACACCATGAGCATCGAGGGCGCTATCGGCGCGACCACGGCAGAGCGGATTGAGGAGGCGGTGCAAATTGCCGAAGACAACGGCGCCGAACTGCTCGTCATCTTTCTCGACACCCCGGGCGGTTGGTCCAACGCCACCTGGGGCATCAACAGGACTATCTTGAACAGCCAGGTACCACGGCGAATATCGGCGCGGCTCACCCGGTGGGAGTCGGAGGCGAACAGATCGATTCGGTCATGAGCGAAAAAATCACGAACGATGCCGCCGCTAAAATGCGCTCCATGGCCGCCAAATGGGGCCGCAACGCCGAGTGGGGTGAACGGGCGGTCCGGGAGTCGGTCTCCATCACGGCACACGAAGCGCTCGACAGCAACGTGGTCGACATTATTGCTTCCGACATCGATGACCTGATGCGCCAGATCGACGGACAGGAGACTGAACTTCCATACGGCAAGAAAGTGATGTCGCTCTCGCGTGTGAAGATCGAGGAAATCAACCCGACTTTTTCTCAGAAGGTGCTCCAGATCATCACTACGCCTGAGATTGTTCTTCTTCTGTTCTCGATCGGCGGTCTCGGCATCGTTCTGGAACTTTACAATCCGGGGGCGATCTTTCCCGGCGTGGTGGGGGCGATCTGCCTGATCCTGGCATTCTACGGTATGCAGACCTTACCTATAAACGTGGCCGGCCTGGCCCTGATCATACTCGCCATCGGCCTGTGGGTCGCGGAAATAAAAGTCGTGTCGGGGGGGCTATTGTTTGTCGGGGGGCTGATCTCGTTCTTTCTCGGAGGACTTATGCTGGTAGATACGGTCGATCCGTCGTTGAAAATGTCCCTGTCGTTCCTGATTACTTTCACGCTGATCATCGCAGCCCTGTTCGGTCTGGTCATCTGGCTTGTCATTAAGGCCCACAAGCGAACGGTGGCCATCGGCGATGAGGGCATGGCCGGTAAGATGGCGACCGTGAAGACCGGCGACATGGTCTACGTCGACGGCGCCCTGTGGAAAGCCGAGTGTGACCAGGAGTTGGTGCCCGGTGAGAAAGTGGAGATATTGTTAGTCGACAAGCTGCTTCTGAAAGTCAAGAAACTGGACTCGAAATAGAGGAGAGAAGTTATGGCATCAACCTTCCCGTTCGGCATACTGATAATCGTATTCTTCGGGCTGATCCTCCTGTTCAACATGATCAAGGTGCTCCGGGAATACGAGCGCGGCGTGATCTTCCGACTGGGCCGCCTGATCGGCATGAAAGGCCCCGGCCTGATCATTCTGATCCCGGTGATCGATAAGATGGTCCGGGTCGACCTGCGCGTGATTACTTACGACGTTCCCCCGCAGGATGTTATCACCCGCGACAACGTATCGGTGAAAGTAAATGCCGTGCTGTATTTCCAGGTGACCGACGCCAACAAGGCGATTGTCTCGGTTGCAAACTTCTTTGAGGCGACTTCTCAAATCGCCCAGACGACGCTGCGGTCGGTTCTGGGTCAGCAGGAGCTGGATGACCTCCTGGCCAACCGCGAGAAAATCAATGCCGAATTGCAGCGAATTATCGACGAGCAAACCGAGCCGTGGGGAGTCAAGGTATCGGTTGTGGAAGTCAAGAACGTCGATCTGCCGCCGGAGATGACCCGCGCCATTGCCAAGCAGGCTGAGGCCGAGCGCGAGCGTCGCTCCAAGGTGATCCATGCCGAGGGCGAAGCGCAGGCGGCGAAGAAGCTGGCCGAGGCGGCCACGGTAATCGCCACCGCGCCCAATGCCATGCAGCTCCGGTTCCTGCAGACGCTGGTCGAGGTTTCGGCCGAGAAGAACAGCACCCTGATCTTCCCGGTCCCGATCGACCTGCTGGAATCGGTCAGGAACTACCTTGACCGCGGAGCGAGTAAAGCCTAGCCGGCTGATACGCTGACAATTTCACGTGCCCGGCGGATGTCCGCTTTATCTTGTGCCCGGCAGATGTCCTCATCTGCCGGGTTGAAACGTAAACCCACCCGCACGCAGGTGAGCCACTCGGACGAGTGCTCAGTAGGAGTCGGCTTTATCTACGTTATGAAGTGGCGCAATATCAGTTGGTGGCAACTGGATAGCCGGG
>SMTZ1_10006994_pt1 | contig 14398 bp, 11 predicted proteins | sample DeeMarSWOR136_30_FD_25667 | JGI IMG/M metagenome (IMG submission 25667) | reverse complement strand
CAATTCAAGAACAGTGGCTTAAGCTATATGGAATGGCTGAAAGCGACTGAACAGGAATTTGCAGCAAGCTTAGCCGAAATCTGTTTTAAAATCATCACCAAAGATGGATTCCAATACCTGGTGGAAATTTAATAATTAGACTGCCCTTCTGGTATGATGAAGTTTGCCTTAGCTCCATAAATTTGAATCATGGTGCCGCTTTGGCTTGTTATCCTCTCTTAGTGTTCAACTTGGGTTTTTGCTAATTCTCCTTGGCACGTGGTGTTGTGCCATTCTTATATTCATATCCACGTTTGCTTAGCCATATTTTTTGATTTTTTATCTACCTGTTCACAAAATTTTTTCCTTGCATTATTGATCAAAATTGATTATTTTAAAAAAAATCAATAACCATATCTGGTGATCAACAATGGAACTTACCATACAAGACATATTAACAGACTTGCATGCGGCAGAAAATGACTGCCAGATGTTTGAAAAGAAATATGGCATCCTTTCCGAATATTTTTATGCAGCCTACATAGGCGGATCACTGGAAGATAATGGCAACCCTGATTTCGCACTATGGGCTGGCTCTTATGAAATAAAATTAGATCGTGAAAAAGCCTACCGTAATTTAGTTTTTGCACAATCTTCATTACTCACCAAATTATCTAACTTAAAGATTGAACATGTGGAGTATCAGTAATTACGAGAAACTTGTTTATAATCTCCCAGCAACTTCCACCCATATCGAATCTTCTACGCTGGTTCTTCAACGACGGGGTAACTATAATTGTTGGCTGGTCGGAACCATATTTTTCCACCAGAATATCCGCTTAGAAATTGCCGAGGCTCTGGATTTTGCCATCGAATCGTTTATCAGACATTACAGTTATTCTGTCTATCGTGATGATGAAAGACTCTACTGGTACGATTCACAAGGTCACCCCAATGATCCTGGTTTGCAGTCCACCCATCCTCATCATAAACATATACCACCTGACATCAAACATCATCGAATTCCCGCTGCTGAGCTGTCTTTCAAAGAACCTAATTTAAATTTTCTTGTTCATGAGATTGAAGAGCTATTCTTTTAAGTATACTATGCAAATTAATCAAAAGCGTTGCTGTAGAGTGTTTGGTGTCGGGTTACGAGCGACATTCATAAACTTTAAGCTCATCACGCCCCACGCCCAACGCTCTACGTCCTACGAATTTATCGGTTAGAAATTTCTTTAATATCATCAATCATCTCCCTCGCCTCCCACTCATAATCCCCTTCCATCGCCACAACTTTATCAAACATCTCCAGAGCTTTTTTTCTATCATTTTTCAACAAATAGGCATTTCCCAGGTACCAATAACATTTCTCGTACAAAAACTTAGCGTTTAATTCAATTACCTTTTGGAGATGAAAAATAGCCCGATCAGGTTTTTTTATTAATAGATAACATAGTCCGAGATAAAAATTCGCATTCACATTATCTGGCTGTTGCTTGATAACTAATAACAATTTATTAATTGCCGATCGGTAATCTCCCTGCTGGTAAAAAGCCATGCCCTGCTGAAATAATCTTTCAGCTTCTGAAAGACTTACTTCGCCACGAGATTCGATGGGTTGATAATAGAGCGGTTCGACTCGGGCGAGATGAGAATATTTTTTTCCAGCAGGAATTATAAACAACATCAGAGTAATTGTAGCGGCAACGCCAACAATGGTTAGCCTTGCTGGTATAGGTATAGGTTTCACCAGCGCGCCTAGTCCCTCTGTAATACCTTGCCAGTTGCTTCTCAAGCTTGCTAACAGCCGAGACCACCAATTTATTTTTTCCGTAGTAGGCAAGGATTCAGCAGCATATTTTTGAAACAGGTGAATCATTTTCTGGCAGTAGGCACAGTTCTGAACATGCTGATGCTGTGCAGAAGTAAATTTTCCCTGTATAAATTGCTCGAATTGCGCAAATGTCAAACAATTGTCACTTTTGTTCGCAGCAAATCGGGATAAACTCTCTTGCTCTGCATTTTGCCAGATATTTATGATTTCATCAAAACTTTTTAGACGCATAATTTTCCCTCTCTACAAGTATATACGAAGTCCAATGTGTTTTTTGCAAATATTTTAATCGCATGGAGTATGGTGCATAGCGAAGCAAGCTGCAATTTCCAAGTTCCAAAATGACCAAATTCCAAATAAATTCCAAATTTCAAATCCAAAATTACAAACAAAAAATGTCTTGCAAAAAATAAAGATTTTGCTTGTAATATTATAGCGTGAAAATTAACTGAATCCCATGCGCCATGCCCTTCGTGCCACGCGCTACGCTCATTGCTTTACGAGCCAATTATTCCATTTTCCCTTAAACATTCTTTTAGATTTTTCAAGCCAGATTCAACTCTATTCTTAACGGTGCTGGTCGATTTGTCAATGATGTCAGCGATTTCTCGATAAGCAAATTGTTCGATAAAATGAAATCGAATGGCGAGTTTTTCTTCATCTGTTAATTTATCCAGACATTGATGCAGAATCTCCATAAGCTCTTGCTGAAGCAATTCTCCATTGGTTTCCAGAGAATCATCAACAAATAGATCAGCATCCATGATATCAGTGCATTCGTTTTCCTGATATTTTCTGCTTTTATAATGATCGAGGCAGAGATTTCTTGCTATTTTGAAGATAAAGGTACGGAACAAGGTTTTTTGGTCTGGATCAAAATGATAATAGGCTTTGACAAAGGCTTCGTCGGTAAGGTCCTCTGCCTCCTGTCTATTCTTAACCAACTTCGTGCAGAAACGATAAATTTCTCCATAATGCTTGGAATAGAGCCGATCAAAATTTTCAACATTCATCATAACCTCTCTTGGTAATTTTGAAGCGACTTTGATAATATGATGACCTCAGATTTTCAATTTAATGAAGTATGAGCATGAAGATCAGCAAAAATCGGATAGTGTAACAACAGAAAAATCGGAAAATCATAAAGATTGAATTTAAATTGTTACTAAAAAGTTTAATAAATTTCAAATACAATGTCAAGATAAATATTAATAGATCTAAAGAAAAATTAATTAAGAGATGGATTGTTGGGATCGGGAATTTGGTCAATACCTCCCTGGTTAATTTCTTCATTTTTTACTTGAATGATTTAAATAAAATGCTATATTTATGACGTCACATCAATGAATAAGACAACATGAATTTTTTTAACATCAAGACACAAAAAAAAGTTGTCCTGATTACATGAAATTGATTCTTAGTTACTTAGGCGCTTATAGCGCAACATCGACCAGTTTGTTGTCGATAATTTTTTGTCGGTGTTCTCAAAGATGAGAAACGGAATATTGGAATGATGGAATAATGGAATTTCACAAGAAATCAACATCAATATTCCATCATTCCAGTTTTCCATTATTCCTTTTTTTCCAGCGAAGTCTGGAAAAAATCTTAGTGCCTTAGTGGTTGAAATTTAGAAATAATTCAAGATAATAAAGGTCGTTTATGAAAACAGACAAAATTTTACTCGATCACGGCAGTGGAGGTAGAGCATCTCATAAACTGGTTTCTGAACTCATCCTGAAATATTTTAACAATCCAATTTTAGAAAAACTTGATGATAGCGCGGTTTTCGAGGTTGAACAGGGCAGGCTTGCATTTTCGACCGATTCGTATACCGTCGATCCGATTTTTTTCCCGGGCGGTGATATTGGTGAATTGGCTATTAATGGGACGGTGAATGATCTTGCTATGCTCGGCGCAGAACCGCGTTATTTAAGCGTTGGCTTTATTCTCGAAGAAGGATTTCTGATTTCAGATTTCGACAGAATTTTACAAAGCATGAGAAAGGCGGCTGAAGAAGCATCAGTTAAGATTGTCACAGGAGATACGAAAGTGGTGCCCAGGGGCGCGGCAGATAAAATTTTCGTCAATACTTCGGGGGTGGGATTTATTCCCCGCAATGTAAATATAGCGGGGAAAAATGCAAAGCCTGGCGATAAAATTATTGTTAGTGGCACCATTGCCGATCATGGTGTAACGGTTCTCACGCAGCGAGAAGGTTTGAGCTTTCAATCAGCCCTGACGAGCGATACGGCTCCACTCAATCATCTTGTAGCAGCAATGATTTCAACAAGCGATCAAATCCATGTGCTGCGCGATCCAACCCGCGGTGGTGTAGCCACCACGATGAACGAAATTGCCATCCAATCCGATGTTGGTGTGATGCTCTATGAAGATGCGATTCCGATTCGTGATGACGTAAGGGGAGCGTGTGAGTTGTTGGGACTGGATCCGCTTTATATAGCTAACGAAGGGAAACTATTGGCTTGTGTGCCTGCAGATCATGTGGACAGGGTGTTAGCTTCAATGCATCACAACCGGTACGGCAAAGATGCGTGCATGATTGGTGAAATTACAAACGACTACCCGGGAAAAGTATTTCTCAAAACAACGATTGGCGGAACCCGGATCGTGGATATGTTGGTTGGAGAGCAGTTGCCAAGGATTTGTTAAGATAAATAAGGATAAAATTATACATCTGATATGTATATATGGGATATTGATTTGAGTGCTCAGGTAATTTTTTAAGAGATAATTGTTTGTATATTCAAATTTTATATTTAGTAACCTGATCTATTTAACTTTGAAATTAATTTTCAACAAAAATTAACATAATCGTGCTTGACTAATTCTATTTAATTTTGTATTATGTAGCGATTTTTGAACCATTCATTTATTACCTTACAAAAAAAGTGTCGGGCGAAATGTGGGAGAGAGAGGTATGCATCTTTTAAAAAATTATCGTTGTATATTTTGGGTATCATTTAGTTTTTTGATAACTGGTTTTATAAACCATCCACTGCTTCAAGCACAAAAATTATATCAAGAGCGAATCTACGAACCAGTTGTGCTTCGAGGCGATATATTGTCTTCATTTTACAATGTTCCGATCGATCAAATTTTTATGTACGCGTTTGATGACAGTACCCAGGAATGGAAAATGATACCGTTTCAGATCGATGAAATGGTTGAGGCGCAGGATCCATTCAAACCGGGAAATAGCGGCGCGAGGCAGGATTTTTACTTCATCGAGGATGATGGATTATTAGATTTTCGGGATGAACTGGTCTTTATGATACGAGATCTGGGGGATAAAGCGCCGGTGCAGAACTGGATCAGTGATGAACAGGCGAAAGTTTGGCAGCGACTTGAAATTAGGGTTTCAGATCCGAATGATCCAACTAATCACGCGTTTGGTTATCTTTACCGATCGTCAACCATTTCAGAAGAAATCCCGGCTCCGTATCATTTTCATTTTGATTCATTGAACCAGGTGGCATCGAGTCGATATTATTCGGTTCGTCTCAGCAAGATTAACGGTTTAATAGAAGACGTCGTGATTCAACCCCCTTTTGGTACGGGAGTTGATATTTTTGATACGCAAAAAATTCGTTTTATTGGTGTGTTCGACCTGGGATTAATAACGATTGCCATTGGAAAAAATGGCAACCAGGCAGCAAACGAACGAGACAATCTCTATGTTTATAATGAAAATGATGTGGATAATTATCACCTGTGGTATACTCCCCGACCTGTGGTTCGATTAATCCGTGAAGTTCGTCAGACAATTCGATTTGGTGAATTTGTCATGGATGAAACCGCGTTTTACGTCAAAACTAAGTTCTATCCTTTTAGCGGTACCATTGGCGGTGGCGCTGATCTTGATCCGGAAACACTGAAAAAAGAATTCAATACGGAAGAAGATATTTACGTCCAGTTTGAATTGCTCAGGCAGTCATGGGATTTTAATGCTGCGGCAACGGGCATGAAATTTTACAATAATAGAAATCAAAACATTGTCATTGATGGAAATCCAGACCAGGTCAACCAGATAGTTGATACGCCTATTCAAGAATGGATGCTGACAACAGGTGAGCCGGGTTCTATGTTTTCCTATGTGGAGTTCGACGATACTACCTGGAACAATGTCGAGTTATACTTTAACTATAATTACCTGGGTGGACAGCTTGACGGAACCATTATCGAAGGTGGGGACACTGGAGATAGCGTTTCCTACGGTGACCAGGGAATTTTATTCCAGAATCAGGTTGATGACAGCGTGAGTCTGAAATTGAATTTCATCGCTTATTTTTTACCAAAAAATCTTGAACACTCGGATGGTGAAAAACTTGCTTATTGGGCGAAAAATCCTGTCCGAATTACTTCTCAATCCCAATCTTATCCAACCCATATCAATGAAGCAAAATCCCGGGCTCATCCAGTCCGTATGATGCTTCATCAAAATTATCCGAATCCATTTAATAGCTCCACATCTATTTCATTTGATCTGCCTGCAAGAGAGCGGGTGTTGTTAAAGATTTGGGATATAAATGGTCGTGTTGTTTCAACGCTGGCGAATGATGTTTTTGATGCCGGATCGCATCAGCTTCGTTGGCATGGCAGGGACAGTCAAAACCGACCGGCTGCTTCGGGTGTTTACTTTTATGAATTTCGGTCAAATGATTATTCAGTAGTGAGAAAGCTGATTTTGCTGAGATAGATCCCGCAAGTGGAGATCGCTGCTTTTTTTGACCACGAAGGCACAAAGTTCACATATAAATTATTTGGATAAAACTTTTCGAAAAAAAATCTGAATGATAAAAAAAGTATTTACATTCACTTTTCTAATATTCTTCTTGTTTTTAATTTTAACATGTAACATTGACCATGGTATTGCTCCACTCCCTGGTAAAATAGCAGCCACTGTTTATTTTCGTGGGATAGCGCCAGCAAACACCCAGGGCATTTACATGATTGTCGCTCCAGAGTTCCCCCCGCACGCGATCAACGAACTCTATCACAGTCCCAATAGTCTGCCCATTGATAAAGATACGGTTTATACAGAAATGGAGCTTCCGTATGGGCATTACGATGCGGTGAGTTTGTGGTGGTATAGCACCGAAACAAAATCCAACCTGGCTGATGTGCTGGCATTGCCGCTTGATCCTGGGAATAACCTGATGCCGCTGAGTTTCGATATTTCATCGGAATCGCCGGTATTTGAAATTGAACTCTATGCCAGTTGGAATCGGGTGGATCGAGATGCTGCTATTGAAGGAACGATTTACTTTAACGGTGATTTTCCGGAAAATACGCATATCACAGCCGTTGCAGCTTATCAATATAAGCCGGAGCAAAATATCCATTACCTGCTCTGGTTAAAATCGATGGATTACAGCATCGATAAAAATCCGTATCATTATCGATTACCTGTTCGTCATGGAAATGTGAATTATATTGCCGTATTCTGGCTGCCAGAACGTGCCGATTTGACGGATTTTACTACAATTGGGCTCTACAAAGATCCCGACAATCCAGATGAAATGGGTAAACTGAGTGTACCTGCTGATACAACAATAAAGAATATCGATATTTATGCGGATTGGTCGTTGATAAATCCATAAAAGAATTCTCTCAACAGATAGCCAATCATTGATCATTGACTATTAACAATTCACTATTCACGATTTAATATCATTGAGTTAAGCCCGCTGATTCCATCGCTTAGAGCGATGGAATCAGTGAAAATCCCCTTATCTTAATGATATTGATTCACAATCGACAAATAATTAATGATTCAAAAATTACAAAAAATATCATCACCAATTCTGATAATTTTAATTGTCTTAATTTCACATAAGCTCAACGCCCAGGGGAGACTTTTCGGCAGAGTCATTGATTCCAGCACTAAAAAAGCTTTGCCTGGCGCGAACGTCCAGATTCTCGGTTCAATCTATGGCGCAAGTACCGATCATAATGGTAGCTTTAGGATGGGCAATCTTCCGCCGGGTCATTATTCAATTCGAGTTTCCATGATGGGCTATCGCAATACTACCAAACATGATATTTTCGTTAAACCGACTGAAGATATTCAGCTTATCTTTGAACTGACAGAAACGCCGATACAATTTGACCCGATTGTCGTCACAGCAGGCAAAACCAAGCAGCGCCTGGATCAAATTCCCATTTCGCTGTCGGTTGTCACTGCTGAAGATATCAAACGAAGAAATCCAACCGATCTTATTGGCGCGCTGGAACAAACGCCAGGGATTCATTTTGTCGGAAATCAAATTAATATCCGCGGTTCAACCGGCTACGCGTTCGGTGTGGGAAATAAAGTATTGATGCTGTTGGATGGCGTACCAATTCACGCCAGTGATACCGGAGAAATAAATTGGGATGCATTGCCCCCGCTGGATATTGAACAGATTGAGGTGATGAAAGGCGCAGGATCGAGTTTATGGGGAGCAGCAGCGCTTGGTGGAGTTGTGAATGTGATTACCAAATCTCCAACTCCCAGCGGAAGGCTGCTCGTTTCAATTAATGCTGGAAAATATGATAAGCCATATTACCGGGAATGGGACTGGACCAATCAACAACGTTTGCATTATGTACGTACTGATTTGAGTTATAGTAAAAAATTTGGGCAATTGGGTTTGCGAGTTTCTGCGGGACGCTTTAATTCAACGGGATACATGCAATTGGGAGATCTTGAAAAATATAACCTGACAACCAAATTAGATTATCGATTTACAAACGATATTAGATGGACCGGGTATATGGCTTATAGCTATATTCATCGCGGCTTTTTCGTTCAGTGGAAAGGACAAAACGATCCATACCAGGTCGATGAAGCGAACCTTCATAACTATGCTAAAACTAATCAATTAAATTTTTACAGCAAATTAGCCATTCCATTTTCGGCTCGATTTGGCTTGAACATTCGAGCATCGTTTAACCGAACATTGATGGGAAACCAGTTTGGCGAAGGGAATGATTTTAATCCCGCGTTGGGACAGGGATTGGAGTTGCAGGCGGACTGGATTCCCCTTTTTAACCATAGCATCACTTTCGGTGTGCAGTACCAGCATGATACCGGAAACACCCGGTTTTTTGGTGATCATAAGGGGTATTTTATCAGTCCCTATTTGCAGGAGGAATGGAAGCTACGGGATAATTTGAGACTAACTACTGGCTTTCGTTATGATCGTTATCAATTAATTGGGGGAACAGCGGAAGATTTATTCAGTCCAAGATTTGGAATAAACTGGCAGCCAGGACAAACAACAGCTTTGCGCGCTTCTGCTGGCAGTGGATTTCGAGCGGCAACGATTGTTGAACGATTTTTAGAATTGAGCATAATGAATTTCAATATCAAAGCCAATCCGAATCTTCAAGCAGAAAAATCATGGGCTTATGATGTGGGCGTACGACAATATATCACAAAGAACTGGAATGTAGATGTTTCATTATTTAATAATGACTATTGGAATCTCATTGAACCCCACCTGGATTTAATCCGGGGGCAGATCCAGTTCCGAAATATCCGTCGCGCCCAAATTAGAGGTGTGGAAGCGGTTTCCAAGCTGAGTGTGCCCGTCGCGATTGTGGGTCTGAAATTAAATTCAAATTTGCAAGCCAGCATTACGGCGATGGATCATATTGATTTAAAATGGAATGAACCACTGACCTATCGACCCAATATTTTAGCTTCTATGAAATCTTCTTTTAAAATGAGTCGCGTTGAAATTCAATTTGATTATCGTTACGCCTCCCGCATTGATGCGGTAAAGATTTACCCCATTAATGATCGGGTACCAATGAAATTTCTTGATTTTCGCTTTTCTTATGAAATCAGAAATTTTCATTTTCAAATTGGGATTCATAATCTTTTTAATTACAATTACGCCCCGATGGAAAGTAATTTGATGCCGATGCGGACGTTTAGATTTGCAATACAGGGTGAGTTTTAGTCCCTAAATAATAAAATCTTTGAAATACTACCTAAAACGCCATGACGCGCATAAACGCGGACTTATGTAATATAAAAATCCGTGAAAATCAGCATAATCCGCTTCATCCTTTCTATCCTTTTTCTGGTGCTGACTTATCCAGGCAAGGTCTCCTTAAAAATATTATAAAACGTTTGAAATTTCACTTGACATTTTGTTTAAGTTTTATTACAATTAAACCATGAATAAAGAAAAACTTAAAAATATGGTACAGGATCCCAAATTTATCTCGGGAATTTATAATTATTGTGATCGCTGGTGTGAACGTTGTCCCTTTACTTTTCGCTGTCTGAACTATGCAATGGGAGAAGAAGATATTGATGATCCAACCGGTCATGATATTAAAAGTGAGGATTTCTGGAAAAAAGTCGAGGAAAGTCTCGAACTAGCCACAGAACTCCTGGAAGAGATGGCAAGGGAACAGGGCATTGATCTTAACGAAATTGATGCGGAGGAAATCAACCAGGAGCAGGAACGTTCGAGGGAAGCGGCGGAATCTCATGACCTTTCTCAATCTGCAAATCAATATGCTGATATGGTCGATTCCTGGTTTGAATCCAATCAGGCGATTTTCCAGCAACGGCAACAGGATTTAACAACAGAACTGGAAATCGGAATAGGGGAAAAACATTTATACGAAGAGGCTGAAAGCATTGTTGAAGCGACAGAAGTTATTCATTGGTATCAACACCAAATCTATGTAAAACTTATGCGGGCGCTAACGCAACCCGAGCGCGACGTATATGAAGACGAAATTCAGAATGATTCAAACGGTTCTGCCAAAGTTGCATTGATTGGAATCGGTCGTTCGATCGGTGCGTGGGGAAAGCTAATTGAGCATTTTCCCGAACAATCTGATAATATACTGGATATTCTCCTCCACTTAGACCGCTTGAGAAAGAGGACCGAGATCACATTTCCGCATGCACAAGCATTTAAACGACCCGGGTTTGATGATTAATATTCCTAGGGGTGGGATAAAATAAGCTTCCCAGCTAAATCTTGTATCTCATTATTTTTATTTGGCAAGAAAAATTCAAATATCCGTGTTATTTATCCCATGCCCTAAATTAATTTCAACATATCTTCATAGCTGATACTTCCATCTCAGATCTTGCATCGATGATTGCTGCAAATCAATTAGTGTTGATTAGAATATTGTACTTATATATAAAGAATTAATTTTGTAAATGGATGTAATCCTATTAACATCAATTATCTACCTTACGGTCGGTGTACTTCTCTCTCTGATTGGAATATTGATATTCCGTGAAAATCCTTCTCAGCGTGTCAATCGCGCCACCGCAGTTATGATCATTTTGGCTGCACTGGCACCAATCATGGGAGCTTTTGGTCTGTTAATAAACAGAATGAACGGACAACTTAGATTAGACCTGGAACTGTTTAAAAGAATTTTTTTGATCTGGGAATTCTTTTTTCCTCAATTATTATACTTCTCACTTATCTTCCCCAGGGCAAGAAAATATCTTAAAGATTATCCACACTTTCTGGTCGTTTTATTGTTTAAAGGCCCTGAATCGATCCTATCATTAATCAATATGACTCAAATGGATTCCCAGGCAAACACATTGTTTCAACCCCTAATGATTGTATTCAATTTATTTTTTAGCCTTCTCAGCATATTCTATGAGTTCCATACCAATTTTTTCGCGCTTATCAATTTAATTTATGTTGTTGCAGCCATAATTATAATGTACAAAGGGTATCAGAATCTAACTTCTCCAAGAATAAAGCATCAGGTTGGGCTGGTACTCTGGGGAATTCGGGTTAGTGTAGGATTGTATGCTATAGCATTTCTCCTGCCAAAGTTATTTCCATTTCGGACTTCAGATACTGTCGTTTATTTTTTGACCATATTGGCGTTATTGATTGGTGCCGGATCGATAGCCTGGGCGATAATTAAATATCAGTTTCTTGATATAAGCCAGAGCATCAGTCGCAGATTCCTTTTTTCAATTTGTTCAGGGCTTTTTTTGGGTATCTACCTGGTCGGTTATGACCAGTCCAAAAAAATTGTTACCGGAGTAATTGGATTAAATTTGCCCGTTTTAGAAGTCCTGTTTATTATTTTAGCTGTCATTCTATTTCAACCTGCTGTTTCTGCCATCAGATATGTTATTAACAAATTATTCGGTCGCGATAAATCTGATTATGATCATATATTGCAAACCCTGAGTCATGATATCCTTACGATTATGGATTTAGATAAATTAAAGGAAAAGATAACTGCAACTTTAACAGAAATTATGATGCTTGAAAATGTTCATCTCATCATCGAAAACAAAGCCGGTGATTTTGAGGTGAGTTGTGAACGAGATGGACACACCTACCTCTATGAATTCTCGCGAAATGGAGAATTTATTAATTTAATACGACAGGTAGATAGACCAATTGGTCATGATGAGATTATTTCTCATATATCTGAAGATCAAGAAGCTGAACTGCTCAATAAATTAAACTGTTATCTGCTCATTCCTCTCGCGCATCGGGGTGATTTAAACGGAATCCTTTGTTTGGGTAATAAGTTAACCCGGACTTCATTTTCTGCTGAAGACGCGACGCTATTAAATGTTCTCTCCGATCAAGTTGCGATTGCTATTGAAAATATCGATCTTTACCAGCAGAAATTAGAGAAACAGCATATTGAAAAAGAAATTTCAGTCGCCCGTGAGATTCAAAAAATGCTACTTCCATACCAGATTCCACAAGGCAAAAATTTTGAAATTTCTGCAATGAACATCCCTTCAAAAGAAGTTGGCGGTGATTATTACGACTTTATCGAACTTGATAAAAATCATATCGGTATTGCAATTGGGGATATCTCGGGCAAAGGAATTCCTGGTGCGATGCTTATGTCAAATTTACAGGCTACACTTCGAGCGTCTGCCTGGCAGATTCATCAGCCCGCGGAGGTGATGAATAAAATTAATAATCAAATTGCAAATACCACCTCCCCTGAAAAATTTGCAACTTTCTTTTATGGAATTCTTGATTCAAAAAAATTAACATTTTCTTTTACCAATGCTGGTCATAACTACCCAATTATTAAAAAACGAAATGGGCAATATTGTCATTTAACTGATGGTGGGTTGGTTATTGGCGTTAAACCTGATTTTGAATATGATCAAATAAAGATTAATTTATCGCCTGGTGATACGCTGGTCTTTTATACCGATGGGATAACTGAAGCATTAAATCCAGAGATTGAGGAATTTGGAGAACAGAAGCTTTTAAATATTCTTGTCAATTTCCCTTATCGCACGGCTGAAGAGTTAAGAAATCATATTTATGAAGAAATGATAAGATTCACAAAGGGTGAGAGTCAGTATGATGATTTGACGTTGATTGTGTTGCAGATTCTATCTTGAATTTAAAATGAAAACACCCGACTGACATCGGGTGTTTTCTATTTCTATCAATTTTTTCGATTTGATACTATTCCAACAGCACCATCTTCTTCGTAACACTATAACTTCCTGCCCTGAACTGGTATAGATAAACACCACTCGGAACTTTGTTACCCCGGTCATCACGTCCCTTCCACATTACAGAATGATGACCTCCTGGTAGTATAGCATCGATAAGCGTTGTTATTTCCTGACCCATCATATTGTAAATCTTAACGATTACTTTCGACTCATCCGGTAATTGAAAACGAATCGTCGTCTCAGGATTAAATGGATTGGGATAATTTTGTTCTACGCAATATGAATCTGGTATTTCAACAAGTGTTGAATGTTCTGAATTATTAATAGGAACGTCAGCATCATTCTTAAGAGCCAGAACAGTGTCAATTTGGGTATAAATCTCGACTTCTCCAATTTGACAATAATCAGATTCGCTTGGATTGGGATGAACCAATACCAGTTTCACATATTTGGCAGGAACAGGATCAAAGAAAAAGTTTTCCCAATCACCCTTATTTTTTCTGCCGCTAAATACAATAGTAAAATCACTATATTTAATTCCAGTCGTTGATACTTCGATATGAAATTCCTTTAGCCATCGAAAAGAAAATGGGACTCCCGTATCTGTTAGCAAACGAATTTTTGAGACATTTTTAATCGAATTGTCAGTAAAGTTGAAGATAGCATACGCAGGCGGATCCAGTGACATCGCAGTTACAGTGCCATCCCAATCCTCAATGTCCCCATCAATTGCATTCGGCCAGTTTTCAGAGGGCTCCGTGGGCGTTCCATAGGTAATTCCGATATCTGCCTTTTCAGTCTTAACAAATTTAGCTTGACCGAATACCTGAAATTCTCCTAACTGACACCATTCGGTAGTCGCTAATGTTGGTTGATCGACAATCAGCTTAATAAACTTAACAGTCAGTTCGGGAAAGTTGAATTCCTCCCAGTCGCCAGTTAATTTCTCTGCCTGCAATAGTGGCATAAAGTCCTGCTCTTCAATTCCAGTAATGGAGTATAAAACTCGAAAATGCGTTACCCAGCGATCTTTGAAGCCTACTTTTGTATCAGTTAATAATTTTATTTTTTCAATTCGTCCGGCACCTCCTCCAATAAAACCAAATATTGCGTAAGGATAT
>SMTZ1_10004255_pt1 | contig 14401 bp, 10 predicted proteins | sample DeeMarSWOR136_30_FD_25667 | JGI IMG/M metagenome (IMG submission 25667) | reverse complement strand
AGCCGCTGTTCCCACGCGCTGACCACCGAGGTTAGGAATAAGTTGAGCAAAACCTTGCTTAAAACAAAGCAATGAAAGGAAACAGATTGATATGAATAGAATAATTTGTTTTTTCATAATGTTCAGTGTGTTTAATGTTATTAATTTTTTATAGAGATCTGCAAAATAAGATTGAGTGTCATTTCGAGCGGAGCGAGAAATCTGGTTAATCCATAATAACTTTTGGAAAAACAGATTCCTCACTCCGCTTCGCTCCGTTCGGAATGACGGAAAATTTGCAATTTTGCAGAACTCTATAATTTTTTATAGATATCTGCAAAATAGGAAAGATTGTCATTTCGAGCGAAGCGAGAAATCTGATTAAAGAACTGATATTATAAGATATACAGATTTCTCACTCCACTTCGTTCCGTTCGAAATAACAGCTTTATTTTAATTTTGCAGATCTCTATAATTTTTTAGATAGTGGAGTATTGGATTATTGGAGGAATGGAGAATTTCTGGCTTATTACTCCATTAATCTAAAATTCCAATATTCCATTATTCCACTACTCCACTACCTTTCTCCCCAAACCACCTAAATTCTAAAACCGGAGCTTTACTCCCAATTTCACATTCCTGGGATTCAGATATCTTGCCGGGTTATATGGATAAGGTTCCAGCGGTGCCTGGACATCCGGGTAAAGCGGATCGTTCCAGCCAAGTGGCGTTGGATCGCCGTACTCATACGCCCTGCCAGTAATTGGATTGATAATATTTGAATTATTTCGATTCAGCAAATTCAGCACTTCAATCGTAAACGTTAAATTCATTCCGGCAATGCTAAAATATTTCTCAAAATTGACATCGACCCACATCCAGTAATTTGCGACATCATTATAGGGATTATCAATATCAGTGCGGTATTCAGGTCGGAGATCATCCCCATATTTGATATAATTCCCGGTAAAAAGCGATGGCGTATAGCGTTTGCCGGATTGAACAAATACACGTGTATTGATATTCCAATTATCCGGCATCTGAATTCCAAATATTTTCGGTGCCTTCTTTTGGGGAACAAAGAAGTTGAGACTGGCATTTCCCTGGATGGGGCGATCCCAGATAAGAAAACTTTCGGTAATCGGTTTCTCGTCCAGGCTTCCCTTCGCGACTAATAACACGTCATCCGGGTTGGAGCTTTTGCCCGTAGTAATTGAATATGAAAAACTGAATGATCCGCTGAAATATTGGCCAGCGCGTTTTTTATATTCGATCTCAATGCCGCGCGCCCGGGAATAATCGAGATTCATGTAAGTGATAAATGACCGTCCTGCCAATCTGCCCGCGCCGCGGAAAGAAACAGTTGTCACATAATCAAAAATATCACGATAGTAGGCTGAAATAGTGAACACATCATTCTCTGTAAATTTGTGTTTCAATCCCAATTCGTAAGCGACAGTTGTCTCCGGATTCAAATTGGGATTGCCGAACTTCTGGAACGTCGATTTTGAGCTGAACCGACCCAATTTCGCATAGACAAATTGAGGTCGCGGCAATTTTGAAAAATGCCCATAAGAGAAAAATAACATCTGGTTGTCGCTAATTGGATGCGACACACCGATTCTGGGACTTATTCTCCCTTTCCAGCGATGCCCAAACAGACTATAAGTATCGTCTTTATATTGTTTCCGGTTGGCATCCGAAATCGTTACAATCTCAGGGTCTTCAACAGCTCTATCCACATATTCGCCCGGGAACCAATAATCAAATCGCAGCCCCAGGTTGGCGATTAATCCCCGGAAGGTAATATTATCCTGAATATAGGCTGCGCCGAAATTGGGATGAACCCGGTAAACATCATTATTTAATCCAAGGTCTCCAAACCAGGGTTTAAAAATATCGATTAGTTGCATCTCCCGATAGTTCATCTCGATGCCAGCCTTTAATTTATGACGATCACTCTGATGACTGGAAAGGTCAAATTTCAGCGTATAATCTTCTACATAATGATCGTGCCAGGTGTCCGAATTCCCATAATCCCAGAATCCATCCCCGGGTATCACATAAATTGAGCTACTGTCCGGGGAATAAAAATATTCGACCGGCTGGGTGACAATATCTTTTGGCTCCAGGAATTCAGTCCATGACTCTCCACCATGGTCGCTTCTTAAATTTGCAAAATAGCGTGAAAATTTAATTTCATAAAATGTCTTTGAATTGATCGTGTGGGTCCAATGCAGACTAAATTGATTATTTATATGGGTAAAGGTATTGAAGTTATCCAGGTTTTTCTCATATTCATAAGGATAACCCGGACCGGGCGGCACATATTCCAGGTTTGTCTGCAATGTCTGTTTATTTTGATTAATCGCCACAGATTGATTATACGAAGCAATGAGTTTGTGGGACGGATCGATGCGCCACGTCAGTTTATACATGCCAGACCAGTTATTGACCTGCCGCGGTGCGAATTTCTCCCCATAAAAAGTCGCGGAATAAAGCTGATATGCAGATATTTTAGTAAAATCATCGCTGAGGAACATATAGCCGTTAGTAAAGAAGAAAAAATCTCCGGGCAGTTTCAATCCGATGGCAGGCAGAAGATAGCGGCTAATCGGCTCGGGGCCATAGAGGCTTAATTCGAGAACATCGGTATTGAAACTGAACGGACTTTCAGCGCTGAGGGTTCCAAAAAGCGGGATATCTTTATCAAAGCTGCCAAAATGATCCCGCTTATAGCTGATCGAGCCGTGATATTTTTCACCACCCTCTTTGGTTTTCACATCCACAATGCCGGACATTGCCTGCCCATATTCAGCATTAAATCCGCCGGTGATAATTTCAACCTCCTCGATGGCGTCAGTGCTTAATCGCAAGCCAAATCCAGTTCCAGATAACGGATCCTGAACCGAAATTCCATCGAGCAAAAAAGCATTTTCATACGTTCTGCCGCCGCGAATATGGATCTCGTCATCCGATTTCACAACGCCAACCTGGGATGCAACAATATCTTTGACATTTTTCAGCGTCGTCTTTTCCAACTCATCGCTGGTTAACGTGCGACGGCTGGACGTCTCATCAATATTAAACAACGGTTTCTCCCCGATGACAGTTACTTCCTGGCCGAGTGCCAGGACGGTCGGAACAAGCGCGACGATCACGTCAACGGTCTCTCCGGCGAGGACTTTCACACCGGTTCTTTGCACCATGGTATAACCAATCATAGAAACCTGGAGAGTATAGTCACCAGGGTTCATTCTAGGGATGAGAAAATTTCCATCCGTATCTGTTGCCGCTCCGTAGTAAGTCCCTTTTACCAGCACGTTTACCCCGGGTAGACCGGAATTTGATTCAGCATCAATAATTCGCCCTTTTATTGATCCTTTCGATTGTGCCCAGTTTGAATGAGTGATACATAAAAGAAATAAGTGGATGAATAAGATATAATATAAAGTTTTAATTTTAGGATTCATTTTTTTAACCAATTTGTTAAAATGGATCTTGTATTAATATTTTGATATTAAGTAATGTGTTTGGTAAAAACTATTACATACCTTTCTTAAATGGATTATATACATTTAGACCCTCTATGTCGTGAAAATCCCTTTCATTGCGTGTAACCAAAGTTAAATTGTTGATGAGACACGTGGCAGCAATTATCGCATCAGGCAACTTTATCTTCTTCTTTCTTTTTATAGAGATCGTTGTGTTAACAATTTTTTCTGTAAGAGTCAATATCTCAGCGTTAGCAATAAATTCATCAGCTTTTTTGCTTGCTTTATCTGAAAAATCAGGCCATCCTAAAAATTCAATTTTTGAAATAACAGAGGTTTTAAATGATTTTTCAAATATATCTTCTGTACGCTGTTTCACATCTTGTTGCATTTTACCATCAAAGTAATAAATTAGAATATTAGTATCGATTAAAAAGTTCGTTCCCACTCGTCCCTCAATTTTCGACATTGCTGGTCAATCTCCTCTTCGGTCATATTAAGATTTGCAGCTCCAAAAAATTTACGAGGATCAAAATGCTTTTTTTCTTCCTTCGCCTCCACAAGTGACAGAATAATAATTTCCACTACTTCTTGTTTTGGGAATTCAGCAGGTAAATCAATTGTAATCCTGCCGTTTTGTGGGCGTTGTAAAATTCTCAATGCTTCCATAATTAAAATCCTTCAAAAATAACTAATGTTATTTAATTTATTCATAACCTGTTACTAAATAATCTCCTGGAACATTTTGGATTTCATTTTTTATCGATTCTCAATTTATCAGGGTAAACCAAACTCCTCATTCAAAATGATCGCCAGTAATTTTTTAACATTCCCATTGCCATTTAGTTGATGACATGGCACGCCAAAGAAATAGAAGGATTTTTCTGCATTTACCACTGCGAGCACTGGTCGTCCTTGCCACAAAGCCGTATTCTCTTCCAGCCGGTAAATAACGGTAGAACTAATTTTAGGCACCAGTTCTTTGACAAAAGGGATCCACTTATTTGATTTTAGTCTGGGGAAAGATGGTTTCCCGGCATCTGGTTCCAATATGATTCCAGGGAAAACGTCAAACGATTTTTTTATTAAACTATCAACCGGAGAAAATTCCAGTGGATCACCTTGCTCAGAAAAAAACTCCCTAAACTGGGTGGAAAAGAGTATCTTCTTGTTTGAAACTTTTAAATACCGAGGGATGGCAATTTGCGCTTCTTCAAAATGAGGATTGGAATCCGTGTACCAGAGAACTCGATCAAACAGCAGCATAGTTTCTGTGAACATATCAATTGAACTGGGCATCAGGTCGTACTGAATATCCCCATCCCGATTGAGTTTTATATTCCAGAGTGAATATTCCAATCCCAGGCTGTCCAATGTTTGAGGATAAACTCTTTCACCCTGATCCTGCACTTCAAAATCATCAATGATCAGGACTTTTCCCCTCGGTCGTCTGACATGCCAGATTTGTGATTCTTTTCGCGGCATTCGAATCACCTCGCTGGGAACGCCAGCAATATCAATAGCTCGCAGGTAAAAAACATGATCCAGATCGCTCAACTCATCGGGGATTTTTAAGTTAATAAAAGAACTATCCGACGAAATGGACTGCCAACCAGCCGTTGTATCATCGAGAACATATTCATAACGATCGATGGTCGCATCGCCATCAAGGTCAGTTCCCTTCCAGGTGAACGATGCTACGGTATAAGTCGTTTCAGGGATATCCGTACCAACAATGAATTCGACTTCAGGTCTGCTGTTTGCCACTGGAAATGATTGAGTAGCAGGCGTGGGATCAACGAGACCGTAGTCATCAATGGCGCTGATGCGGAATGTATATACAGTATCCAAATCCAAAAACTTCAGGGAAAAGGTGTCACTATACGCTGAAGTTGTATCCCACGCTCCTAATAGATCAGAATTCTTATAGTTCTCTGGAACAACTGCATTCACATCCCACGTAAAAAGAAACTGCACGACTTTCCCATCCGGATCATCTCCCCACCAATGCAAAACCTGGCGGCTGGTGGTGGATGCCAGGGTGCTATCAGGATAAAACGTAAGATAGGTTTCTGGCGGCTGGTTGGGTAATGGATTGTCTGTAATCTTTTCGCCGCACGATAGCGATAAAACCAACAGCACTATCAAACAAACTGTAATTTGTTTTTTCATCTTTTTTAAATAAATGTTAATCCAAGCATAATGGTGAGTTAGAGAAATAGTTAAATATTATACCTAAAAAATTCACTCCCCACTAAGACACAAAGACATAATTTAATAAAAATCAAAGTGAAAATTGATTTATATTAATTCAATTATGTAAAACCGAGTTTCTCTTTTAGCCTCGGTCTACTTTATTAATTATTTTTTGCTTAGTGCCTTGGTGGTTAAAATTCATGAATAATTTAAGTGCAATAGAACATAATTTAAATAAGGATTTTGGGCGAAGGCAAAGTAGATTATCTTCTGCACCTTCGCCCTATTTTTTAAAGTCAAATAAAAAATTTCCAATTCTGCCACAATGAAAGCTGAAATCTCTACCCAAAGCAATTCCCCTACTAATGATATTACTTCCACGGGATAAGTCAAATATCTTAAAATATCCGTAGTCAACCTATCATATTGATTTCTTATCTTAACAGAAGCATCTTATTCGTCTTAATAAAATCACCCGATTTCAATGTGCAGAAATACAAACCACTGGCAACTACATGACCGGCAGTATTCCGACCATCCCATTGAACGACATGCTGCCCACTATTTTTCACTTCATTCACCAGCGTTTTGATCTTTTGTCCCAGGATATTGTAGACCGTCAACTCAACCAATCCATTTTTAGCGATGCTATAGTTAATTGTGGTAGTTGGATTAAATGGATTGGGATAGTTCTGCTGTAAATCATAACTTAATTCAAGATACTTATTTCTATCCTTCACGCTGGCTGGAAAATGTCCGATGATATCCGCGTCATTCCGAGGTTCTAATTTGTAATTGCCAAAAGAATAATAGCCAATTCCAATTATTTTCTCAATTCTATCATTTAGCGCAAAAGTTGAATCGAGATTTCCTCGATACTCGATGCTAAAATCATCATCGACACGATAGCTACCAGTGCCATCATCGATCGCAATCTCACCATAATTTGATGCATCCGGAAATGGATTGCTTATATGCACATTATTAAATTCCAAAAGCATTCCTTCATAGCTCTCAGCCTCGGGACTGCCAGTCGTTGCCTGCCCCGTGTTCAATGCTATTGGCTCGATGTTATACCCTGATCCTAACGTTTCTAATTCGGTAACCAATGATAACATGGTATAATTGAAATTTTCTTGCACAGTACCTGTTACGCGAACAGAGTCCCCTCGTTGTGGTAAATGAACGGCATCGTCTACATGAACACCACTCCATGGCTCCTGACTGGTCTGGATAACATAATCCCCTAAAAAGTCTTCGGGTGAAGTGGTAACAATACCTGAAATGGTTACTTCATATCCCATGTATGGGGAATTCCCGTCCCGAAATGGAGTCCATTGGATGTCTTTAATCGATAAACCAGCATCCCGAACAGTATAGAAAAATTTACTCGACGACGTATCGCCAGGAACCATCGATTCATCCCCATCATTGTCGCTTGCTTTTACAAAATATTGTACCATTGTTCCATCGGGTTGTTTAGGAATAGTTCGCGAGTAGATGGAATCGGCAGTGGACATATTTCCAAGCTGCCAGGGACCATTACCAATTTTGTAATGAAGCCGGGCCTTATCTACGGTGCCATTAAAATCCATAATTTTAGCGTACATGGTAACATCATCGTTTGATGTGGGTGCGCCAGGATCTCGAATGACATCTGAAATTTGCGGTGGATTGGTCAAAATTGTAATGTCAGCAGAAGTGATGGGACCAATCTGAAAACCAGTACCATTCGGATCAGCCCGCATAAAACCTTTAATATCTATATTAGTGCCGTTTGCAGGCCACTCATATTCCCCGGTATCGAGGCTATCATAGAGTCCTTTTCCCCAATCATCGACGACAATTTGAACGCCGGTCGCATCCGTAATAAGCATCTGGTCGCCAGGCAGGTTATTATTTATAACAGTTGCATTTTTAATGATGACCTGACAATTTTCATATTGTTCACCAACATCTGGTGCAAGATCGGCACAGGTTACCTCTGAAGGTTCAGGAACCGGCAATCCAAATCCCAACAAATCTGCTGGCACAGGCGGATTGTCTAACAAAAATATCTCAGTATGTGAAGGACCAGTCACATAAGAAAATTCAGCTACTATTCCAGTTAATCGGACTTTATAACCGACTTTCAGGGCAGAAAAATTTGTTCCAGCTTGCATGGTGTCTTCCTGAACAACCTGGAGACTATTCCAGGGACCACCATTTTCATCGACAATGATCGCAGACCAGCGCGCGCCAATCCATAAATCGCGTGGACCTGTTGCCATAATACCTTCTACAACAATGGTGTCACCTACAAAAGGTGAATCATCCTGGCCGACTGCCAAAGATTCAGGCGGAACGTATTGGAGATCATAAATGGTTACCGTATCATAACTGGCAACTGTTTGAGCTGTAGCTATTGCTGGAATAGCAAAGAGAATGAACAAACAAAGTGGTAGCAAAGATTTTTTCATTGAATCCTCCTTGTGTATTATATTATTTAAAAAATGAGTTAACTAGTGTCTGAACGAAAACTCCTACTTTTTGTCATTTCGACCGAAGGGAGAAATCTGTAAGTCCTGTTTTTTCAAAATATCCAGATTCCTCACTTCGTTCGGAATGACAATATTAGGGACTTTTCGTTCAAGCACTAACTATCATTTGCAATCAATATATTTCACAGGTACCAGGCGATGCCCCACCATATCGACAGCTACTTGTGATTGTTCCAGAATGACATATCCTAATAGAGGCTCGTACTCACCTTCCCCTGTTTTTTCCATTTCAATAAAGATCACTTCGTTAAATATTTTTCGAAATCCTTCAATTTTAATTCCAGCAGGACCGCACGCTTTACCTTTAACGATTTCATTGTTTGCCAATACAAGATCCACTTCTTCATGACTGGAAAATTCTCCAAGTCGTTTATCCCATTCCATTGGAAGTATCAATCCGGCAGCTCCCGTATCCACAAACACACTGCAGGTTAACTTTTTCTCTCCATTAAAGGGATTTGTGATTTCAACTTGTGTGACGATTCTGCCCATTATTGCTTTCTTGAGCTATTATACTCATTAAAGTTAAAAATTTCAGTAAATGAAGTTATCACGTAAACTGATTCCATCGCTTGGAGTGATGAAATCAGTTGTCCCTGGTATTGATTTGACCATGAAAAACTAACCCTTAACGATTATAACTCTTCTACTTAATCACCAAAAACTTCCCCGTCTGAATATCCCCCGAATCCAAATCTTCTACAGTAAATAAATAAAGCCCTGTCGCAATCGCCTGATCGTCTTTGGTGACCAGGTCCCATGCATGCTCTCCACCTGCAAAAATGGTTTTACCGCGACCAAATTTCTGAAACCACTGGATATCAGAGCCAACGTAACTTTGGCTGTGATGTATAAATTTATCGACCAGGTCTCCAGCCAGTGTGAAAATCCTCACCTCGCTGTTTGGAGGAAGATTGTAAAAATATATTTTTCGATCCCGCTCCAATGTACCATCCCAAGCAGCATGGGCACGGTACGGATTCGGATAGACTCCAACATTTAATTGTTGATCATCTGGCGAAATTGCTGGCGTTCCTGGCGCAGTGCTGATCACATTCACTAAAAAGCTGCTTTCGAGACTCTCCAGTTTATTCGCCGGATCGCCACGATCATAAGCTGTCACTGAATAAGCATATTGCCAGCCATTTAATAGATTGTCATTTACAAAACGATAATGATAAAAGATAGTATCGCCATCAACAATTTCATCCTCAAAGAAAACCAGGGAATCTGATGGCAAACGAATAAATTTTAATCCGGTGTCATAGCCAATCCCATCAATTGAGTCAAAATCAGCGATGAGCGTTAATGAACTCAGTAAATCTTTGCCCGGCAAATCTTCTCCCAGCCGTGATCGATAAATGCGATACCCTTCAAAATCCTGTTTACCAGTAATCAAATCCCTGGATTTTTCAGCATTATTCGCCCAGTAAATAGTGACCTTTTTGTTGTCGGGTACAATACGAAATTTTGGCGGTGACGGTGGCGTTGGCAAAACATATCGCGTTAGTTTCCCATCACCGTTAATATCCTCGTCTAAATCAAGCAACCCATTATTATTTGAATCTTCCCCCGCATCCAGTATGCCATTTCCATTCAGGTCTTCTGATGGATCGAGCTTCCCATTGGCATTTCTATCCTCGCCGTTATAGGCTGTTTGTGCCCATCCCGCATTGATGAAAAAAAATGTCTTGCTATCTTCTGTGTCTTCAGTCGTGGGATCCAAGCCATATTTTGCCCCACAGACTACAGCCATGGCAATATTAATTGATGAATCAGGATCGAATCTTCCAAACGGACCGGTTGCGATCAGGGTCATATAATTTCCCTGGGTTGTTTTTATGATGTCCATGCCGGCGGGCGGTAATCCCTGGGACATTTTTTCATAGCGCTCAATATCATCAGCCGGTGAAAAGAAAGTCGGATCCTGGGTGTTTCTGAACAGCCAGGCATTGTAAACGCTTTTCTGCTTGTAAGTTGTATCGTTTGCCTGTAGTGTCGCTCCCAATATTTTTAGCCCGACATACAAGCCTGGATCGGTAAACCCGGGATCACCATCAAAGTCATAGGCATAAGCCATCCGCAACGAATCACTGTATCCGTTTCCCACATGCTGATAAAATGGCGCGCCGATGCGCGGAGGGGTAATATTGGTATTTCGAATGACCAAATCTGCCCATAAGCCGATATAAGCATTAAAAAATGTATCGCTGCTTACATTGGTAATGGTGTAATTCAAAATGACAAAATCGTCAGCAAACGGGTAATTCCAGGCATAGCTCTCCTGATGTACAACAATACCAATCGGGCGATGATCCGGTATCCGGGCATTTTGAAGTTCAGGAATATAGACATTTGTATCGGTGTAGTTGCAAATAAAATCCTGGTGGCTAATAGCTAAGGGATGATAAAAGGGAGAGTTAACCAGGGAAGATCGCTCTTGAACAACGTCAAGAGGATCTGCCGAATTGGTAAATTCAAAACCGGATGCAATATCAATTAAAAACGGAATATCCATTGCTCCCGTGGTGACCATGATCGTACCATCATCACGAACACCGCCAAACCAGAGTCCGCCGTCAAAAATATGCTCAATACCTGATCCTTTTGGATACTCGCAAGACGGTTGATCCTCTGGTGTCTGGATAACAAATCCATCACCGAATGTTCCAAAATTGGTAATCGTCAACCCGATATTTCCGATAGTGGTGTATTTGGTGTTATCATCGATAGATGATTTGAAAATAGGCTTTGTTGGGCGATCTGATGTCTGGCTGAGAAGAAAGCTTGGGATTAATAATAGAGTAAAAACAGCTATTGGTATTTTTTTTGTTTTCATAAGCACAACATTTTATTCGCTAATAATTATATAAAATCGTCTTTACATGAGGTATATAACTTACATTTTTTATGTAATACGCTCCTTTAAGATTTTAGGGTCTCTGCGAGCATGGAGCACTGCAATAACAACTATTTTTTGACTAATGATATAAAATATTCCGTAAGGGAATCTTCGAATTAGAGCACGGCGAACATTTTTGTACACTTTAGGATACATTTTTGGATAGCGTTTTATAAAGGCAATAGTTGCCTCGATGCTGCGTAAAAAATCTGAACCTAAACCTTCGCTACGTTCTTCGTACCACTTATGAGCATCCGCTAAGTCTGATTCAGCTTCGGGGCGTATAATAATTTCAATGTTCATACTTTAGACTCTATTCTCGCTCTCACCTCATTCCATGGTGAACCAACCTCGGGATTTTTGTGGTAAGCATCAAGACGTTGATCTAAATCTTTTTTTTGATCATCTGTCAATTCTATGGCATCAGGAAAGAGATGAATACTGTCCCAAATATCTTCGACTAATAAAATTCGTTCGGGTACACTTAATTCCAGTATATCTGATAATGGTATACTTTTCATAACTTTTATCTCCAATCAAAAAATGAAGTTATTTTAAATGAGCACAATGCAAATTATTAGACAAAATTGTATTTTTTTTAGTTAAAGAAAAATACTAAAATTAACAATATTAATCAAGCTTAAAATTAGTTTCATAAATCTTCTTTTGAATAAATATACTTATTATGATTTACTGATCCATCGTTCTGTTCAGAAATGATCCCAACTAAATGATCAAATAAATCAAGTGGAGTCAACTCTTCGGCCTTACTAATTTCAACGCCATCGGATAGTGGCTCATCCTCAAGAAATGCAACAATAATCTTTGTCAGTCGGGTTACAGGTATGTTCTCTAAATATTTTACCTGTCTACCATCATAAATTGCCCTCACCGCAATCAAGGTTATTCTTCTAATACTTTATAAAAAATATACAAAATTTAATTTCAAAAATCAATACCTAAAAAATAATTATTGATTTATTAAACCGACCCTCTCTATTTCACAAATTTATCGTATTCCCTTTCATCTTCTAACAGAGTGATATGAAGATTTAAAAATCTATAAATACAAAAGCCCTCCATCAGGAGGGCTTTTCTTCAAATCATATCAAGTCGATTTTAATAATTGAGCTGTAAACCGATGTTAAAAGTTCTTGGAAGCCCTAAGAAAACCTCGGCATCATCAGCCTTATGTTCTTTGGGTGAAAAAGCGTTATATGCACTATTATCAGTGGCATCCTGAATATACTCTGTATCTAAAACATTGAATACATGAGCGAATAGCTGTAAACCTAACCGACCAAAACTAATGGGAAGCTTATATGAAGCATGAAAATCTATGATACTGTAAGCCGGTGCTTTCCAGCTTTGAGCTCTATCATCAGGATTCGTTCTACCTGATGGATCCCAGAGGGCATAGTAATCTCTATAATGTCTAAACACTGCCTCCGCACGAAGACCATCAAGTGGAAATAACGAACCACTTATGGCAAACTGAGTTTGTGGTGCATCACCTGCTTTCAAGTCTTTCACATAGAAAGTCTCTGTAATCTGCTCCTGACCCGGATCTTTACTGTAGTCTTTATATGTACCTGTCACATCATTTGTATGTTTCCAGTTTCCAATAGAGACGGCACCGTCCAACCTAAACAATGGAATTGGTTGAAAAGCAGTTTCCAATTCAACTCCCGAATGGAACAAATCCATTCCCTGGATTAAAAAGATTCCTTCCGTACCATCTTCCAATAAGATATCTCGGCGAGCGGATTTTTCATTCCAAATAGTATAGTAGAAGTTGCCTTTTAGTGCTAATTTACCTTCTAAGCCAATAAAATTGACTCCACCTTCGAATGAAATATATTCTTCGTTTTTTGTATCTTCAGGTTTGTAACCGCTTCTGTCATCGATGACATCATCAAAAATTGGAACTTTAGAAACCCAACCAGCATTGGCAAAAACGTCCAAATTGTCGGTGAAGCGATAGCTGGCACCACCTTTTACCTGAATCCCTGAAATCCAATCGGTATTTGCAGTTAGTTTATCTCCCGAAGCATCTTTAAAAAAATGGTTAGTATAGTTGTATTTAATCATTGAATAACCAGCCATTCCGTATCCTGTAATGGGCCCACTGGAATATTCGCTTTGACCAAAAAAGCCCAACCAATCGACAGTATTGGTGAAATGGTAGTCAATTTTATCACCAAGACCTTTTTGATAATCCGCCTCTGAATCAAATTGATTTTTTGTATGTCTGAAATAATAACCACCTAATAAATCTCGTACTTCGCGAAAATGATCAATCTCAGCAGTTCTCCAATCAACGCCAGCGGTGACGTTTACAGCGTCGGTTAATTTATAATTCGCTTTGGAAATAGCGCCAATTGTCCACTGATTATTTACGCTGTTTCTCAGGATACCGTAGGAACCAGTGCTACTAGTATCATTTCTGGCTATCGTAGCATCCCAATCTGCCGTTCTTGATGGTCCTGAGTAATCCCATCGCAAACTACCATAATATCCTGTACCACCGCCTGTTCCACCTGAATAATAGACTGTTGAAAACAAACCTAATTTTTCAGTCAAATATGTATACCAGTTCAAATTAACGATAGGTTTATGGTAATAGTTTTCAATTTCATTAATAAAATTGGGATCATAACGATCACGCGTTTTTCCATTCCAGTATTGTTTTCCCTTATATGATGAGCTCACTGGTCCCCAATTCTCATTATACTTTCTTCCAGCAGGAGATTCTTTAAATTGAGTGAGTGCTTCAGGATCATAATCACTCAAGTCTTTGGCAAAATCGTGACTATAAGCGCCGATATTTTGCAAATATCTGTTTTGTCCGTGGCGTTGTGGTGCTCCTAATACATATAATTCTAATCGATTGTTTTGATTAATCTGGTAGCTTGCACCAAAGTAGTAGGCCCAGGCATCGGTCCAGGTTTTATCAATAATACCATCACCTGTTTTTCTTACAACAGCACCTGTGAAAGCATATTTACCATCAACCAAGCCGCTATTGGCGATCAAGGTGGATTTCAGGAATCCATCATTACCGACTTCTTGTTTAAGTGAAACCCCACTTGCTAATGCTGTAGGATCGGTAATAATATTCATTGTTCCGCCAATAGATGGCGCCGCAAGGTTAATCGCACTGAGTCCACGCTGGACCTGAATTGATGAAGCAGCATCGCCAACTCCATCCCAGTTTGACCAATAAACCCAACCGTTCTCCATATCATTAATTGGCACACCATTAATCATAACAGCGAAATTTCGTTGAT
>SMTZ1_10030259_pt1 | contig 14403 bp, 9 predicted proteins | sample DeeMarSWOR136_30_FD_25667 | JGI IMG/M metagenome (IMG submission 25667) | reverse complement strand
GACCTTGGTCAATCTACGACGGTAGAACAAATTGTCCTCTACAATCGCTGTGACCTTGCAGAGAGGAACTCTGGTATAATGGTTTTGGTTTCAGATGATGCCAAAAACTTCAGGCAGGTATACCAACACGACGGTACGACTTTCTTCGGGTACACAGACAAAAAACCGCTTGTAATAGAACCGAGTGATACAAAAAGCCGCTATATTCGTCTTCAACTGCCGGACAAAAGCTATTTACATCTTGACGAGGTCGAGATCTATAGGCAGGGCAGTAAAGAGAATATAGCATTAGGCAAACCTGCAACGCAGAGCAGTACGAGCCAGTGGTCTGTATGGCATGCTCAAAGTGCCCAAAAGGGGGGATACGAGATCATGCAAGTTATAGAACGTGGTCTTAAACTGGCAGAAGACCTGCGAGATATGGGGGCCGATGTTAATACACAGGAAAAGAAATTGCGTGAAGTGGGGGAGCGGTTGAAGGAGCTTGCCGATGATGCACCGGAGAAGCTCCAGCGGGAATTTTATTTACAAGCGTGCTGGGCGGCGCGTAAAATAGCACTGTCCAACCCCCTATTGGATTTTGACAATATTTTATTTGCCAAAAGGGCTCCCGGGATGTTTCCACACGTTTGTGACCAGTACTATGGTTGGTGGTCGCGTCCGGGCGGGGGTATCTATCTTCTTAAGAACTTCAAGAGCGATGCGCCACAGCTGCAATGTTTGACTGATGGCTGGCCGGCGGGCAATTTTCTGCGAACTGAGCTTTCATACGATGGCAAAAAGGTCCTTTTTGCATGGTGCAGATACTATCCTCACGTGGCCGGCGTCAGCTTGAGGCAAATAACAAACGGTCACTACGACGATTTTGATGCTCGATACCTGCCCAGCGGTGAGATTGTATTCCTTTCAACGCGAAAAGGAACCTGGCTGCAGGCGGGTAAAGCAAGTGCGGCGGCCACGCAACGTTCAACGTGTCCCGACAGCTATGTTCGCTGTGGTGGCGACAGCCATCGGCCTGTAGCAGTATTTACACTACACGTTATAGACGCGAGCGGGAAGAACCTTCGTGCTATCTCAGCTTTTGAGAACTTCGAATGGACGCCATCTGTGGCCCACGACGGCCGGATTCTGTACGCCCGGTGGGACTACATCGACCGGTTCAACGGCCATTTTATGAGTCTTTGGTCGACCAATCCGGATGGGACAAATTCACAACTTGTGTACGGCAACTTTACGAAGAAGCCTCAGTGTATCTTCGAGGCTCAGCCGATTCCCAATTCACATAAGCTTGTTTTTACCGGTACGGCGCACCACTCTATCACCGGCGGTTCACTGGCACTGCTGGACCGCAGGCTCGGCACAGAGTTCGAGCGGCCTTTGACACGTCTTACTCCCGAGGTTTGTTTTCCAGAAGCAGAAGGCTGGCCAAATTGCTATTATGCTGCGCCTTATCCACTTTCTGAGAAACATTTTTTAGTTGGCTGGAGTGACCGGAAGCTTCCGGCACATCATCTGATGCGAATTGACGACCCGGCCAATCCCGATAACGCCATGGGTTTATATGTCTATGACGCATTCGGTAATCTCAATTTATTATACCGTGACCCAAATATATCGTGCATGTATCCAATTGCGGTTCGTCACCGTCAAAATCCTCCCGTACGTGCTGATAATGTTGATTGGGAAGGTCCGCAGGAGGGACGTTTTCTTGTCCAGGACGTTTACCAGGGCCTGGATGGAATCAGGCGAGGTTCTGTAAGGAAACTTCGTATCGTTGGTGTTCCTCCAAAGATACAGCCGGTAATGAATTCTCCTAATTTGGGCGTATCGAGAGAGGATCCAGGTAAGTATATTTTGGGAACTGTACCGGTAGAAGAAGACGGTTCAGCCTATTTTCGTGTACCTTCGGGTGTTTCTCTTTTTTTTCAGGCACTTGATGATGAAGGATTTGCCGTTCGAACGATGCGGAGCCTTACGTATGTACAGCCTAATCAGACCCTTTCCTGTATCGGTTGCCACGAATCGCGAGATGTTGCACCCGAAGTAAACAAACGTCCATTAGCTGCTGTGCGTTTACCTTCTCGAATTGTGCCAGGTCCATCGGGTTCATGGCCGTTGCGTTTTGATAAGTTGGTACAACCTGTTTTGGATAAAATGTGTGTTAGCTGCCATCAAGAGGGTAGTGATAATGAAAAAGCCAGACGTTTTGTACTTACGCAACCCAAATCTTATGAAAATCTTCTTTCATTCGCGGATAACGATTTGAAAAACCTGGTTTTCGAACGTGATTTGTCCGTTGTTGGGTATTGTCCATCAAGACAAAGTAAGTTACTTTCTATGTTTACAAATGATAAAAGTCACGAAGGTGTTCGTTTGGATTCCGATAGTTTGAATCGTTTAATTACATGGATTGATACATATTCACAGCGTCAGGGAGCCTTCGGCGAACGTCAGGAACAGGAGCTTGTCAAGTTTCGAACGCAGATAGCATCCATTTTGGATAATTAGCATTTTATTTCTGATTATTTGGAATATCATCCTTCAATGTTATAAAAACCATAATTTTCATCCTTTGAAACAAATCATTTAAACTAAGCCAATATCGAACGTCCCATAAGATATGTTATGTTTCATTAAGGTATTGATTGAAGGGCGGGAACGTGTATGTTCGTTTCGATTGTTTTTTTCGGTTAGGAAGATTTACCTGGTGAATATGGATGATTGGGCCCTATCGCCTGGCTTGTAGTATCCGAAAGATTATCCCACGTGGCAGTTACTCTGTCTAACAAACCTAAGTTTTGAAGAACGATCGATATGTTGACAGTTGCATCAGCACGTGTAAAGCTTTCTTCAAGTAAACGGTCAAGATTAATAAGTGAAGATGCAAATTTTAGCTTGTCACAATAAAGAAGTGCTATTTTATAGTGAAGTTGAAGAGTGTCATTATCAAGATAGTCAGGAGCATAAAGCTGCTGCAGAGCAAGCTTTTTCTGGTTTGTTTCAAAGAGACAGACAGCGAGTTTGCTGTTTGCGCGGTGGTACGTAGGATTTATCTTCAAAGCGGTGTCAAATGACAAAATGGCATCGTTTAAACGTGCGATGCTCATCAATAAAACACCCAACCTATAGTGGAGGTCAGGATTATTAGGCCGACAACTGATTTGTTTTTGATGTGCGCAAATCACAGCTTCGATAAGGCTGGCGGCATCGTGGCCGTCAGGACAGGGGAATTTTTGTCCAAATCGCTCCTTAAATTGTAAAGTAGCCGTTTCAGCGAAAAGGAACGAACTATTTGGCTGTATGGCAGCAGCCAAAGATAATGTGGCTAATGCATACGAGGTGTCGGAAGCCAGTTTACTTGCTGTAGCAAGTCCGATATAAGCATCGACTATTTTATCGTTTATTTCAACCGCCCTGTTGAATTGCTTTGCTGCGGCCTGTTCGTCGTTTAGTTGTAAATACTGTGTCCCGAGTTTTATAGTTGCTTCGAGAAAGTCGGGGCACAGTCGAATTGCTTCTTCATATTGAGCGGCAGCTTCTTCGGTAGAGCCCAACATAGCAAGAACATCAGCGCACTTTGCGATGAAATCAGGCCGATCCGGATGATTTTGCATTAAGTCCTGAATATTTTCGAGGGCGTCGTAAAATTGTCCTTCTGAGATGAGCAGATCTATGTCATCCTCGTCAGCGTAAAAATTGCCCGGATGTAACAGGATTGCGGTATTAAATGTTTCAATTGCTTTTGTGTATTCCTGACTTGCAATATACAAGTGGCCAAGCGTTACAAGTGTCGATATGTCGTCAGGATATTCTTTTTTTAACAGTTCATATTGCTGTATTGTCTTTTCGAGCTGGCCGTTCTTGAAGTAAATTGCTGCCAGTCTTTGTGCCGGAAGCTGCAAATAGCTTTTGAACTTGAGACAATCCTGATAAAATTCGACGGCTTGAGCCTCTTTGCCGATTCGTTCATAACAATGGCCAAGGGCGTAAAGAGCCATGGTATTGTTAGGCTGGCGCATGTAGACCGAGTTTAGCTCTTCGATTGCATTTTGAATGTGGTTCTTTTGCAGAAGAACAGCAGCCGCTGCCATTCGTCCGAGCGTGCAGGATGGATTTTCAAAAAGATACAGCCTTATCTGTTCCCTTGCGGCCTCCAGTTTCTTGTCACCCAGAAGGGCGATGATTTTATTTAGCTGCTGATATTGCGCAAGTTCACTATTGTCTTTGGGTAGCTTGACCGCATCCAACCAGTAAGTAATCAGGTCGGCTGTATCTACCGTCATCGCCCTGCCGAGAATTTCCAGTAATGCACTCATAAGCTCGCTGCTTATATCCGATACCTCGTCTTTCGTACTGTGAGATTAGATTAACGAGATACGAGTTTCAGTTTTCTGCTCTATGCGATAAAAATATCGACAATATGAATAGATTTATTAATTCTTGTTTTAGCAAATGATTGCGTAGATTCTTGTTTTGGCCGGGTTATGTGGCGATTGTGTGTGATGTAGGGATTGTTGGGATTTTAAAGGACGGTTTCCGGACTTTACAACCGCCCTGCCGATTGTAAAATAAGGGCCGAAAAAATTATTTTTGTTCTTCCGGCCGCTGTAGTTTCTGAGATTGGTGATGTACCCATATCTTAGTACAGGCACCGATAAGTACCACGGCCGCAGGATAAAGAAGAAAAACCTGTGGATAGGACGTTCCCGCCATAAATCCGATCGCACACGCCATCGATATAGTCGCGAGCCATTCTATCCAAAATAGGTGTTTCATTTTCAACATAAGTAACTATCCCGGTGTTCAGATATAGGGCTTTGGAAACATATTATGGAGCCTAATCCGGCTTCTTATAAAGACTTTAATCCGACTTTGTAATTTGTGCCTGTTTTTCTATCTCGCTGAGATATGCCAGAGTACGTTCGAGCTTGTCGCTTAAGTGTTTTAACTTCAGCATAGTTTTTACGCGTGTCAGAAGTTCCAGCTTGTTGACCGGTTTACTGATAAAATCGTCTGTTCCAGAGTCAATGCCGTGCTCAATGTCACCGAATTCATTAAGAGCGGTCACCATTATTATTGGAATGTCACTGGTTTTGGGATCGTTTTCGCTCATTTTTGGCATCATAACGTCAAGCAAAATCAAATCAGGCGGATTGTCGGCCACAATCTCCATTGCCTGGAGTCCATCACCGGCAGGAACGGTCTGGCAGTCCATGTCCTCGAGATATGCCTGCAAGAGTTCGAGGTTTTCCTGATTGTCATCAACTACGAGTATTGTCGGTGTTCCGGCCTCGTCTTTTTCAATTTTCCTTTTTTTCATAAAGAAACTACTCCTATTCTATTTTGCTACCGGATTGGTTTTCAATAAACTGCCGTACCTCCGGTTTTATATATATGCTCTCAATGTCCATAACTTTCGAGACCGCATCGGCACAAATGGAGGCGATGTCCGCTGATTGGGCTTGTGTATCTACAAAAAAAATCGATTGGCCCTTCATAGTGCACAGCCCCCCACCGCTGCCGCCAAGCGGCTCGTTACGGATAATAACGCCGTTTGCTTCCAACAATGTTAAAAGCTCTTCGACGATCCTCTGCTCGTTCATCTATAGCCTCTTGTGTTCTGTGACTCGTGACTCGATTTACGGCATTCACAACATTTTACCATCAATCCTTTTGCTTGTCATTGTTCAAGAAAAAACGGGTTAAAAGTCGATATAAATACTTGTAAGCCGGCAGTTTCCGGCGGATAATATTACAAAACCAAAGAATTTAGATTACAAACTTTGATAAATTTTATAACAGGAACCGACCGTTGACAAGTATTATCGAGAAACGTGTTTCTCTTCACAAACGTCTGGCCGAACATCAACAGCAAAACAATGCCTTGAAATCCCAGATTGCCCGGCTTCAGGCGCTTGCAAATCTTGGAACCATCACCCATATGATGGCCCACGAAATGAACAACTTACTTACGCCGGTTGGTAATTACGCGACCCTTGCCGTCAAAAGCCTTGACGACAAAAAGCTGGTGGAAAAGGCGCTTACAAAAACGATCCAAAGCTATGTGCGGGCCGCGAAGATTATGGAGAGTTTGCTGGCCATGGCGGACGGGAAGAAACAAGAAAAGAAAAATGCCCGATTAATTGTTCTAATCGAAGAGATTTTTACGTGTCTGTGCCGGGATTTTTCAAAGGACGGGATAACTGTTAAAATCCGGATTCCTGAAGAGTTGGGGGTTTGGGCTGTGCCCGTCCAGATTCAACAGGTTTTAATGAATTTGATTCTTAATGCGCGTGACGCGATGCTGCCGCGTGGCGGTATTCTAAGCATCAAGGCTGCTGAAAGAAGCGATGCGGTCCAGGTGGAAGTGGCGGATACCGGCTGTGGAATCGAAACAGGTGACATGAAAAAAATCTTTGAGCCTTTTTATACGACAAAGACAGACATAAGCTCGGCATCCCGGCACTCAGGTTCCGGACTTGGTCTTGCCTTTTGTAAGAAAATAATAGATGCTCACGGAGGCTGCATATCAGTTGAATCCCAGCCAGATAAGGGAAGCACGTTTACAATAACGCTACCTAAACCACATTAAGGTAGTAGCTAACAGTGGGTCAGGTTTACCAAAATATCGGTCATATCGTTGTCATGCTTGTGCTGCTTGGATGCTCGGCTTTCTTTTCAGGAGGAGAGACCGCCTTCTTTAATCTTTCGCGCAGTCAGATTAAATTGATGCGCCAATCGAAGCATCGTCTGCATAATCTTGCCGCGAGCCTTTCCCATAAACCTAAGCAGTTACTTGGATGTCTTCTGTTCGGCAATATGACGGTTAATGTGCTTTTCTACGCTTTTGCAAGTGTTCTGACTGTCAGAATGGGTCAACAAGTTGGGGCAGTTGCGGCGGCGATCACGGCGGTAGTCTGCTTTGCCGTATTGGTTCTGTTTGGTGAAATCGTACCGAAATCTATTGCGTATGGAAATTCAAAGTCGGTCAGTATTGCAGCAGCCCTGCCTATGGTTGTATGCCTGCAAGTTTTTTCTCCCCTTCAATTTATATTCAGAATTTTAATAATAGAACCGGCTCTTCGGCTGCTTCTGGGGCCAGCCCATCATCCCAAGCCGATCAGCACAAGTGAATTCAGATCGTTAATTGAATATGTGCGAAAACGTGGGCTTATTACTGCCGATGAAAATAAGCTTTTGGGTGAGATTGTTGAGCTTGGTTTTCTTAAAGTGCGGCACGTTATGCGGCCACGGGTGGATATGATTGCCTGCAACGTTACTGAGTCCCCTCAGACCGCGAGGGAACTAATGCTCAAAAAGCACATGACGAAGATACCTGTCTATGTGCGAAAAATAGATAATATAGTTGGTCTTATACATTTGCGTCATCTTCTTCTGGAAGGTGATACATCGCTGGACAGGATTGTTCAACGTGTGCATTTTGTCCCTGAACAAAAGATGGTAGAATCTCTTTTGGAGTTTTTCCGCAAAAGTGGAACCGATATGGCCATCGCAGTGGATGAATACGGAGGTATTGCGGGTTCTGTACGGCTGGAGGACATCGCGGAAGAGCTGGTGGGACCGATAGAAATCACGGAGGGAATAGAGCCTATAGAGCAGATGGGACCTTTTGAATACCGGCTGGCCGGTAGTCTATCCATACACGATTGGGCCGATGCCTTCGGTATAAATCCTGAGGAAGCAAAGATCACCACTATCGGCGGACTTGTAACCGCCCTGCTCGGCAGGATACCGAAAAGCGGAGACGTCGCGTATTTGGAAGACCTGAAGTTTACCGTCGAGCAAGTGCAGAAGCATCGAATCAAAACAGTTATTTTGACTCTTAAGCCGTCTGATACCAATGGTCAATAATATATTCTTAATATTATTAGCTGTTTTCATTGTTATCCTTTCCGGTCTTTTCGCCGGATCTGAAACAGGTATGTATAAGCTCAGCCGGCTCCGTTTACGTCTGGCGATTGAAAAAAAACGAATGTCGTCTATTCTGCTGGGCAAGTGTGTCCATGACAGCGCCGCCCTTCTTCTTTCGATATTGATTGGCACAAACCTGTCATACTATCTTATTACAAGCATTGTCACTTATATGTTGTTGAGCGAGGTCGAAGCGGCACATACAGCAGAGTTTTCTGCAACGTTGATAACGGCACCAGTACTATTCATATTTTGCGAATTGATACCGAAAAATGTTTTTTTCTATCGCGCCGACATTCTGATGCCTTTATTCGCACCGGTTCTGTACGTATTCCACAAGTTTTTTAGCTGGTGCGGAATTGTGCCCCTGCTAAAATTTGTTTCCGGCACATTTGCCCGTTTAACCGGTTCGCCGGCTCCTGCCACGACGATGACAAGTGTTGCACAGAAGGCTCACATCCAGGCGATTCTATCAGAAACCCGGGAGGAGGGAATATTAAGCACTGTACAAACGGACATCATTAACCGGCTGGTCGGTATTTCACATATTACTCTACGTGCTGTGATGATACCTCTTAATAAAGTCGAGATGGTTGATGCGGACTCTGACAATACGGCTTTATTGAATAAATTGAAAAAGTGCGCGTTTACCCGGCTGCCGGTCATGGATAAGGAACGTGTGAATATCGTAGGTTTCATTAGTATTTACGAGACATTAGGCTCGAAGGAGAGGTTCGATGATTTGCGCAATTTTATACAGCCGATCAGAAGGCTCCACGCCGAGACGACTGTTCTTGATGCGATGAATATTATGCAGCGTGAAAATCAAAGAATCGTTCTGGTTACGAAAATGGGACATGGGGGCAGGGTAAGGCCCATCGGCATCGTAACGATGAAGGATGTGATTGAGGAACTGATCGGCGAGTTGGCAGAGTGGTAAGAATATCCGGAATATGAATCAGTTTGAAAATTAGTTCTTTCGCTTGGAATCTTTGCAAATAGCATGACCAAGCCCCTCGGCCGGGATGAACAAATGTACTGCACGGGCGGCGTGCTGCTGGCCCAGGGGAAAATGATTTACAGAGATTTTTCCTATGTGGCCCAACTGCCATACCATCCATTGCTCTACGCGGCGATTTTCAGGATTCTTAACACGAATCACTACTTACTCGTTGGCAGAATGGTTTCCGTGGTATGCGATATTCTTGTAATGCTTTGCATTGTCGGCATATATCGGCACATTTTTTGCAAGTTTGTTATTTGTGGATCGCTTCTTGGTGTTGCCAGCGTCATCCTGTATGTATTTAATCCTCTCGTCGATTATGCCAGCGGATGTTGTAATCTTGTGTGTCGTGCTTTCTTTCCTGCTGTTTATATCGACCGATTTTAAGCAGAAATCAAGATACTGGCGTATAGCCGTCATTGGCGGGCTGCTTACATTGGCAACGTGTATGCGGATAACTACAGCACTGGTGCAGTTGCTGTTTTTAGCCGCTTTGGTAAGCTGGCCGGCCGAGTCAGTGGAACAAAGAATAAAGAACACACTGCCTTTTTTGATTGCGACAGCCGTTGTTTTGATTTGGCCTGTCTGGGTGATAGCTTTATCGGGGAAGGCGTTTTTACTGAACCTTATCTGGATACCAAGACTGTATGGGAAATGGCTGCATGAAGTAGGTATGGTTCATAATAAACTTGGACTAACATTAAGTGCTTTTAAGACTCCCGGTTATTTAGTGCTTATCGTGATAACGATTTATCTTTGCGTGGTTATGATATGGCAGCGCAGGAAATTAGCCAAAATCAATAGCAGGATTATATTGTTTGCCGCCCTGCTGGTTTTAGCGTTTTTCATAATTGCTCTGATTCCGCCGACAATGTGGAGACAATACCTTGCGATGCCTGTGCCTTTCATAATAATCTGTTTCGCCTATCCGCTGCTATGCCTGAGACAACTTGCCGACAAGGCAAAGAATAACAAGCAGTTCAAGATGGCCTGTGGTGTCATCGCTGCCTGCGTAGCTTTGTCGGTTGTCTCATACCCTCTTGTATTGTATAGAACGATAATGCTCCTTGCCCCGGAAGGCTGGGTGCCGATACGAGTGCATAAAATATCGCAGGATATTGCGGAGGAAACCAAGGAACCAAAGAGGATTCTTACCTTGGCCCCCCTATTCGCCATTGAAGGCGGCTGCGAGATTTACACTGAGCTTTCATGCGGTGCGATTGTGTACAGGATTGGTGACAGACTGTCCGCTTGGAACCGCGACATTACACATACGGTCGGCCCAGGAACACTCCCGAAATTAGTGGAAAAAGAACCGCCCTCAGCAGTGATAATCAATGTAGAAGGAATGAAATTCCTCGAAGAACATCTGATTAAAACCGCAGTCAAGCCGGATTGGGAGAGGAAAGTTTACGAGAACGGCCCAGTAGTATATTTTAGACGTTAATCTTGCGCTTTACCCCCCTGCTCTGCCATTGCGGTTTTGTATTTAGGTCGATAATTTATCGAATTTTCTTGTATTAACGGTCATTATTTGTTATTATAGGACATTATGGCGGAGCTTTTTTAGATTACGCATCAGCAGAAGAGCATGCCCCGCATAGTAAAATGAGACTTTCGATTTTTTCGGTGTTGGGGATTCTGTGTTTACAAACAGGAATTAAATTAGAAAGGAGAAAAAATGAAACGGTTATGTCTAATGATTTGTGTGTTCGGGCTGATGGTGAGTGCAGGAGATACATCCTTGATGCGCACAATCTCGGATGATTTTGAAGATGGGGTGATTGACACAAGTTTATGGATTGTCGGCGGCGGAGGACGAGGATGGCGCGCGGACGACCCAATTGGTGCCGGCGATTGGGACTACTCGCATGAGGAATTTATTGATCCGACCGACGGCTATTTAAGAACAAGGGTATGGGGTCCCCCATCAGGACTCACATACGGAGGCGAAGCGTGGGTATGCACAGTTCAAAATTTCAATGACGGGAAGAATTATGTTATAAATTTTACGTGGGAGCCGGAATTTCTGGACTACCATTCCAATTGGTACTACATCCAGATAACCGACGGCTATATTCCTGAGCGAGCCGACTATCACTGGTTGAACCGATGGCCGCCTCTTCCTCCCGTTACCGAAGCCGACCTCGCTGGCACTTATAATCTGCTTTGGCACACAGATCCCGTAAACGGCCCTATTCGAGGTTTGAACTTTGAGAATTCGCCCAGTATTGGAAAAGTCTCCTGGTCAATCGCCATTGACGAGGCTGGGGTAGCGCGCCTCTACGATGGCCCCGATACTACAGGGTCTCTGCTTCACGAAGCCACATTGGATCTATCTTATCCATGGTATGTACGATGGATAGTCTCCGACGGCACAAGTAGCGGTTTCCCTGGGGGTGATGCAAGGCTCAAGCTTTACGATTATTCGGCTTTATGTGGACCGGCTGATATCGCGGCTGCACGTATTCAGGCGTCAATTGCTGAGAAGGATGATGCCTTAGGGAGGATTGATGCTGCACTGGAGATAGAATGGGCTGCATACGAAGCGCTGGAGGAACTGCTTGAAAGCGAGGATTATGGGGATTTGAAGAAAGGTGATATAGTGGCCGCGAAGCAGAAGATTCATTCTGCGATACAGCATCAGGAGCAATCGAAAAAGGCCTTAGAGAAAAGTATCGAAAAGCTGGAAGATTCGCTGGCACTTCTTGGCTGGCCGGTGTCGCCAAAAACTAATCAGCGTCGATGATTGCTTTTGCGATGTCGTTTATTGCGGTGCGAGTTTTTCCGTTGGCGTTGTTGGTAAGGATGGAAAATATATAATCACCATCGGCAGTGCTGCAAACTCCTGAGAAGGACTTGACGCCGGTCATGTATCCTGTCTTGCCACAGATTTTGCCCTTGTATTTTTGCTCTTCAAAATATTCGTTAACCGTACCGTCCACCCCCCCTACCGCAAGCGAGGCCTTATAAAGGGACCAATCTCTGTCTTTGTAAACGTCCCATAAGACCTTGGTTATGGCGTATGCGCTAAGCTCGTTTTGTCTGCTCAATCCGCTGCCGTCGGCGATATAAAATTGACTTCTATCGATGCCAAGTGCTGATAGGTAGCTTGAGATAATCCGCCGCCCCGCCGCCCAACTGCCGTTCTTATTGGTAATGCTTTTATTGGCGGCGATGGTTTTGAAAAGCGCTTCTGCCGCCAATCCGAAGCTGTCCTTATTACAACGGGCCAGACAATCAGCAATAGAGGTATTGAATTCGGTCAGCACGGTGACATTGCAGTCCTCGCTGACAGCTTTTTCTATAAGTTCGCCTTTCGTTTTTATACGGGCTTTGGCTAAATTCTCCGCCAATAAGAATCCGAAAAACGCGGCGGGTCTTTCAATTGCAACGGCGAAGGGGCCAATCTCGCTTTTACATCTTCCGTGAATGACAATCGTATTTGGCCGGCGATTGCGGAACGAGCCAATTGTACTTGTTCCCTTTGATATTGGTATGACCTTATTGGTAAACTTTATAAAGGCTGTTTTCGGCTCAATATAAGCTGACACTCTGCCGCCGATTTTTTTGGCGGAGATGTCTATGCAATTGCCCCGGAAGTTCAAGCCGCTCACTTCACAGGCGAATGGTTTGTTCAAATCTTTCTTCGGCCAGCTTGGATGGACCCGCTGGTCATCGAAAATTCCACTATCTATAATTATATCTTTTACGGTTGTTATGCGTTTTTGCTTTAATGCAGCTATTATATCTTCAAATATCCAACCCGCTTTTCGGGCATATTTATCATCCGTGATTTTGTCGCCCAACAGCGGGTCACCGCTTCCTATTACTACGAGGGTATCGTCACAAAGCCCAGCTTTTGTTTTATAAGTGTAATCTGCACCTAAGAATTTCAGTGCCGCTGCGGTGGTAATTATTTTCATATTCGAAGCCGGCACCAGTGACTCTCTTGAATTATGGCTGTATACCGTCCTGCCCGAATTAGCTTTTACAATATGGATGGAAAATTGGACGTTTTTCAGAGAGGGCCGGCTTATAATGCCGTTAACTTGCTTCGTTAAATCTGATTTCGCGAAAGTGGCAAACCAGAGGCTGAATACAAGCGAAATCAAGAATTTTTTCTTTTGAGTTTTCATACGGTGACTTATTATTTCATAAAAGAAGCCGTATTTCAATAACTTTCTTCCGTTATGCGGCTAAATATGTAAGATTGGTAAGGCAAGTTTTTTTTATTTTTGAAATTATTATTTTAATGTGTATAATATTTCGGCTTTGGATATGAAGATTGTATTGACGGCAGAAAAATAGCGGAGTACAGGTTTGAATTCGGACGATAAGACTTTATTAAGGTTAGTTAAGGCCTTAGCCTGCCTGCTGTTGGTTGTTCTTTCGCCTGTCATCTTCATGAATAGTATGGCCAAGCCTGTTATTGATGCTGAACATGCTTCGTGTGCCGCCGGTGTCCTGCTTACGAGGGACAAAATGATTTACAGGGATTTTGCCTGCGCAGCTCAAATGCCGTATCATCCCTTTCTTTGTGCGGCAATATTTAAGGCCTTTAACACAACGCACTATCTGTTTGCCGGCAGGATGCTCACAGTCGTTTGTGACATACTCATTGTGATATCCATCATTGGTATATTCCAGCGAGTGTTTACCTCTTTTCCTGTCGCGGGCCTGCTTTTGGGTATGGCAATGGCCGTCCTGTTTGTGTTCAATTATCATGTCGTTAGGGTAAATGGTTTTGCCTTGAACCAGGATTTTATGGTATTGTGTATTTTAGTATCGTTCTGGTTGCTTGTATCCGTCGATTTTAATCGGAGGTCGTGGTATTTACGAATCGGGGCCATTGGCGCACTGCTCACTCTGGCAAGCTGCCTGCGTTTCACGGCGATTTTCATTCAATTGCTGTTTTTCGCGATACTGCTCATCCGACGTGCGGAATCAGGCAGGCAAATGTTTAAGACCGCACTGCCTTTTTTGATTGCTCCGGTCTTCGTTTTGATTCTGCCTATATGGACAATGGTCCATGCTCCACGCGCCTTCTTTATAAATGTTTTCGAGATGCCTCTGATAAGGTTGCAAATGATACACAAAATGCAATCGATAATGGGAGGAGTGTTTTATGAAAAATGTAAAAACATACTTTACTGCACGGAGCCAGGCGATATTTTTCTTTTTCTTATCGCCGCTTTTCTTGTTGTGCTGATTATACTTGCTCGGCACAAGTTGGATACTTCCGATCTGAAAAATGCATTACTTGCTGTCCTGGTACCGGTTATCTTTTTGATAATCACTCTATGCGCACCGGAATTTTTATACGAAAACTTCGCAGTGTTGATTCCTTTCATAATAATCAGCTTCGCATATCCCCTGCTGTATTTAAGACGTCTTGGGAAAAACATCCCGCATACGTTTTTTCGAATAGCCTCGATTGTAGTAATCGCCTGTACGTTTTCAGCGGT
>SMTZ1_10004251_pt1 | contig 14409 bp, 14 predicted proteins | sample DeeMarSWOR136_30_FD_25667 | JGI IMG/M metagenome (IMG submission 25667) | reverse complement strand
GTTCAGCATATTTTATGGTATCTCGTACAGCCCCAAATACCTGTGGCGTGCAGCGAATGGAGTAGGCATCTTGTACACGTTGTGTTATTCGAGCAACATTAATGGCAGCTTCAAAGGCGGCTTTCGAGACCCCCAGCGTCTCAAGGTGTTTTTGGACCTGTGCTCGTTTGGTTTTCAATTGAGCAGCTGATTTAGGTGGTTCAACCAGAATCTGCTTGTCGAGAGCAATTATTGTATGAATTGCTTGCTGTAGAATCGTAGAAAGAGCCTCTTGTTCACCCTCAGGTGTGAGTTCGTCATGGAGTTTTTTCATCGCTGCTTGTGCACGTTTCCTTCGTTCACGTGATGTCAATACTTGGGAACTACCCGCCAAAATGGAGGAAAGATTATGGGCTGTTTGCATTTGGCCAGGATGAGGACGCACTTGATGAATACGTTGATCAAAGGCGTCTAGCACTGCTTCTAAAGCTTCCATTGATAGGGCCGCGGCGATTTCTGCTGATGCGATCAGATTTCTGGCATCAGCAGTTGTTAGGGCAGCAATAGCTGTCATGATTTGGGTGCCGTTAATCAGCGCTATGCCTTCTTTCGGTCCCAATACGATTGGTGTTAATCCTGCTTGTTTAAGGGCATCAGCGCCTGGTAGAATTTCGCCCTTATACTCAGCTTCTCCTTCACCAATTAATACAAGAACCATATGGGATAAGGGAGCAAGATCTCCACTTGCGCCAACAGACCCCTTTTCCGGAATAATTGGGTGCACCTCTTTATTGAGGAGATCAATGAGAAGCTGCAAAGTTGAGAGGCGAACACCAGAATAACCCTTAGCCAAGGTGTTTGCACGTAGGAGCATAGCTCCCCGGACTACTTCGGTTGGTAAGGGAGACCCCACCCCCGCGGCATGACTAATGATTAGGTTGCGTTGGAGGACCTGGGCTTTTTCCTCAGAAATTACTATTTCACTCAGAGGTCCAAATCCTGTCGTTACTCCATAAATCACTTCTCCGGAATCAATCCAATTTGCTACAAATTGAGCAGCAGTTTTGACTTTTTGTTCCGCTGAGGTAGAGAGTCTAACTTTGGTCCTGTTTCGTGCAACAGATACCAGTTCATCTATTGTTAGGTTATCTCCATCAACGATTATAGCAGGTGGACTCATTTTACTCACCATCGCAAATCATGATTGCCTAACGCTCTTATAAAAACGATTCATCAGTTTAAGTCTAATCAGTTGTTGAAGAAGGAAGTGGACGGCAACCAAGAAGGGGAGTGGATTAGTTCTTTCAGTGAAGGGTTATAGCAATTTGACCTATCCCATCCCATTTAGTTTCCCTCCCTGTGGGATAATGCTTTTCAATGTTGATTGAATTACCGTTTAAAATAGGCTCATTTGTATCATTTTTGGATAAACTTGGAGGAAAAAACTGAGGGGTTTCGTTGGGTAATTATTCCTGTCTTAGGTAGGAATGAGCTGACCAACTAAGTAGAATAACCACGAGAAGAATAGTATAGGGGGCAATGAGTAGCGAGCTTACGAGCATGAGTGGGATCCCACTGGGAACGAAGCCAAGTTGAAAGAGTAGAACTGGGATGATGGCTATCCATGAGATGACAGGAAAGGTAATCATAAGAGCTATTGGTGTTTCATTTTTCGCTCGTGATGCAAAGGGATAGCGGCTACCTAATCCCAAGCCGATGGCTGTGGCGATTGAAATAGAGTGGGGGAGGATAGCGAGGGCAATTGGAAGCAGAGAAAGGCTGCCTAAAATTACTGCAAAGTAAATCGCGAAAGGTATGGCTAGGGCAAAGGGGGTTAATAGGAGTTGTAGGTATTTGATGGTGGTGAAGCGTAAAGGAGTCAAGGGGGATAAGCGTACAAGATGGAATGTACCTCTTTCGCCGTGAAAGGGATCTGATGATGAGATTGCTAGGAGTGGAATGATGACAACAAGCAATACAGCGTAAAGTGTTTCGATGAGCGGAAGATACTCAATAGGAATAGGGAAAACGGAGCCAAAAGCAGGAGCTAGACCAATGAAAATCAAGGCGAAGACAAAATTGACGATTAACCCGCCCACATAGAACGCTTTACCGGGTTTACGGAGACCAGTTAGAAAATCTTTCATGAGGAACGCTCGAAACGGCGATTTTGTAGGAGCATATTTCATGGGGAGTCGACTTAGGGTGCCGATGTTCGTTCCCTTTCGCCGCGCCACCGTAGCGATTTCCTCATAGAGATCGATTGTAATCTTATCTGTGAACCATCTAGTCATAATCACAACAAAACCATAAAGGATGAGCAACTGAATAAAGACCAAGGGAAGAGCAGGAAGGAGGAAGGCTGTAAAGGCCCCATCAGAGCCTGGTGCAGCCCCGCTGAAGAGCATGCCCACAAGCGTATTGGCCAGATTAAGCGTCGGTGAGGGTATGTAAAGACCACCGACAACCCATACTGGACTCAAAAGCAAGATGATGCCAATGATCAAGACCACATAGAACATGGTTCGAAAGATGCGCTGATGTGAACGGTTTAGGGAAGCAAATTTTCGTAGAGCATAAAGACCTTGGGTAGCAACCGATCCGATTTCTCCCAAGAGAAATACGACAAGAAGGAACAAGAAAAAGATCTCCCAAGTTAATCCAAAGTGTGATCCAAAATACCACAGGATGGGTTGAACAGCGAGGATTATGTAGAGAAACAGCGTTATTCGCCTTGGAATAGCGCGTAGGTATTTTGCGGTATAAAATACATGCCCTTGCATGGGAGCTGGCAGGAGATAATCAGCATCGGCGGGTTCCGTCTCAGAGCCTAAAGGGACGCCTAGGACGGCTTTGATGATTTGCTGAGCGATGAGGAGTGAAATAATCCCATAGACTAGCCAGATGGTGTTGACGCCAAGAAACCCACTGTCGACAATTATCCGATACATTGACCCACGAATTGATGTTGGCATCACGAAGATAAAGACCCAAAGCAACCAAACAACTAGTAGCACTATGGTCATAGAAACGATTTGCAGAGCGATAAAGGCGGGTTGGCGGATTGATTTACGGATGTAATTCCGCATCCGCCGAAATTCCCATCGTGTCACTGTTGCTGAATCAACTGTTTTCAGAGTCGTTCTCGCCCCTTTAGGGTTCTGATGTAATAATTCTCTAAAGCGGCACCCCCGCCGACTTCACGTCGAAGCTCTTCTACTGATCCCGAAGCAACCTTCACTCCTTCGGAGAGAATGGTGAATTCATCGCTGACTTCTTCAGCTACATTAAGATTATGAGTTGATAGAATGACAGTGTTTCCATTCTCAGCGAGTTCACGTATTATGCGTTTCAGAACGTAACCACCTTCAGGATCAAGTCCATATAGTGGCTCATCCATGAGTAGAACCTTGGGGTTTCGAATCAACAACGCGGTCAGCAGGGCTCTTTGGAGCATTCCACGTGATAGTTCACCAAGATATTTGTTTAGAAATCCGCTGATTTCGAACCGCTCAATATATTCTAACCGACGCCGATGGAAGTCATCTTCCGGAACACCGAAGAGGCTTCCAATGAATGTCAGAAATTCATCGACAGTAAGTGTATCATATGCAGCTGGAGTATCTGGGAGAAAACCAAGATTAGTTTTAGCATTCCAAGATTCACGAAGCATGTCGTATCCCATGATAAAGATGCTGCCCCGATTCGGGCGACTAAGTCCAGCAATTAACCGGAGTGTTGTGGTTTTCCCTGCTCCATTGGGACCAACGAGTGCGTGAACGACTCCTTGTGATATCTTGAGGTTCAGTCGATTCACAGCCAAAATACCTGGAGGGAAGACCTTACTCAATCGATACGTTTCCATGGCGAGAGTTTGCCCTCTTGTTTTTCTTCGTGCATTTGCCATTCCTTTGACCTCGCTTTGGGCAAGTCATCCAGGCTGCTTTTCTAATCTTTTTTTCCAACCCTGGATAATATTGCCAAATGCTATAGATTATCCTATTATAACTTACTTAGCTGGCAAATATGGGAATATTCGAAAGAACTGATGGTTGTTTGAGGCTCAATTAGCTTGTGAGCTATGCACTGGCTCGAGTGGTGGGGGTGTTGTTTTGGCAAGAACATATATACCAACAAAAAAGAGGCCAATGAAAATTGCTGAAGCAATAAAAAAGAAGCTGGTCTTGAAAAACTCTGAACCAAGAATCGGATATCCTGTTGGCCAGAAGGGAGAGGTCCAGCCAACTGCAAACACAATCGAAGCGATTGTTATGAGAACCATGCCCAGAATCCATCGACCGCGATCAGACCGAGGTTGTGTCATGCTTCAAACCACGTATAAGAAATACTATATGCGGAGGAGTCTGTTTTATCATTTTTTGCCTTAACTGTTTCCCTTACTTGGCAGGTAATTTGGGTTTAATGGTCTCTGGTGAATCGCCTGGTTGCTGGGCTCGATGGCGAATGAATAATTTGAAGACCTCGACAACTAAAAATACTGATGCAGACAGTAAAACAACCAGTGCCCAGTCCTGGAGTGTTAGGGGAACCGTACGGAAGACTACTTGTAGAGGCGGGAAATAAACAATAAGCAAGTGAAGGATAATCGATGTTCCAATTGCTACGAGAAGATATCGATTTTTCATGAATCCGACTTGGAAGAGCGAAAGATGCCCTGATCGTGAATTCAGTGCATGGACCATTTGGGTCATGACAAGCACTGTTAATGCCAGTGTGCCTGAACGAAGAACTGCTTCATCAGGAGACAGCCCGAGCCCTGAAGGATCTGTAAGATTCAGCATTGAAACGGTGTAGATCCAAAGTGTGGCAAAAGCTATCGTTATCCCCACTATCCATATGAGGGTCCAGACCTGTCTGGTGATGACCCCTTCTTCAGGATCGCGGGGTCCCCGTTTCATCACATCGGGTTCCATTGGGTCCATCCCAAGAGCGAGGGCTGGTAGTCCGTCTGTGACGAGGTTAATAAACAGAATCTGAATAGCCAACAAGGGAAGAGGCCATTGGAAAAAGACGGAAAGGGTAATGCTTGCAAGAAATATTACAAGAATTTCTCCTGCGTTACATGAGAGTAGATAGGAGACGAATTTGCGAGTATTATCGCCAATTCCACGCCCTTCCTCAATGGCATTGACAATGGATGCATAATTGTCATCCGTTAGAATCATGTCGGAGGCTTCTTTTGCCACATCTGTGCCAGTGACCCCCATGGCGATGCCGATATCTGCATATTTGAGGGCGGGAGCATCGTTGACTCCATCTCCGGTCATGGCGGTGATGTGCCCTCGGGATTTCAGTGCTTGAACAATCCGCAGCTTATGTTCTGGTGAAACTCGGGCATAAACCCGAACTTGTGGAGCAGCATCAGTAAGGTCTTCATCAGAAAGGGCATCTAGGGCATTGCCTGTTAAGACGGCATCGTCTTCCTCAAACATCCCGAGTTCATTGGCAATCGCTACCGCAGTATATTGATTATCTCCCGTAATCATGACTGATTTAATTCCTGCACCCTTCGCGATTTTTATGGAATCAAAGACTTCTGGCCGGGGTGGATCCATCATTCCCACCAACCCAACAAAGATTAGATCAAACTCTACTCCTTCGGGAGAAATGTCACTGAGGTCTTCGGGGCACACACGGTAAGCCATCCCAAGAACCCGTAAGGCCTTGTTTGCCATTTTATCATTATTACTTAGAATCTCTGCTTGTTGCTCTTTGGAAAGTGGTTGAATGCCATTTCCTGTGAAAATATGTGTGCTCTGGTTAAGCACGACCTCTGGTGCTCCTTTCACATAAGCAATGGTTTCATTTTCTGGGGTGTCGTTCAAGGTTGACATCCGTTTACGTTCTGGATCGAAGGGAAGCTCGGCGATACGAGGATAGTCGTCATGGAGCTGATCGGAGTATCCTGCTTTTTGTGCCGCAACCACAAGGGCACCCTCCGTTGGATCTCCAACGATTTCCCATCCATCGTTATGCTGGCGAACCATTGCATTGCTACACAGAGAACCGATTCTAAGCAGCAAAGCGAGTTGTTCATTTTTCAGTGGTTCAATCTTTTCGTTCTCAAAAAAGAATTCACCTTCTGGTGAATAACCTGCTCCAGTAACAGACACCGTATAGCCCGGTACGAACAGCTCTCGGACGGTCATTTCATCCTTTGTGAGGGTTCCGGTTTTATCTGAACAAATAACATCAGCAGAGCCCAAAGTTTCCACTGCGGGGAGCCGGCGAATAATTGCATTCCGTTTCACCATCCGTTGGACCCCCAAGGCTAGTGTAATCGTGACAACTGCGGGTAATCCTTCGGGAATCGCGGCTACTGCCAAGGCGACGGCAATTACGAACAAGTCAAGAAAGGTTGAGAAGTCTAGATTCGCCATCAGCCAAGCTACTACAACTTGGACGGTGAGTACAATCATACAGATGATGAGAATGGCAATGCCCAGTTGTCTCCCTAATCGCCGCATTCGTTTCTGTTGCGGGGTTTCTTTTTCCCCGGCTTCTGAAATGAACCCGGCAATACGACCAATTTCCGTATTCATGCCGGTATTAGTTACCACCGCTAGCCCCCGACCCGATGTTATTGCAGTGCTGGCACGGACCATGTTGGCCTGATCGGCTAAGGGTATGTTTCGATCAAAGATTTTGTCAGCGACCTTCTTAACTGGCATCGATTCACCGGTGAGCGAAGCTTCATCGGTGTAAATGTTATGTGATTCGATGAGGCGGGCATCAGCAGGAAGCCGGTCTCCCATCTCCAAGCGTAGGATATCGCCAGGGACCACTTCTGTGGCGGGAATATTGATTGGTTCCCCATCACGTAGAACATGAGCTTGAGGTGCTGCCATCTTCTGTAGAGCTTCAATGGATTTCTCCGCGCGATACTCTTGTGTAAATCCCAAGACGGCGTTAATTACCACAATTATCATGATGACGATAGCATCAATGGGTGGTTCATTGTGACCCGGGAGGGCGAGATTCGTGTACACATTGACAACCAGAGAGATGACGGCGGCGAAAATGAGAATAATCACAAGGGTTTCTTTGAATTGTGAGAGGAACATGGACAAGGGACCAGGTCTCTTAACCTCTTCAAGGGTGTTGGGACCATATTCAGTCAATCGCTTTTGTGCTTCTTTCTGGCTTAGCCCTTCTTCTGTTACCTCGAGTTGTTCCATTACTGTATCGGCATCTTGGGTGTGAGGAAGAAGCTTTTCTGTCGTCAAGGACACGTCCGTCCATTCATATCGCAAATCTAACGCAAACGTTTTTCAATGTAGCATTCAGCGTGTCTCATTTATTTAACGTTGTGTGTCATAAAGTTGTAAGCGCCTGCTCTGGGGCGAACTTATTCACTGGACTTTTCAGTTTTCGCTTCGACTGGGAAGAGGATTTTGGCAATTTCGTTTCGGTATTTGACCTCAACTTGGGATAGAAGCGTTTCAACTCGGTAATCGACGGTTATGTTGCCTTCCTTGTTCTGAACCATGACACCACCAATCGCATTGATGGCCTGTTTTCCAACAGAAACCTTAGTAGTTTGGCCTGTTTGTTTTGAGATTGCTGTTCCTAGACCAGTGATTTTTGATATAACCGGTTGATCTTCTTTGCGGGCAAGGAGGACTAAATCCCCCCCACCTATTTGGATTCCTGCGTCGATGATGAGATTCTTGAGAAACTTTGTGTATTGAGCTGAACTCCTTTCCTTCTCAAACTGCTTCCGAGCTTGTTGGATAGCTTCATCAATCATTGCCGCTTTTGCATTCATGACCCGCATATGGGCGTCGTTTCGAGCTTTCCCGAGTATCCGGTCACCAGTTCCTTGAGCCATTTGTTTTCGACGGGCAGCCCACCCCGTTAGATTTGATTGAGCGCTCTCTAAGGCTTCTTCGGTGAGTTGCCGGGCGGCGACTTCAGCGTCCTCAACAATCTTTTTAGCTTGCGCTTTGGCCTCGTCAATGATTGTCTTCTCAATTTGGTCTGCGGCAGAAGATGCGGTCATTTTACGGCACCCCCAAACGAATAGACAGCAGAAACGATGAACTCAACCGTTTTCTTAATATTCGTCTTTGCTTGCTCTTCAATTGTAGCAGCTTCATTGTCCGCCTTGGCGAGTATCGTCTTCGCCTGAGTCTGGGCTTTTTTCTCGATTCCCTGCTGAAGGGCGGTGATTTCTTCCGTGAGCTGGCTCCGGACATTTGGTTCGGTTTCCCGAACCTTACGCTCAGCGTCTCGTTTGATTTCCTCAGCTTTACTTTGGGCTTTTTCAATTATTTTTGCCGCTTCGGCTTCAGCTTTTTGTACACCGTCTAAGACCTCGCTCATTCTCAACACCAAAGCATCATAGAATTCCAATCGTTAGTCGCCTTTCAACGATGACCTTTCCTAATAAGCGTTATTATCAGTTCAGATTCCTGATTTCGGATAATCTTCCGAAACCTTAAGAATGGGAGAAATATTACTATCGACTCCCAAGTGAAAAGGCCTTTTAGCAGGTCCTTTGGTGATTGAAATGAGCGATGAACCCCCTGTGTCATTAGGAAAAGGATGCCGATACACTACGATCGCGTGTGAGATTCTGATCTTTGCCTTCATAGGATGGGTCATTGGACCTGCCATTTGGGGACCAAATGGACAGTACCTAGGAGCCTTGATCGGTGCTTTAGTAGGCACATTCATGATGTTTTGCACCCTCTTCTACCTCGCAGGGATGTTTGGACGCAGCAAGGAATCCAATACCAATGAAGAATAAGCCTTATCATACAGAAGATAGCAGGTAAGACACGATGTCAGTCGCACGATATAGCTTTATAAACGCGAAAATCCGAGGATACAAAGCCGATATGCTCACCTCTGAGCATTGGGATGCGTTACTCGGTGCTCGAGACATGTATGCAGCACTCCGAGTACTAGATGCAACAAGCTATGCAGATATCGTGAAAGACTTTGATGAAACCGCTTCACCCCGAGATGTCGAACAGACGCTCCAATTGGACTTCAGTCGTGTTCTGTCAGAAATCAATGCAGACGTGCCTAAAGGGTCTCAACCTCTAATGAATTGGATCACGCGCAAGTTCCAGCGCGAGGTTGTAAAACCAATATTGCGCCTTTATGTGACGGAAAAGGATCCTGGACTGGCAGAGCGGTTACTTGTACCGGTTGACCCGTTTTCCACGGAGATTCTCTTGGACCTCCTTACAGCTAAGGACCTCAACGAGTTCGTAGATAAGATTCCCGATCGCTATTTTAAAAAAATCATCGGAGATCATCTTTCACAGTATGAGGAAACTGGTCGATTAGTGATTATCGAACAGGCAATTGACGCTGATATCTTGAATAACCTATTCTCGTTAGCGCAGAAACAGAAAGGCCTCGATAAAGATGTGACTTCGAAGCTTGTTGGTGTCGAAATCGATCTTGTGAATCTTATGACAACACTTCGTACACACTTTCTAGGCATCGAACATGCTGAAGCTGAATCCCTTCTCCTCGATTCGGAATATCGATTACCCCGTACTTTGTGCATTGAAGCGCTTTATGCGCGAAGCTTTGAAGAACGTGTACGGAAACTCCAAGAAAGCTCATATGGACCTATACTTGCTCGCAGCTGGGAAGCATATGAGGTTTATGAGACCCTTTATACCTTTGAGCATTCTTTCCATGAACAAATCCGCGTCAATAGTATCGATGCCCTCCTTGGGTATCCATTCCACTTAGGGATTATACTCGGTTACTTGAATCTGAAATGGTATGAAATCGTCAACTTGAAAGCCCTCATGAATGGTAAAGCTGATCAAATCGATCCGAACACTATTCGCCGGGTCCTCATCCTTTAGCATCATATACTCTCGAATCTTGCTGACTGAACTAAGGGGATAATTATATGGGTTCTCGAACTCTCCTTTTTGATGAAAATCTTAGTACGTCTCGCAAGACGCTTGCAGGGCAACTGTACCAATTACTCATCTCAGAGAATTGGCAATGCCATTCAGTCCACGATTATCCCGATCTCGTTGGGCACTCTGATGAAGAGGTCATTGCGTTTGCAAAACAACAAAATTGGTCCCTTTTGACCCTTGATAAACGGATGGCCTACCTGTCTGTCAAGGAAGGCGTCCCCACCTATCTCATACTTCACGAAAAACGAAGCGACGACGAAGAGGACATCGAAGAATATACCGTGGTCCATCTTGAACCCTTTGCTACGGTTGAAGCCCGAAAAAGTTACGATGCCCGCCTCTCAGGAAACCGTAAATAAATCCATGGGAGGACCACTAGATTATCCGTCTTTCGTGGACAACCCCAATAAACTTGTCATAATCTCCTTTACTCACCGAGAAGATAAGAGTCTCTGTTCCACCTTTAGCGTCATATGTCAAATACAGTGTAGTTGGACCACCACTCCACCGTTCATAAGCCTGGCCTGTGAGAGCCTCAACAGGAAATGCATACCTTCGTGTTTTCTCTTTCTTGAATGTCCCCTTGACCTCAAGAAAAACGAATTCCTTCTCTGTGAGGACCAACTCGCCTTTGGTCTTTTTCAGTGTACGAAATCCGCTATCATCTCGGATTTCGTGAGTTGCTTTAATGGAAATAATAACATTAGCTCCTGCAAACAAATCATTCGACATTGATGGTTACCTCACAGGCACCGCAGCTAAGAAAGATAAAAGCCTTGGGAAGACATCAAACGATTTTGAAAACGTCTCCCCAACGAGTTTCTAATTCTTCTTCATTACTTTCCGACGGCGAAAGAGAACGGCTAATGAGAGAGAAATGACAAGCCCTACACTAATCGCGGCTATTGGAAATCCAGGAATGCCAGGCGGAACTGGTGTCTGGGGGCTATTTGGTGGTGTTGTGGTATCTACAGAGTCGTCGATTTCGATATTGTCAATCGCGCAATTGGCGTTACAGTAAAAGACGAAATAAGTGGAGGAACCATGAGTTGTATCTGTAACATCGAATTGTTGAGTACCATTCACTAGAATCATAAATTGCCCACTAGCGCTTCGAGTAATCTCGATATGTAGCCATCCTTCAATATTCTCGGTGGGATCATATGTGGCGAGGACTGTATTTTGATAATTAGTAGATTCTAATAACTGCATATCGAACCGGTTGATACGAAGACAGTAGCAGCTTGTCGAAATGCCATTACTAATTTCTCCGGCAAGAAAACTGACATAGACCGCTGACATGCCCACAATCTCCGTATCAAAGATCCAGGAACCATACGCTGTCGATGAAGCGTGGCTTATGGCATTAGCACCGTCAGAACCCCGTAAGGATCCATCTCCAACCGAGAAGGTTCCCAATTCGAGAGTCCAGTCACTGATATCACCATCTTCAAAATTATCTGACCAAACTATTGCTGCCACACAGTAATTGTGTTCATCAAGATTAACAGTAGATAGAAAGAATACTCCAATGAGTAGGAGAAAACCAATAGAACTAAATCGTTTGAAATTCATTCAAACACATCCGGTAATGTTATACGAGAGTGAATCTTATATGAATGAGAAACACTTTCTCATTGAATTAGAATCATTATCATGGACTATAAAACTATAACGGTCACTGCAACCAAACCAACACACCGCGGAGTGATTAAGCATGGCGAAGGAAGCTCCAACCGAACATCAAGACATTATCACCTACGACCCCCCTCCAGTGAAGATCATACGCAACCGAGATACTATCAACCTCTTTTACATCCCCAACTACTATATCATCATCATTGCCCTACGACAGCAACCCATGACCGTGCGAGATCTTAAACAAGCCTTCAAAGACTATGCTAAAAAATATGGCGGCATCAAACCCATCGGGGTCAAATCCATCTACCGCTACCTCAAAGCCCTCGAAGAAGCCGGCCTCGTCGCTCCAGCCGGACAACGTGTCGTCCCTGGAAAAATGGTCAACGAAACTCTCTTCGCCAGAACGGGGCAAATCTTCTTACTATTTAATTTGAAACCCAACTGGTGGCTGACCAGCGATGGCAAGAAAATCGCTCAACGTATAGGTAAAATCATGGCCTTCTCCTTCAATTCTCAACCTCCTCCAGTGAAAGCCCTCCAGGAACTGTTCATGGAATACGAAACGAAACGCCAAAGTATTCTCGAAGAAATCGCTACCAAGGGCGATAATGAAATGCTTGAAATCCTTGCTGGTTCAACACTTGAAGAGCACTTTCGTATTGAAGCCTATGTCGGATCCTTCGTTTCCTTCATAACCCAACCAGCATTACTGGAAAAGCTGAAAAAACTCATGAAACTAGAAGAATGAAAGAGCCTGCTGAAGGTTCTATTGAAGAGCTTCTTGAATAGTTGCAAGGATTGTGTGGTAAATCTTCTCAGCGTCCTTTGACGATTCAATACCTTTGACAAGAATATTGCCTTCTCCTACAACACTCACTTGGACACCCTCTGCATATTGTATTTGCAACCCCATATCGCTTTGAGCGATAATGGTGAATTTCTCACGAAGCAGTTCACTCGCTCTAGGAATGTCGATAGACACCGGATTTTTTGAATGCACTAGAAAGGTCTCTTCGGTGCACAGGTCAGTGATTTCTAGCCTGGAATCTTGCTGTGGTTCTTCAAGAATCGCTTCGATTCCACAAACAGGGCAATTCGCATGTGACTGCAGTGGTATCTGGTCTAGTAGAAACCGGTTGATATCAAACATGAGAAGTTGATTCGCAAGCAATGGTGGCTTGCCCAAAATGAGATGAAGTACCTCTTGCACTTGGAGATTCGCAATCACACCGAGGATTGTGGGATAGATGCCCACCGTTGCACAGGTCGGCTGATTTTCATCCACACCACTAAACACACATTCAAGACATGCAGTTTCACCAGGAATAATGGTTGTCATATTGCCGACTCCAGCCAGAGCTCCGCCAAACACATAGGGCACTTTCTGTCGTATACAAGCCCTGTTAATGGCATACCGGGGCTTGAAACTATCTAACCCATCCACCACCACATCCATTCCCTCAACAACTCGTTTAGCCGTGGTTTCTGTCACAGACAACGCTAGTGGTTCAACATTCACATCCGGATTAATTTGATACAAGCGATTGAGTGCCACCTCCACCTTTGGTTTCCCTTCATCCTCAGCCGTGTATAACAATTGTCGTTGCAGATTGGAAAGTTCCACAATATCCCGGTCAACTATCCGTAATGACCCCACACCCACCGAAGCTAATTGACAAGCCGAAACCGAGCCAAGCCCCCCAATCCCCACAACCGCCACCTTCGCTTCGCGAATCCGAAACAAACCAGCTTCTCCAATATCAGCTAGGACACGAAACCGACTATACCGATCTTCATCCATCTTAGATCCCACCACTAACTTGAATACGTACTAGGAAAAAGCAATTCTTGGCTTTTTCTAAAATCTCAATGATAGTAAGTCTAAATACACAAGGACGCTAAAACATCCCTGTTAATTGATCTCCACTATTAAGAAGACACTCATTTTGAGTTAGCATGATGTCATAGTTATCTATAGAATACAGATCATAGTGTAAACCCGAACCGAAAGGAGCGAATTCGTTCAAGAAAAGTGAGTGAAGAGCTCAAAACCGAACTACTCAGCTTCCATACAAATATAGTAAGCCGAAACCAGCTTAGAATATATGACCCTCCAAAAACGATCCAAAATTTTTATTGGTATTGGAGTCATTGCTGTGATTGTAGTAGTTATTCCTCTCTCAGCGTTCACGATAGTAAACCTAAACTCGATACAATTCCAATTACTTGACATTGCAGGAATCAAGATTGAAGCCTATGGAATTCGCATCTATGTAGATCCCTATAACCTTCCAGAGAGTTTTAGGACATTAACCGCCGATATAATTTTGATTACTCATCCTCATTTTGACCATTACCAGAATACGTCTATGGACTTGCTGCAAAAAGAGGGAACCGTGAATATATTTCCCGAATATATGGCGGATGCAATTACCCTATATGATGGTGTAAGTGTCAATCCAGGCGATGAACTCGAGTTCGGACCTATCCATATAACAGCGTTTTTTGCTTACTACCCCGCTGATGGACCAACCCTCACGACTCATGCTAAAGAGTATAATTGGACAAGCTACATAATTGATGTTAACGGATTTACTTTCTTTCACTCGGGAGACTCCCAGAACATCGACGAATACTCCCAGCTAACGGGTATAATTGATGCTGCGTTATTATGTATAGATTGCACCGATGGAAATGGTATCATAGAAGCTCTAAATGTCATTCACCCACGTTACTTTGTCCCAATCCATTACTCAGGGCTTAGTAAACAAAACTTCTTCACCTACTATGCGGCATCAATCACGAACTGCATAATAGTTAATCTCGAATACTACCAACCCTATGCTTTCCCACGGTTTTGACGCAGACT
>SMTZ1_10004250_pt1 | contig 14411 bp, 16 predicted proteins | sample DeeMarSWOR136_30_FD_25667 | JGI IMG/M metagenome (IMG submission 25667) | reverse complement strand
CTTACTATTGATTTACTTACATTCTGATGTAATGTCTTTATACTATAATATAACAACTTATACACTAAAACTATTTAAAGCTTTCGGTGCGAGCGAGCGAAAAGCTTTGCCCAAGGTATTGTGAACCCATTTTAAAAATTTACTGATATATCCTTTCTATGAGTATTCCTGACGATTGTAAATACACGTGCATTAAAATATTGAGATTTATGTACAGCGATTTTTTAAAGAAGAATTATTCTCAATTAGACAAAGAAAAACAATCCTCTATATCATGCGATTTTAATTCAACAATTGAAAAGATTGACGATTTAATAGACGGGGTAGAAAGTTACATAAATTTATTAAAAATTCATCAAGAAAATCTTACACCAAAAGAAAACATCGATTCTCACCTTTATAAAATGATGAAAAATCAAGGTGCAATAAAATCCGAAAATGGGCAAGAAAAGATTAATTTAAGTTGGGCGAAAAACAGATTAAACAGTCATCTATATTGGTTAGACGAACATTTTGAATCTTTAGAACGTTTAATCACCTAATGCGTAAATGAATTCAAACCACACCAGCTTTTAAACCAAAGTTATGAATTTTAAATCATGAGGGCAGAAATTTTCATGAAAATAAAACAATTTCTGAAGCCGACAGCACTCAAGATTGTAATATTTGCCATAATATTCATTGCTGCTGGTATGGGATATACATGTGCTCTTATGTTGCGTATGGCAGGGAGTGTATCCATATGCAATTTTTTAGAACCATTCGCCACCGTAATTCTATATCCTTTGTTCACAGCTGTAATGGCTTTGAGTATGATAATAGAGTATGTCGTGCCTGCTCCAGTCATAGTCATAACTTTTTTCGTATCCATTTTACTCTACCTGTACATCATCTCTTCAATAATATCGTACTTCGTAAAGTGGTTGGTTGCAGTTATCAAAAAAACACCAGCTTTCAAACCAAAGTCCTGAATTCTTTCAGCTCTCGAGAACATGAAGTGTCAAGGACAGAACAGGACCCCAGTTCGAGGTTGAGCGGTCGCACTGATCGAATCCCAGATCCTTGCACGCTATCACGTCGTACATATACGTCCCCTTGTCCGCTTCCTCGGACACCTCTATCCCTATCCTCTGGACCCCCACGTACGTATAATTTATCTCGATCTGTTCCCTGGTGTGGTTTATCCAGCCGTTCATGTCCAAATGGAGTTGCGGGCAGTCGGTGAAATATGAACACTTGTAAGCAGCCTTAACATCGAAGTCCACAGCGGAAGGTATAACCTTCGATACGAACTTATGGTTTTCCCTGTCTTCAGCCGTGTTGTAGAAGACAACGTAGAACCTCGTTTTCCCCCCGGGCCTGACCTGGAATTCATTCAGCCCCACTATCTTGAAAGTGAAATCCCCCTTAAGAGCATCTAAGCTCTCGTTCCCGGAGACGTTCTCGACAACGATTTCAGTGGTTTCGTTCGTGTCCGTTCCTGCCCTCCGAACGCAGCCGCTCGATAAAACCAAAAGAAACAGAATCCCCAAAACAAGCAAACCCCTGTGTCCCATACTTTAGATTTCGCTGCCCCCAAATAAAAATTAAAGAGGATAGACCCTTTTTCCCTTGTGAGAAATTGTTCTGAGTTTTCCGCAGATCCCATTTTCAGAAAGCGTGAATTCCACTTTTACATTATATTTTACATTCAACGTATCCATATGATTAGATTGATAGATAATTTTATAAGGATTTAATGAAACCTACATAAGCATTTAAAATTTTCGGTTTTCAGAAATTCCTTTATAAAAATTACCCCTTAATAGCAGGTATATGGGCAGGATAAAGGTCATAATGGACCCCGGGCAAAGGGAAGAATACATCAACATGCTTCTCGAACTGGACGGGCTCTCCCACATCAAGGAAGATCCTCTCCAGGCGTATACGCCCATCTCCCTTACCTCAACCCCAGAAGAGCTCAAGGATATTCTGAAATCAAGGCAGTCAGCCCTTAAGAGTGTATTGGGCAAGGCGGGGATAAAGGTCTACGATCCCGGCACGTCAAAGGATTACAACCCTGACCTAAACCTGGAAGCAGAACCCTATGAGGTTTATAACAATGATTCCGCAAGAGTTCTTGGTTCAAGATTCTTTTCGGGTCACATGCTCGTCCCCTCCACAGGACAGGGGAACGAAGCTGAAAAGGCGAAATTCTACAACAGGATATCAGTCACCCTGATGGACAAGAAGGTAAGAGTATCCAGGATGCAGCCGATCAGGGCGATCTACCTGCAGTATGAAAATTTCGGGGAACAGGCGAACGATTTCGCGAAGGTTTTCGAATTCCTGAAGGGATTCGATCCCGGTATGGGATTCAATGATGAAATACCTGTCCTGCTGGGCTTTGAGAAATCCGGAAAACACATTGTCGATCTGGAAGAAACGGTCTACAGGGAATTCCCAGACCTGCAGTACAAATACGACGGAAACACCCCTATCCTGAAACTGCGCGCGGAAAACCCAGAACTGTTCTACGAGCTCCGCTAATCAACCGGGGTCTTCCTGAACTCAACCCTCTTCTTATATCTTTTCTTGTACTTCTTCTTTTTCTTGCTCTCGAAAAACTCCCTTTTCTCTTCCTCACTCATTTTCCCACAATTAAAATACACACGGATATTTTAATAAATCCTATTAATTTATTAATGGGTATGGACGGAAGAGTAATTTTTTACGCCTTTGTCGGCATGGCCTTCGGACTCCTGTCTTTCTATAAGGGGATTAAGTGGATGAGGCAAAAAAGACTGATAGAGAACATCCCGACATCCAAGATCCGTTCGCTTGCGATGGGGCTTGCCGAGGTTTTCGGGGAGGCCCTCCCCGCCGGGAAAGAAATACTCAAGAGCCCTTTCTCGGGAAAGGACTGCGTTTACTACAGATACACTGTGGAGGAATACAGAAGTTCAGGGAAACACAGGAGCTGGGCCACTATTGACAAAGGGAATTCCAGGGAGAGGTTCTTCCTTAAGGACAGCACAGGACAGGTTCTGGTTGACCCGGACGGGGCGAAAGTGGACATACCCATGGATTTCGAGTACAGACCCTCCGGCAAGATCCCCGAACGCATAAAGGAATTTGCTGAAAAATCCGGCCTGAGATACAAAAACGTTCTCGGTTTCAACAAGAACATGCGCTTCAGGGAATACTTCATACAGCCCGGCGAAAACGTTTATATTCTCGGAACCGCCGGGGACAACCCATTTGTTGAGGAGGGGACGGCAAAACACGGGATGGAAGATGTGATGATCCAGAAGGGAAGGGATGAAAAAATTTATTACATCTCGGACAAACCCGAGAAGGGCGTCCTGAAAAACCTGAGAATTAAGATGGCGGGAGGCATAATAGGGGGAGCGGCCCTTACAGTGGGTTCGCTCGCGGTGATACTTATATATCTCAGACTGTTATAGATTATATTAAATTATAGAGGTGTGCTTATGGCTTTTGGGCTTGAGCTGATAATAACGGTCATAATAGCTCTGGTTGTAATAGCGATAATAGCCTATCTGGTTGCGGTATTCAACGGCCTGATAAGGGTGAAGAACAACATAAAGAAATCCTGGGGCAACATAGACGTTCTTCTGAAGCAGCGATCGGACGAGCTGCCGAAACTGATAAATTCGGTGAAGGGCTACATGAAGCACGAGAGGGGGGTTCTGAACGAGATTACCAAGGCAAGGACAGAACTCCTGAAGGCTAAGACCCTTACCGAGAAGGCCAAGGCCGACGGGATCATATCAGGAGCGCTGAAAACGTTGTTCGCGGTCGCTGAGAACTACCCGAAGCTGAGGGCGAGCGAGAACTTCATGCAGTTACAGAACAGGATAAGCGGGATCGAGAACGAGCTCGCTGACAGGAGGGAATTCTACAACGACTCCGTGAACACCTACAACATCCGCATACAGTCCATACCGGACGTGCTTGTCGCAAGGATGATGAGCTACAGGCCAGAGGAAATGTTCAAGGCGGCCGAAGAGGAAAAGAGGGACGTGGAAGTTAAGTTCTGAAACCATCCACAAAGTGGTCGATCAAAAGGTAAGCATTAGCTACTGGTTTTTGCTTAGGCCTTTACCCTATTCAATCAGGAAGAGTACAAAGGTGAATACCGCCGTAATCTTCAAGCCTTAAAATGATTTTATCCCCGGCAGTGAAAGGAATACTTTTCACATTCAGATCTATATTATAGTTGATTATTGTCGAATCAAACAGGTTTATCTCAGACAAAACCCCTTCCTCTGAATTTACCCATATTAATTTATCAGTATGTAAGAGTCTTGAACTAGGAACATATTTAATAGGCGGTCCAAATGCAATACTTGATCCTACATTAAATGCTTCCGGAAAAGGAAAATACCGGTCGATATAAACAGGTTTTTGATTTTTAATAGAATAAATAGCTAACATAGGCTCATCTCCTCGTCCTAATAGCTTATCAGGTTCAATTAGACGCATATTCCAAATAACAATATCGTCTGTGAGGAAAGCAGCATGGCTCGTCACCGTGCCATTTTCTGATATTTTAGATAAATTTTTTGTTTGCAAATCATACAAAAATATTGCACTATTCGTTAAAGACTCATAAAATTCAAGTAAGATTTTATTATTTCTTACTGAAGAAAAATACATTCCCTTACCCACATTCATATAAACCCTTTCAATTAATTCGCCGGATTTGGTATAAAACGCAATATATTCATTTTCACGTGGATAATCGTCATGGTAACAATATAATCTGTCTATTTTATCATCTATATTTCCAGTATCCTGGTTATTGCACTCTTTTAGTATGGTAGATTTATCCGTATCAAAATCGTATAAATAAATACTACTATTATAAGTGAAAAATCCCTCCATATACTCCTTTGAGTACTCTATATAATACAGCAATTTGTTATCTTTGAAATCAAGAATAAGTATATCCTCTAATATAATATCAGAACCAAGGTTAAGGCTATCTATATCAACAACCTCCTTTTCAGATTTCGTGTCAAGATCATAGCTGTAGATCTTCCAAGGTGAACAAAAAGTTTCTGTAACCCCAACGACATGACTCGTTCTGCATTCCCCATCACGCAAATCCTGCCAGACAACCCTGTTACCGGACAGCATTATATTTGAAGACCTTTCCGGAAAAATGGGTATTTTCTGGCAATCAACAATAGACTTTTCTGTTATGTTAAATTCAGCTTTCCTGTCGGGCGGGATAACGAGGACATATGTCAATAAAAGGGTCACGCATACCAGAATCAGAATGGGAATAATTATTTTATTCATAATTAAAATAAAAATTAAGAGATTATATAAATCCATTTTCGGTCAAAACCGAACAAAATCGAAACACATATTATATACACCCCCAATTATAAACCATGAAAGGAATTGCCCCTCTAATTGGCGTGCTGATCCTGGTGGTTGTTTCAGCCGGTTTTCTGATCGTGGCTGTGAACACCCCTGTTGCCGTGTATGACGATCAGGGCCAGCTCAAGAGGTTCTCCTCCTACCAGGAACTGAAGACCTACCTGAATGAAAGCATGCAGATGGGGTATTACGGCGTGTTCGGCGGGGGATACCTGGGATCTGTCGAATCTGCCACCAGAGGTGGTGTCGCGACCCAGGCCGTTCCTTCAGCGCCCCCATCCATGGAATCGGACGCCTCGGGAGCCAAAGCCTCCACGGATTTCTCCACCACGAACATACAGGTGGAGGGCGTGGACGAGGCGGACATAGTCAAGACGGACGGTAAATACGTATACGTTATCGCCAAGGGAAAGGTCTACATTATAGATGCCTACCCGGCGGAAGGAGCGGAAATACTCTCGGAAATGGAGATCGATGGAACTCCCGGCGAGATGTACATAAACGACGACAGGCTCGTTATATTCACCTCCGGATACGGGAGGTACTATCCTGTTCCGATCGGGGGCGTTGTCGAAGAGATAGCTCCAAGATATTCAGTCACTGTATCCCAGGCCCTGATTTACGATGTTTCCGACCCCTCCGACCCAGTTCTGGACAGGAACATCAGTGTGGATGGAAGCTATTTCGATTCAAGGATGATAGGGGATTACGTTTACGTGATATCCCAGAAATCCGTTCACAGCCCGATCGACCCCGGAATCCCGAGAATAATGGAAGGAGGGGAGATCGTGGCGGGATCCGGTGAGATTTACTACTTCGACGTTCCCGGTTACTCCCACGTTTTCACCTCGATACTCTCCTTCAACGTTAAAAACCATGAAGATCCGAACAGCAAGGTCTTCCTGATGAGTTACGGGCAGAACCTCTACGTTTCCATGAACAACATCTACGTTACCTACAAGAAAGAGATCAGCCAGAAGAAGATGATGGAGGACATGATGGAGAAGGTTATTCTTCCAAACCTCCCCCCCGACATCTCCCTGGAGATTTCCGGAATATGGAATTCGGACAAACCCTACTATGAGAAAATGCAGGAGATAACCGAAATCTTCCAGGAATATTTCGAATCCTTGGGTCCTCAGGAGGCTGCAACATTCATGCAGAAAATACAGAAGGCCATGGAAGACTATTACATGGAAATCGCGAAGGAGATGGAGAAATCCTATGTCCACAGGATCTCGATATCCCAGGGAGAGATAGAATACAAGGCAGGAGGAAGCGTCCCGGGAAACGTCCTCAACCAGTTCTCCATGGACGAATACGATTCGTACTTCCGTATCGCAACCACGACCTCCGGATGGATTGGAGGAATGAGGGGGCAATCCCTCAACCACATTTACATCCTGGATCAGGACATGAACATTGTTGGTAAAATAGAGGATATAGCTCCGGGAGAAAGGATATACTCAGCGAGGTTCATGGGAGAGCGAGGTTATCTTGTTACATTCAAAAAGGTCGATCCGTTCTTCGTTATAGACCTCTCCGACCCCAACAATCCGACAATATTGGGAAAGCTCAAGATACCCGGATACTCTGACTACCTCCACCCCTACGATGAAAACCACATAATAGGGATAGGGAAGGAAACGATCGAGGCAGAGGAAGAGCTCAAGGAACAGAGAAGCCTGGATTTTGCCTGGTACCAGGGAGTTAAGATCGCGATTTTTGACGTAACGGACGTGAGCGATCCGAAAGAATTACATAAGGTAGTGATAGGGGACAGGGGAACCGATTCCTACGTCCTCCGGGACCACAAAGCTTTCTTATTCGACAGGGAGAAGGAACTCCTCGTTGTTCCCATCCTGCTGGCCGAACTCACAGAAGAGCAGAAAGAGGAGGAACCACCACGCTGGGGCCCGCCAAGCGGCAAATACACATTCCAGGGAGCGTACGTCTATGACCTGACTCTGGAAAACGGGTTCGACCTTAAAGGAAGGGTCACGCACTACGAGGACGAAGAAACCTTCCTAAAGAGCGGTTACTACTACTACGGAGACGAGGGTGCAGTCAAGCGAAGTCTCTACATAGACGATGTTTTATATACAGTCTCAGGAGAGAAGATCAAGCTAAACGATCTGACCGACCTTTCCGAGATAAAGACGCTAGTTTTCGGGGGCTGAATCTAATCAAACAACCTCCATGGTTGAGGGTGGCTTTTTCGTTATGTTGTACGTGACGCTCACGATCCCGGGGACCTCTCCCGTTATCCTTTCCGCCAGTTTTTCAAGAACATCAAAAGGAAGTCTCGTAGGCTTTGCCGTCACCGCGTCATTGCTGTCCCAACACCGAACCTCTATCTGGTGTCCGTAATCCCTCCTGCCTTTCCTCATCCCCGTGACCTTGTCCGCATGCAGGATCGCGAAATACTGGAACGCCTTACTTCCCGAAAGCTCGCTCTCCACGATACTGGTTGCCTTCCTTACCAGCCCGATCCTCTCAGGCGTGACCTCCCCCAGGACCCTTGCCACCAGGGCTGGCCCCGGGAAGGGCATCCTGTTGTAAACCTCCTCCGGCAATCCCAACTCCCTCGCCACCTCCCTGACAGCAGGCTTTCTAAGTTCCACCAAGGGCTCGAGAACCCTGTAACCAAACGTTTTCTCCGTATCGATCCCCAGCTGTTCAAGAATGTTGTGCTGCCTCTTGATACCAGCGATTGTTTCCTCCACGTCCGTGTAAATCGTCCCGTGGAGAAGGAACTTCGCCCCGCTTTCCCTTACGATCCTCCCGAAAACCTCCCTGTAAAAGGTCTGGGTGATCGCCTCCCTCTTCTCCTCAGGATCTGTCAGTCCCTTCAGGGCTTTGAAAAACTCTTTCCTTGCATCAATCTTTTCGACCTTAATTCCCAGCTTCCTGAACATGGATACGACTTTTTCCGGTTCTCCTTCCCTCATCAGGCCGTTCTCGATAAAATAAGTTTTCAGCCCGTCCCCCAACGCTCTATGAGCCAGCATGGTGACTGTTGACGAATCCACCCCGCCCGATAAAGCATTTATAGCAAGACCATCCCCGACAACCGAGGAAATCTCTTTCGTTTTCCTCTCTATGAACCCTTTCGTGTCCAGATCCCCAACTTTTATCTCCCTGACCTTCATGTTTAGACTGTGAAAACGATCTTTAAATTATTTTTAAATTCTCACCCGAATTCTAGATTATGATAGATTTCGACAAGCTGATAGATTCGCATTTGAACAGGGAGTTCAGGCCCAAGGAGATCGGCAGGTATTACCCTTCGGAAATAGGGAACTGCCTGCGGAAGGTGTGGTTTACATACAAGAAACCCAAGGAGATAGATAAGGAAAAAATGAAGGTCTTCCAGGTAGGTTTAATGCTCCACGACTTCATCTCCGAGGTTTTGCGTTCTGAAAAGACCCCCGATGTCCGGCTGATCCAGTCCGAGGTTCCCTTCAGGCTGAACTTCCCTGAATTCTCGGTTTCCGGAAGGGTTGACGATATTCTGATTGTAGAGAGAGACAAGAAAAAGATCCTGGTGGAGGTCAAATCAACCAAAATGCTTTCAATGGTTAAAGAACCGAGCCTACCGCACGTAATGCAGATCCAGCTCTACATGCACGCCCTCAAAATCCCGGACGGTATGATCCTCTATGTTGAAAAACCATCCCTGAAAACAATTCAGTACGAGATAAAATACGATCCGGAACTTGTTAAACAGATTCTCGAAAGGTTCAAGAACCTCCACTCCTCCCTCAAATCCGAGAAAATCCCCGATCCCGAAGCCAAACAGAAGAAGGAAATGGGATGGATGTGCAGGTATTGCGAGTACGTTGAGGAGTGTGAAAAGGCGAAAGTATAAACAAAAGTTTAAACAAAGGTTTAAACATAACAATATATCCGAAGGGAAACAAATTCTAAACATGGCGAAGCAAAAGAGCACGCTTGAGAAAATATCGGATGTTCTTGACAAGGCAGCCAAACTTATGAAAGGTCCCTATAAGGTCGCCTCCGCCGGAGTGGTAACGGCCATAATAGGAGGCCTTATCAAAATGCAGGCTTTAACACAAACTTTCCCCGAGCCCTTCGATACGGTGGGGAACGTGATCATATTCATAGCGGTTCTGATGGTGGTGATCGACATCTGCAGGGGAGGGCTGCTCGATTAGGGGAATTCAGCTGTTCGGAAACTTATTAACCAGTTCAAACCAATTAATAATTATGAGGGATACGTTCAAGGCGACCTTGTTTTTGACGTTTTTTCTTATATCCTCCTTTCTGTTCGTACCGCAGGTTTCAGCGGACGGAGCAATTTTCTTATATGATCCAGATATTTTTTTGTGGAGGGTACAGAACGAGGACCGCCAGTTGTGCGCCATCAATCACGAAAACGGAAAACAAAACATGATCCTGGCTGTCGATGTAATCGATTTGGAAGGAGATAAAGCGGTATGGATGTTCCCCGTCCCATCAGAACCGGGCGAGACGGAAATTGACATCATAAAGGGGTTCCCGGAATTATACGGGTATGACATACTGGAGAATAAGAACGAGATGGTTTCAGGGCATTTCATTGTAATGAGGTTAACCCAGGTCTACACCGTTCCGACACTGTTCTTTCTGATTATCTCACAAGGTATGTTTGGGGCAACATTACCCGGGGAGGGAAAGGGCATCACAGTTCACGAGCACATAGAAAGGATGGGCCTCACAACAGAACTGGTAACGGCAGAGGATGGGGACGCCTTTTACAGCTACCTGACCGGCAAAGGATTCGATATACCTCCCGGAGCGAAACCGATTCTGGACGAATACACAGGGGAGAAATACACCTTTGTGGTGTCCTGGATTTCTGATGTTGAGCTGTTTAAAAACGAATCAGAACCAGAAGACTATTTCAGGGGAATGACGAACACTATCGGGGTTTCCGTAAGTTTCCCCACGGACAAAATCTATTTCCCCATGAAGCCCACAAGCGTTTACGGAAACAGAGAAATACCCATACTGGTTTACATAATAGGGCTCGTCACGCCCGAACTCTACCCCGAGATCAAACAACATACCCAGGTCAATTATTTCCAGGACAGATATTATAACGTGCCCGATGGGTTATCCAATTTCTTTAACGGGAAGGAGAGAATTGAAGATCTGAAGTACACGAAAATAAAAGTGGAAGCTCCCTCGAATGCTTTAACCAAGGACTTGTGGGTAAACGAGTCTGTCCCGACGGATATTCTGAAAGCGGATTTCATAAACACAAACATGTGGTGGTGGGGGATAATAATCTTCATTGTGAGTTCCTGTTTGGCGAGCATGCTTGCCGGAATGATCATTTACAGAAAAGATAAGCCAGACGTTATGAAATTCGCCCTGTTCGGCCTGTCCAATTTCATCACCCTTATAGGATTCGCGTTCCTTGCGTACATAATTGTAATAAGGAAGAAATTCACCGGGGCAGGAAAGGCTGAAATGAAAGATGTAAAACCAGGAAAATCCATAAAAACCGCCGCAATCACCGCCCTGGTACTCACGGTTTTATTCTCCTCCCCCCTCTTTATTCTCACATTCCCTTACCTTGGTCTTTACGCGTTTATGATGATTTTACCCATTATAAACTTCTTTGTGATCATTTTCCTATTGATTCTCCCGTTCGTGCATATCTTTTACAGGGACAGGAGACTGTTCAAGTTCATATTCCTTTTCTCTCTTTTGTTCCTTGCCATAACCCTCCCCTTTGAGCTTATTTTTATTTTTATGGTTTAACCCAGAAACCCACTAAAAGAATTTTCTCTTACCGAGGAAAACCATTCATCCAGTTAAGTTCCTTAAAGGTTTAAAAAAATTAATTTTCAATTAGCAAGTGCATGCCGGAAAGAAAAAGGAGAGTGTATCTCGGAGAAGCCAACGTGTACCTTGAAGAGACCGACCTCCCAGTTGAAGAGATATCGAAAGAGATATATGATTTCAGCGGACACAGCGGTTTTATAGAGGCATACAAGAAGGCATCCGGGGGGATACCCCCAGGGGAACACAGGAGAAATTTTAGAAAAAAACAGCTGGTGGAAAACATCAAAAAAGACCTGGAAAAGAAATCAGTGGGCAAGATAAAAAGCAAATATTCCGATTGGGATGTCCAAACTTTTAAGGAATTGACAGGAAAGACCCTTAAAGAATACCAAAAAACATTTAGAATAAAAAGGGCAAAAAGGGTTCTGGCAAATGGAGGATCCAGTAAAGAGGCAAGGGAGGCAGCGGGATACAGGCATGCCACCCACTTCGGAATGATTTTCAGGGAAAAAACAGGCATGACGCCAACCTGGTACAGAAACAAATTCCTGGCAAGGGCAATGAAAGGACTCCTAAGAGAAGGCAAACCGGTTAAGGAAGTGGTGGAAAGGTTTGACAGGTGGAGCAGGGCCAACCTCTCATTGCTTTTCAAAAAGGAAACAGGCATGAACCTTTCTGAATACAAGCACAGGGTGATCACAGAGAAAATGAAAGGTCTCCTCGAGGAGCAAACTCCAACCAAGGACATATGCGGGATATTCGGGCAAAAGGGCAATTACTGCGGCTTAATATTCAAAAAGGAAACAGGCATGACACCAAGCGAATACAGAAATAAAATTTTGGAAGAAAAATCCAAAGAGCTCCTTGTAAAATTCAGACCAGAAACAGTAAGGAAAAAGGTGGCAGGAAACAGAAGCAAGAATTATTTCTATAAAAACTTCAAAAGAGCGGTAGGGATGAACGCGGGTGATCACAGAATAAAGGCCCTTCTGGAGGCAGCAATGGAGCTGATCCCCCAAAGAGAGACTATCGAGGAGGTATGCAAAGAACTGGGGTGCAGCAAGACGTCCTTGATAAAGTACATAAAGAGGGAGACAGGCATGACCCCTGAGGATTACAGAACAGAGGCCAGAATGGAAAAGGCCCTGGCGCTGATACCCGGGATGGAAACGATTGAGGATGTGTGTAAAGAATTGAATTGCAGCATCTCATACCTGTACAGACACTTCAAGGAATTCACGGGCATGATCCCGGGGGAGTACAGGAAATCCTGCGCAAATTATGAATGATACTTTCTCATTCCGCCTTCCCGCGCTTCAAGAAACCAGTCCGGTACATCTCCAGTTTATGGTTGCCTTTTTGTTTGTGATGACAACCACGCACGCAGGATTACACCCTTCCTTCTCTACGTCCAGATCGATCCACCACGTCCCCGTATCCTGGTTGCACACGGAAAACTCATAGTAGGGCTCCTTCAGCTGGTCACCGCATTCGCTTTCCACTGCGATCTGTTTGGCCTCGAAGAGGGTCATGATCTCCCCCGCGGGCTCCGTACAGCTTTCCTCGCCCTCAGTAAACTCCCTTCCGTCCGGTCCGTTGCACTGCCTCGGAAGGCTCTCCAGTACCGGATATCCTGCCCTGACGCACTCGTAAAAACTGTCCACCAGAAGAGCGCACCTGTTCCCGTCAAAACACATGCCTTCCCCGCATTCGCATACCTTCACTTCATGGCTGTTGTCCGGTGAACATCCGCACGCCCCGATCAGGCAGAGGTCAGGGAAATCCCCTGTCTGCAGGCAGCACATTCCCGTCGCTACGATACCGCCTGAATTTGTGCATGCGCTTTCCTTCGATATCCCTGGTATGATACACCCGCTCGCCAGAACCCCCAGAACCAGAAATACCGCGAATATGATTCCCTTTCTCATAATTATAATTGAAACTGATCCCTTTAATAAATACGCCCGATATGATACGATATCCAGTAAAAACCCAATTCCTGTCTGATCAGATATCAGTTTACCTATTCTTCTCTTCGTAACATTTCTTGCAGAAATACTCCCAAGCCTGTGAAGGATACAGCTGAACCGCAGTGGTTGAATCCTTTCCGCACACCTTGCACGTATTTTCCATAAGAAACTTTCCTGCTGCGTTTTCGATACTCATAATTTTTCTTCTCTTTATAATATATTGGGATCGCATCCTTAAATTAACCTTCTATGTAGGCAGCCCTAAAAATATTAAATCTTGCAGAAGTTTACTAACCTAAGCTAACCTAAGAACTAGTCCCTTCTCTTGCTGAAACACTCTTTACAGTAAACAGGTCTGCCTTCTGTTGGCTTGAAAGGAACTTCACACTCTTGTCCACAATCAGCACAAACCGCTTTGTGCATTTCTCGCGGTCCGAAATCTCTCCTGAAACCTCTCCCGCCTGAGTCGTGTCCTCTCCTGTTTGAACCGTGTCTTTCGAAACCTCTCATATACAATCTCCTTTTAACAATACAGAAGGAAGGAATCCTCCCGTATTATCGTTTGTATTGGTGTCGTGTGTTTATAAATGCATAAAGGAGGTTTAACACCACTTTTAAATCAGGGTTCTGAATTATGAAATATGAACAGAATGGTTATTCAATTTGTATTGGGGATTGTAGTGGCGTTGATAGGAGCCGCCATAATGTTTCACGGAAACGTCTTTGGAGAAAACAACACAGGTGTCGCTATTGTTTTAGGCATTATCGGAATAGGCCTGATAGCGACGTCCTCTATACGAATTCTCAAATAGGACGTTTGGTTTCTGAATCTCTTCTAAACCAAACTTTTTAAACATACTACCCAAAGATTTCTTATGAAAACAATACTCTGGATCGGCGTGGGTGCGATACTTCTCGGGGCGTTTCTCTTCGGAGTATACGGACTCTCGGTCTTCGTTTCAGCCGAAGATATCCCTTTGCCCATAAAGGCGGGTTCGTTCGCCTTCCTCGCAGGCTTCATTATCATAATTTTATACCTGATCATTGACAGGATAAAGGAAATAAAGGAGGGAGCGATATGATAATAACCACATCAGAAGGCGTTTCCGGAAAGAAAGTGGCCAAAACCCTTGGCGTGGTCACGGGCAGCACCATAAGGGCAAAGCATCTGGGGAAGGATATCGTGGCTGGCCTCAGGAACATAGTCGGCGGGGAGATCAAAGAGTACACGGAAATGCTGGTAGAGGCCAG
>SMTZ1_10014125_pt1 | contig 14412 bp, 14 predicted proteins | sample DeeMarSWOR136_30_FD_25667 | JGI IMG/M metagenome (IMG submission 25667) | reverse complement strand
GGGAGGAAGACTTTTACTATCAAATAAACATGCAATTATAGCGCGAAAAAGATTTCCAATGAATTCATCCACATATACCAATGGCATTTTATGCTTTGAACATTTAGGATATTTTTGAAAACCGATTATTCCGAATTTTAATGGTTTAACCTTTTTTAGATACATGCATCCAAAACATGGACAGATTGCTATTCGATCTTCATTTAACGCCTTCCTACTTACTAGACTTAAATTTTTTATCATTCTATAACTCTCAACTTGTTTTTACTTTCTCTCATTTTAATTCCCACTTTTTCATTTGATGGAATTAAAATAGAAATTTCTTTCTCTAATTGTGAATAATTTCGACTCAATTCTAAATAGAAACATGAAAATGGCCAAAAAAATACACTTTCTGCACTACATAATATTTTAGAAATTTTCACTACAGCTATTAATAACCTAGGATAATGATGTAGTTCTAATTCTGAAAGAGTATGTATCTTCATCCAGAGTTTACTACCAAGCTCCTTGATCTTTTTCAATAGATCCTTTTCATAATTTTTTGGTAGTTCAATAATTTTTTGCATTAAATTTCTAATTTTATCATCAAAATTTCTCTCATCTGCTCCAATAATATCCATTAAAGGAGTATATTGGAAGAATAAAGTTGTAAGATCATTTTCCTGCTTCTTAACTATAGCAGTAACATTGTAATTAGGTTCATTCTTTGATCTTGAATATCTTAGATGAATAATGATATTTTTATAATTGAAGAAAGTACGTATCTGTCTTGAAAGCTCAGATATTCGCTCTGAACCTTCCATTGAACACCATTCAAGAAAATCAGAATCATCTTCAGCTTCTAATAAGGAAAAAGAACTAAATGAATCTTGAATGATATCGAAATTACTTTTATTATTCATATTATCAATTTTTCTTAGATATATTTAAAAAAAAAACTAAATCAATTTCTAAGGATTCTGAATTTCCATGATCATTTTTATCGAAAGATATTTAACTTTAAAGAGAAAAACAATAGTAATTAAAAAATTTTAAATTCATAAGCTTTAGGTTAATAGATTTATACCAGATATTTCCAGATATTTCCCAAACATAAGTTTAACAATTAGAAGACATTAAGTAATTATAATAGAGAAATAAAATATTTTAACTATTATTCACGATTTACTATACACAATTATATGGCCCAGTGGTCTAGCTTGGATAGGGCGCTGGCTTGCGGTCTTGTTTAGCAATAAAAAAGGCAAAAAGCCAGTTATCGGGGGTTCAATCGATCTGAAAGCTTCTTTCGGATGGAATATATCCCTCCTGGGCTATATTATGGTTTTTCTTTTTGGTTTTTCATGGCAAGTCCCATTTTACGCCAAGATTGGCGTCCGAGTTCCCACAATTTACCTTGGTTATTTTCTCCTTTTAATTCACGACCAATCCATTTTTGACCCGCAGGGATCTTAGCCCTCATTGGAACAAACGATGTAGCACCCACCATAGCGTCATCGTTAACAGTGCTCATAATCATTAAGACTGATTGAATTCCAACCACGGTATTATTTTTAAGTGTAGCGCCATGAACGATTGCATTGAAGCCGATTAAATTATTATCTCCTATTCGAGTACTGCATCCTTCAGCAGTATTTATAATACAACCATCTTGAAAAACGTTCTTGGCACCAATCTTAATCCTTGCGAAATCCCCTCTAATGATTACTCCTTGATATACAACATTTTCAGGACCCATCGTAACATCTCCAATTATCCAAGCCGAATCTGAAATCCAACAGGATGGATCGATTTCTGGCGTCTTGACTTTGCCATCAACCTCAATTGAAATTATTGGCATTTTTTTTCCTTTTTACTTTTGAATTAATTCTTCATTTAATACGAATACTAAAACTAGCTGATTTAAAACCTTTTTTGACAAAAATATCGGATTATATTGTTTAGAATTAGAAAAGTGACCTAAATCGCTCCCAAAAGTCGAACTAAATAAGATTTAAAACTGATACCCGCATTTTTTGCAGACCTTAATTTTAGCATACATAGGCATATTTCCTACATAGCTCAAAACTTTTTTTTTATCTTCGACGATTTTTATATCTTTTCCTGCTGCACCGCACTTAATACAAGATAATTTTTCTCCGCCAGAAGTATCACTACCGAAGACTTCGTGACTTTTGAATGTCTTTAGCTCTAATTCAATTGCTTCTATACGTGATATTTGCCTGGCTAAAATTTCGTCTTTTTTTTGGAGCTCTTCATTCAGTTTTTGTATTTTTTCCTCTTGTTGTGAAATAGTGTCAATAATTTCATCATCTTTAGCAGATAGCTTGAACGTCGTTTGACTCATTTTTTCCTCTAATTTATTTGCTCTTTTCTTTTCATCTTCTAATTCATTTGTTAATGACGAAATCTTTTCATCATATAATTTAACCAAGTATTGCAATTCTGCTTCTTTTACATTTAAATTTTTTTCAATCTCAGCAAATTTAGAATCAGAGTTTTTAACTTGCTTCATAAGCGCTGCCAAAATTCTTTCATTAAATTCTTCATCTTTATCCTTTTCCATTATTGTGGCCCTCTATATTATTCCTTTCTTTCTCGAAAAATGTATAATTTTTTTAATTTTCTCAAAATAAGCTTTGTAACTTCAAGGTTAAATAAAATTAGTTTTCACTAACTATTTATTAGAATCTTTTTAGTTTAATACTACATGCACTTTTGTATCAATCTATTAATAAAAGAAAAGAAACAACTTCTATTTAAAACTATTTAGTAGAAAATTAAAAATTCCAAGAGTATAAGTAGATCTTTTAAATTATGAGAATTAAAATTGGAATCCACACCTTTTACACACATGATATTTAGCGTACATCGGCATATTTCCAACATAACTTAATGCTTTAGCTCTATCCTCAACAACTTTTATGTCTTTTCCAACAGAACCGCATTTAGCACATTTCAATCGATCGCCCGCAGAATTTTCATCTGCTATCGCTTCAGGACCTTTATATTCCTTCAACTCCATTTGAAGTGTCTCATAAAGTGCTGTTTGTTCCTTAATTATGATATTTTTATTCTTTATTTCTTCACTCATCTCTCGTATTCGGGTTTCTTGTTGAGAAATTAAATTTTGCTGATTATTGATTTTATTATTTGCTATTTCAAGTTGAACTTTTATGTTGTCGATTTCTTCTACTTTTGAGCTTAAAACGATTATTTTCTCTTCTTTTTTTAATAATGAAGCTTTAATTTCATTTAATTCTTCCTCAAATTTTTTTGCCTTCTTTTCTTCATTCTCCAATTTTTGGGTTAATGATGTAGTTTCTTCATCATATAATTTAGCGAGGTATTGTAACTCTGCTTCTTTAACTCCTAAATCTTTTTCTATAGCAGCACATCTAGTATTAGAATCTTGAACTTTTTTCATCAGTGCTTTCATCACTTTATCATTAAATTCGAATTCCAATTCTTCGTCCATAATAACACCTGTTTCTATTTAATTTTAAAAGCTTTAATAACGGTTCGATTGAATCCACAAAATATTTTAATTATTTCTTTTTTAACCTTAGAAGTTTTTAAGGAAATTATTCAAACATTTAAAAAAAAAAGTTCTATTTAAAACTATTTTAATCAAGTATTTGAGAGTGAGTATGTAACAACATTTTTTTTTTATTATCTATCTAAACTCCTTAAGTGATATGGTCAAGGATCTCTGAAATATTTTTTATTTCAATGACATTTGGAACATTATTAATTTCTCTCTCTATAGGGAATTTATAGACTCTTTCACATAAAACTGTCTGTACTCCCGCCCTATGACCTCCCACTATATCTGCCGGCTCATCACCACACATAAAACAAGAGTTGCCATTACCTTCTAATCCCATTTTCTTTAATGTATAGAGAAAGATTCCTGGATCTGGTTTTCTTTTTCCAAATAAAGCAGATGTTACTATTACATCAAAGTAATGGTGCAAATCATATCTTTTAAGGAGATTTTCAATTAAAGGATGATGGGGATGATTAGATAGAACAGCTAGCTTAATTTCACGCAAATTATATAACTTTTCCAAAGTATCTTTAGTAAATTCGAAAGGAATCCATTCTTCTGCTTCCCCCGAATGATATAAATTGGCAAGTTCAAAGTAAAAATCTTCATCTTTATCATCAAGGTCGTGAATTATTTCTTTGTTTACCATTAAATCAAGTACACTTCTAAACACAAAAGTTGTTGGAAATTCTTCTTTTGTTTTCAAGCTTTTTTGAAAAAATGAGGCTCTTTTTCGCTTGAAAAGTTTTTTGAAATTATCGATAACGTCTTGATCCTTAAAAATATGCTGTTCTTTTAAAACAGCAATGGATTTTTGTAAACCTCGTCGATATGCATCCATATATGTTTCCATACTCACATTTCGGAAATTAAATAATGTGAATCCAAAATCAAAAATAATTCCTTTAACATTCATGCCTTAGATCATAAAAGACATTTCCAAATATTAACTTAACTCTGATGAAATTTAAAATCTATGAATAATAAAAGAAGTGACCCCTGCCAACACCCCGACGTTTGTCTTTTGGTTAGTGCTAAGATTCAAATTCTTATCTTCCCTTGTTAGACAATCTTCAGTTTATCGTCGACAGGAATCTTCGTTTGAAAAGATTTCCTACAAGAAAATTGTGGTAATTTTTTTTCTCTCAAAAAGGTATAAAGTTGTATACTTGCTATCTAAATAAAAAATTAAAAATTAATAAATAGGTTAGAATTATTCTTTTTTCGTACTATATAACAGAACAATATGGATTTTCGATATATCTTTATTTGAAAATTTGGGGCTTTTAGTTAACATTAAGACTTTAAATTGTTCTTTTCGTATATGCATTTGTTAATATTTTAATAACTAACTAATTTTTAGAAATAATATGTAGTATTATTAGGGAAAAATATGTCGATTGAAAAGTGGCTTTCGAAGGAATCGAGATCTAAAGAAGAACAAGAAAAAATAGATAAAATGTATAAAGAACTTCCACAGGAAAAAGTCTTAGAATTAAAAAAAAAAAAGATTCAAGATTTAAAAAAAAAAAAGGGTGAAGAGGAAGTCGATAAAATTGAAACTGACAATTTATTAAGTGATATAATTGAATTTAAAAACTGGTTGAACCAAAGAACTTATCTGAAAGGAGATTTAGATAAAATTGCAGTGAGGATTCAAAATTTAAATAGAAAATTAACCTTAAAAAATAAAGAACTGAAATTGAATAATACTAAAGCAGATTTGATTGAACAATTTAGAAGCATAACTCCAAAATTATTAGAGGAAAAAACAAGAATCGCTGTTATCAAGAAAATTAACGGGACTAAAAGAACAAATTCTGATAACTATTATCTAAGAAAATTAAAATCTCTTATTAGTGAAAAGTTAAATGACGCTAGTTATTATGAGCTTTTGAAAATAATTTTAGATCTATAACTAGAATTTAAAAGTCTAATATTTCTAAACCATTCTCAACAAAATTAAATTCGATTAATTTCCCTTGTTGTACTTCTAATAAGGATTTTATTTTTTCTTTAAATCCTGGATTAATTAGCCATATCATAGAACCTCCTCCTCCAGCACCACATACTCTCCCTCCGATACCTCCATTTTTTATTACTAAATTATTTAGTTGTTTCATATAGTTTGTGGTGAGTAGTGGATTAAATTTTGTTTTAATTTCTAAATCTTCAGATAATAATTTTCCAAATTGATTAAAATTTTCAGAAAGCAACGCATCTTTCATTTGATAAGCAATTTCTTTTATTTTATCTAAGAATAATTTGGATTCCTCCTTATTTTTTAGATAGGATTTAACTTGTTCTTTTACTATGTTGCCGCTTGCACGGGGTAATCCAGTGTAAAATAAGATAAGATTTTTTTCGATTTCTTTTTTAAAAGAATAAGAAATTTTTAATTTTCTAATAATAACATTTGATTCTCCTAAAAATTGTAAATCATTAAATCCACCGTAAACTGCGGCATATTGATCTTGACGCCCTCCTACGTTCTTTAGAATATTTTGTTCAACAGAATATGCTAGTTCAGCTATATTATCTAAATTTATTTCTTTTCCGTCTAATTTTAATATCCCTGAAATTAAGCAAGTACACAAACTTGCAGAAGCTCCTAAGCCTGCCTTTTTGGGAGGTTCTCCGTGCACATAGACATCCATTCCAAAACTAGGTTTTGTTAAGTAAAATACTGCTTCAAATAAATTAGAGTGTTGATGATGAATCTCTAAAATTTTGATAGTATCGAATTTATGAGGGAAAAATTGATCATTAGAATAAATATTAATTAAATTGTCTTCGCGCTTAGTAAAAAAGCATCTAAAATATAAATTAATAGTACTATTAATCACGTATCCACCATAATCTGAAGAATAAGGTTCAACATCTGTACCACCTCCTCCAAATGCTATCCTTACTGGTGTTTTTGTTATTATTGTCATTTTCCTTAGAATTCTAATTAATTAAATAATCTTTAAATTATGCTAACAAATAACTTGTTTAATACAAGATATACTTTTTATTTTATCTTATTTTATATTATTTAACATGTGGTTAATCTGCCCGATTGCGGGCGTTGGAAAACGTCTACAGCCTTTTACTTATTCTAAACCTAAAGCATTTTTAAAAATTGCTGGAAAGCGATTAATCGATCATATCCTATTAAAATTAAAAAGAACTTTTCAACAGGGTACTAATATTTGTTTCATTGTTGGCTACAAAAAGAGACAAATTTCTGAGTACTTGATTCAAAATTATTCTGATTATTTTAACCTAAATTTTATTGAACAAAAACCACTAGGTTATACTGCCGAAACGCCATATTTTTCGGGATTGGGAGATGCGGTATTATTATCAAGAAAATTTGCCGAAAATGACGATTGCTTCATTTTTTTTAGTGACAGGCTTCCGATGGAAGATTATACCTCAATTGCCTTAAATTTTCACCAACAAGAATGTGATGGAATTTTTAATGTAAAAAGAGTTAAAAATCCAGAATTTTATGGTGTTATAGTTTTAGATAATGATGAAAAATACTTAACTCGAATAGTCGAAAAACCAAAAACTTTTATTTCAGATTATGCTGTTTCTGGAGCTTACTTATTCGGGAAAAAAATAATGCCAAGATTATTCGAGCTTTTAGAAGAACAAAGTAAAATTCCTCTCGAAAATGGACAAGAGCACCAAATAACTCCAGTATTAGAACAACTCATCAAAGAGGGAGTAAAATTTACTATTAATGAAATGCAAGGTGAAATACTCGATTTTGGTAGACCTGAAAGCTTGTTAGAGGGAAATAGGCATTTATTAGCAGAATTAAAACTAATTGATCCGTTGTACGAAAATTTGTTCAATTCTGGTAACATAAAGGGTTCTAAAATTGTGCCTCCCGTGTTTATTGGTAAGAATGTAAGAATTAATGATTCCGTTTTGGGACCTAATGTCTCTTTTGGAGATAATGTTATTGTAGATAAATGTATATTATCTGAGTGTGTAATAGGTGATGGAGCACATATGAAAAAAATAATATCATCAGAAAGTATTATAGGAGATTATTCAATTCTGGAAGATTTGATTAAGAAAAATATCACAATCGGGGACTCATCCTATATCACGACTTCCAATATGAAATCTTTTTAATAAAGAAAAAAAAAAAGTATTATAATTTTGGCTTTTTATCCTGCCATGGTGCAATATCTTCAAATGCTTATCGTCAAAGCGTCTTCCTATAATTTGCATACCAATGGGTAATCCCTCGCTTGACCATCCACATGGAATAGAAGCAGCAGGATTTCCTGTCATATTAAATGGATAAGTATAAGACATCCACGCGACGGGAGAGACTCCTTTGCCGGCTATAGTAGGTGGATACATCATACCTAAACCAAACGCGGGTACTGCTGTACTGGGTGTTATTAAAATATCATATTTTTCGAAAATTTTGGAAACAGCATTAAAAACTTCTTCCCTTTGAGCTTCGGCTCGCTTAATATCTACAGCACTATAAGTTAAACCAGCCTCAATCATTTTAACTAATGTTCCATCTAATTTTTCCCTTTCTTTCAAAAAATTTTCAAGATCATAACCGAAACCTGCTGTGACTATGGTATTAAAAGCTAATTCTGGTTTTTTTATTTTTAATTTTGCATCTTCAACAATCCATTCATATTTTTCAAATTTTTGAGCAGCATTTAAAACACTTTTTTCTACTTCAGGATCAATAGCCTTGACAAATCCAAGTTTTATGGAATATCCCACTCTTAATTTTTTTGGAATTTCATTAATGTTTCTCAGATAATTAATTTGTTGTTTAGGTAAAGTATATCGATCAAATTCATGGGGACCCTTGATAGAATCAAGCATCAATGCTGCGTCCTTCACATATCTCACGATAGGTCCATAATGATCTAGTGTTGCCCATCCAATAGTGCCATGAAGATCTCTTGGAACCATCCCAAACGAAGGTTTTAAACCAAATATTCCACAAAAAGAGGCAGGAATTCGGATTGATCCTCCTCCATCAGAACCTAATGCTAAGGGTCCTAATCCAGAGGCTACAGCGGCTCCAGCTCCACCACTCGAACCTCCAGAAGTTCTTTCCAGGTTCCAAGGATTTAAGGTTGTACCAAAAATCATATTATCTGTTACCGCTAGATGACCATAAGCAGGTGTGTTTGTTTTTCCTAAAAATACGGCTCCAGCATTTCTCAAGCGTTTAACTGCTGTTTCATCCTCTTCTGAAATGAAATTTTCATAAAATTTACAGCCATAAGTTGTTCTAATTCCTGCGATTTGCATTAAGTCCTTAATACTTACAGGAATACCGTTTAAGAGAGGGATTTTTTCTCCTTTTTCTATGATTTTATCCGCAGTTTCAGCCATTTCCCTCGCTAAATCGAAAGTTGTAGTGCAATAAGCATTAATTATGGAATTGATTTTTTCAATTCTCTCAATGATAGTTTCTGTAATTTCTAAGGAGGTTAATTCTTGAGTTTTTATTTTTTCTGCCATATTACAAGCAGACATAAAGCAAATATCTTCTTTATTCATATTAGAATCATTTTTAGTAAATATAATTACGATATAATATGTTGATTTAAAATTTAAATAATTTTTAAATTATTTAAAAATTATAACAAATAATAATTCTAAATTATAATTAAAAATTCTAATTTATCTTGAAATATAAGAAATTATTTTTTCTCTGTTTCCTCTTAGTGAACGTTTTTACTTTGTGTTTGAGCGTCAAAGTATATGCTCAAGATTATGAGTTTGATCTTGAGGAGGACGATTCATTTGTGTGGGAGATAACAGAGCTAAACAAATATGAGTTTGAACGTGTTTTTGGATTCGAACCTGCGTTCGAAAATGGAGATAAAACTCGTAGAGTTGTACAAGACGTTGAAGATAATGACGAGGGTTGGTTTGTAACGGTAGAATTTTGGGATTATCAAGCAGATTGGGATGAGGATGGCGCAATTATATATGAACAAGTATATGATAGTCCTAGTGACTTCAGAGATAATATATTTTTACCAACACCTGTAAACGAATATCTTGAGGAGGCTAGTGAGGATTTACCCTCAAATTATATAGTTGAAGGCCAAAGAGTTACCATAAGAGAAGCTGACTATAATAGAATTCTTGAATATGATGCAAACGGAATTTTACTGTCAGAATTATATGAGAATAAAGAAGGCATTGTTTTAGTAAAAGTAGAAAATACTTTAAGAGTTATTCCTATGGGAAATTTCTTTATTGGATTTATTATCTTGGCAGTTTTATCTATTATTGTTGTCATGGTAAAGAAGAAAAAATATTCAATTATAGAATAAATTAAAAGATAATTCATTTTTACCAAGTATTTTCGCTTAATCTATATTTAGTAATAATTTTTTCAAATCAAAACTATTATATTAAAAAATATAATATAATGCTTAGATATAAGAATAGTTAAAAATGAAATTTAAATGGCAAGCTTAAATCTTAAAAAATTAACAAACTTTTCTGGTCGGGATGGTCCTCTTGTTTTAATCATTATGGATGGAATAGGTATTGGAAAGGAAGATAATAATAATGCTTTCTATTTGGCAAATACTCCCTTTTTGGATAAAATAAAGCAAGACTGTATGAAGATGAATTTATATACAGAACTTAAAGCACATGGAACTGCTGTAGGTTTGCCATCAGATGAAGAAATGGGAAACAGTGAAGTTGGACATAATGCTTTTGGAGCTGGAAATATCGTTAAACAGAGAGCTCTTTTAGCCAAGGAAGCAATTGAGAATATGACTTTATTTAAAAGCCATAAGTGGTTAAAACTCATTAATCACATTAATAATAATAATAGAACGCTTCATTTGATTGGACTATTATCTGATGGATATGTTCATAGCCACATCTCCCATTTATTTGGTCTTTTATATGGATTGTTAAATTCTAACATCAAAAAAGTAAGAATTCATACTCTTTTTGATGGAAGGGATGTTCCTCCTCAATCTGCTACTTTGTATATTGAAGAATTAAAAAAAGTACTTGACAATATCATGGAAGCGGGAGAATTTGATTATAAAATCGCATCTGGAGGGGGTAGGATGAGAGTTACTATGGATAGGTATAACTCGGATTGGAATGTGGTCAGAAGAGGGTGGGAAGCTCATGTTTGCGGAATTCCCGAGAGATTTCCGGGTTATAAGGGATATTTTTTTACTGCTAGAGAAGCTGTAAGTCAAGCAAGAATAATTGATCCTAATATAACTGATCAATATTTACCGTCCTTTGTAGTTGTAAATGAGTCTCAATTTCCTATAGGAAAAATGGAAGACGGCGACGCAGTTATATATTTTAACTTTCGAGGTGATAGAGCCATTCAAATTTCAAGAGCATTCGATGAGGAGGATTTTTCTGAATTTGAAAAAAAATGTAATCCTCAAGTAGAGTATTATGGTTTATTACAATATGACGATAAACTTATGATTCCAAAAAATTATTTCATAGATCCACCCAAAATATATAACACCATATCAGATTATTTAGCAGCAGAGGGAATTAGACAGTTTGCGATTGCAGAGACTCATAAATATGGGCATATTACTTATTTTTGGAGAGGAAATAGGGACATTAAGATCAAAGGTGAAGATTGTGTAGAAATAAAATCTGATCCCTCAGAAATTATTGAAAGTCAACCAGAAATGAAAGCGTTTGAAGTAAAGAAACAGTTGGAAAGCGCAATTATATCAGGAAATTATAAATTTTTAAGGGTAAATTTTGCGAATGGTGATATGGTTGGCCATACAGGAAATATTGAAGCAGCTATTATTGCAGCTGAGACTGTTGACAGCTGTGTTAAAGATATAGTGGAAATGGTAAATGAATTAGGAGGAATCACAATAATTACAGCAGATCATGGAAATATTGACGAAATGAAGCAATACAAAACTGCTCATACTTTAAATCCCGTAATGTTCGCGATTGTAGATTCTGGTTATTATGATATGTACCATATAACAAATAAATATAAAATTAATGAAAGTCTTCAAGAACCAGCTTTAGGAAATGTTGCAGCTACGATTCTTAATTTACTTGGTTATGAAAAACCAGAAAGATATTTGGAGTCCTTAATAGAGTTCATTTAATTGAATAAAGAAGTGCTTTCAAAATTTATATTAATATTCTAAATACGATTCATTAATATAAAGATCCATGAAACTTAGAAAAAATTATACTATTCAATCGGAGTTAGCTTTACCATATTTAGAAACTCCAGAAAACCATATTAAAGCTATATTTAACACTCTGGAGACGGGATTTGGTTTGATACGAAATTCGAAGCAAAAATTCATTGATTTAGGTTCTGGAGATGGACGTATAGTTATGTATGTTGGACTAAATTATGGAATCTTATCAGTCGGCTACGAGATTAATCCAGAACTAGTTAAAGAGGTTTTAGAACATAAAAAATTATTAAAAAAGGAGAAAAAGTACAATAATAAATATTTTAGGAAGATTAAAATAAAAATGGGAGATATATTTACTCTTAATTTAAAAAATTATGATTTTATTTACATCTATTCGCTCCCTACAATGCACAAATTTCTGCATCATGTATTTAAAACAGCCAAACCTGGAGCAATTTTCATTTCTTATAAATATACGCTTGATCAATTCGACGCTTACTTAAGGTTTGAGTATAAAATCAAGCTTCGAACCAATGACCAAGAAAACTATACTTTTTTCTATAGGATGGTATGAAAAAATTATAAAATACAAATTACCGTGTTTAAACCTAAGATCAACGTTAGCTTAATAGAGTAAATTTAAATATAGATATTTTTAATATCTTCTTTAAATCTAAAAAAAAATTATTGATAAAAAATGAGTTTGGCAGATACTTTATCTAAGGCTAAGTTTAAAGAAGAATCAAAAGGATTTCGGCATAATTTATCCGTCCTAATTCTAATAATTATCGTACTTGGATATATCTTCTTATTTGGGTATTTAACCTATGTTTCTGCCTCGGCTTATGGTATACGCTTTGAAGTGAAGGATTTTGAAGATTCACAACCAACCAATACTTCAATAGGCATCGATGGGAGTGTTATTGTAAAGAATACACACTGGTACTCAGCTGATATTACTGACATTAAGATAAAAATGAGTATATATACTGATGATGATGTAAAGATTAAATCAAAAACTATCGAAAAAAAAATTATTCCGAGGCTAAAAAAATCAGAAATCGATTTAGATTTTACATTTGAACCAGAAGATTTCGATAGCTTTGCAGATTTTCAGAGCTTAAACCAAACAGATGAACTTAAGATTAAATTTGACGTTGTATTTACATATGCTTACGTATACACTATAGATTTTGAAATTACAATGGACACGGAGTTAGAATAGGGGTGAGAGACTAAATGGGTTATTGGATAAATTGGGTTACATTATTTAGAAATTTGATTGCATCTATACTTTTTGGACTAGTTATACCGTATTATCTAATAAATTATATAGATCCTAATGGTAATCTCTTTGATTTAGATGCGATTTTATTTAATGGAATTATTTTTGTGGGAGTATATACAATTTACGGAATCTTTAATAAAGATTTGGTTATTCGATTTCTTATTGGAATTGGATGGATAGCCACGTTAATTTACTTCTATATGGTTGGGAATAATTTTTTTACGTTCTATTTACCGGGCTGTGGTTTTGGATATTCATGTCTTGATGGAAGCTATCGGGGCATCGATTTCAAATTCGGATATAATTATGCTTGGGTAATTTATGCTATGCTAGGTTTAAAAGGTTTAAACCTTCTTAGACATCTAGTTAAACCTCCAGAGAAAAAATACAAATACTTAACTTTAAGCGAAAGATTTAAGAAATAAATTATTTAACCTTTTTTTTCAATATTTTAGTTTCCTAATCCTTTAAATATAGTAATAGAATAAAAAGAAATCCCCTTATAAAAGTGCTTTAGACATATATGTTAACTTATCCCCTTTGAGGTATTTTCGTACCTCATTAAATATTTGATTCTTTAGGTCCTTATTTATTACGAGATTGTTTGCTGCTAAGTATTCTCTTAATTGAGTTTTGTTTAATGTATTGTTTCCACTTTTATTCAGCCAAGTTAATATATCTGAAACAATTTTTCCTGCATTTCCCCCCATAAATTCAGGTAAATAACAATCTGCTTGAGCTCTTGACATATAAAATGTATAGACAAATAAACCTTTAGCATTTAATTCTTTATAAACATGAGGAATAAGAGGATGGTCAAGAATTGTCATTTGAATGTTCTTACCTGCTTTTTGTATTTTTTTATAGAGTGGCATCCAATGCTCATCACCGTCTTGAGGCACTCCAGGTTTGAAACCCGGTACCCATTGAATCCCATCCACTATTTTTAGAATATCATCAAGAAATTTTATTTGTTCAGGACCATCTAAATGCCATATAGCATAATCCATATGTTCTGCTTGTTCAATAATATCTGGCACTACAAATCGTTCAAAAAATTGATGATTCAGCATTACAATAAAATCACATTGCATTGTATAATATCTCTTCGGACACCATACATTAAGCCAAGTATTACAACCATCTACATATCTATTAATGATGTCTTGCAATTCATCATAGACATGCAAATATTTTTCCATAATTATAGCTCGGCAGGTATCTATAAGCTCGGGATTCCGCTTCATTTGAATTATTATATTTTGTGGACCAATAAATGAGACTAAAATATCTAATATTCCACCCAAATCCGTCATCGAGACACAATAATTATTTTTGGCACCTCGTTTTGCCGCAATTTCGGTTGTTCGCTTTAACCTCACATACCATTCATTATTATC
>SMTZ1_10012592_pt1 | contig 14412 bp, 8 predicted proteins | sample DeeMarSWOR136_30_FD_25667 | JGI IMG/M metagenome (IMG submission 25667) | reverse complement strand
GTTGACCGGGCATTTGGATTGCAGGGCCAATTCCCCAAATTCCTCTTCTATATTTATATTTAGTTTTTCTGCCTGCTCCTGCAAAAATGAACCGGTTCCTGCGGCGCAAACTTTATTCATCTCGAAATCTACCACGGCACCATTCTCTATACTTACATATTTGGAATCCTGCCCCCCGATCTCGAATATGGTATCCACCTTGGAATCGATGTTTATGGCGGCTATGGCTTGAGCAGTAATCTCGTTGTGCACCACATCTGCTCCCACGAAATCTCCGGTTAAGTATCTCCCCGATCCAGTGGTTCCTACTCCCAAAATGTCCACCTTGTCTTTGATCTGGTCTCCTACTTCTTTTAATCCTCGTTTGATTGCCTCAATAGGTCTTCCTTCGGTCATCAGATAGGAACGAGCCAGAACATTCTTGTCTTTATCAATGGCCACCACATTAGTCGAAAGCGAGCCTACGTCTACTCCCAAGAAGGCATCGATTTTATTTGCGTCAGGAACTTTATGATTTCCGGTCAGGTTATAATATTTGTTCTCTGGAAAATCAAAGGCCAGAGGTTCTTTGCCTTTGTGTTCTTTTTTTCGAGATAATAAGTATTGATTTAGGTTATCTAAGCCTGCGAACTTGCTGTCTTCTTTTTGATTCTCTATGATAGACAAAGTGGCGCCGATTGCTACCATCTCTTTATGAAACCCTGGAACTATCAACTCTCCTTCTTTCAATTCAAACACGCTCTCAAATGCTCTTCTCATTCCCAGATTGGAGGCAACGCCTCCCACAAAACAGACGGGCTTTTCTGTCTTTTTCCCCTTGGCCAAACCGCTTTTGAAATTTCTCGCCATGGCAAAACATAGTCCAGCCACTATATCATAATCTGGCGTGGCAATTTGCTGAAGATGGATCATATCCGATTTGGCGAAGACGCTACATCTTCCCGCAATCCGGGGAGGATTATTCGATTTTAAAGCTAACTTCCCAAATTCATCCTCGATGGAAATTTTCAATCTGTTGGCCTGCTGATCCAAAAACGATCCGGTCCCAGCTGCACAGAGGGTATTCATGGAGAAGTCCTCCAAAACCGAATTTCCCGAGATCTCGTCGTACCGTAGAAGAACCAGCTTGGAATCTTCTCCACCCATCTCAATTACGGTTCTCACCTCAGGACACAAAAATCCAGTGGCTCTGACGCAAGCGATCACCTCATTGATGAAGCTCCCTCCTAAGATCGAGGCCAAAAGCTTCCCACCGGTTCCGGTGGTGGCTATCGATTTGACCTCTTCTGGATCAAATTTGCAGAAGAGCTCCTCAAGAATGTTCTTCACGGTAGGAAGAGGTTGACCTTTCGATCTTCGATAATAGGTTTTAAGGATTTCGCCCTCCTTTGAAAGAAGGACGACCTTAACGCTTACTGAGCCAACATCGATGCCTAAGTATAGATTTCTACTCATGTTTTTTTTCTAAAGCAAGGGTTGAATTTCACTCCTATGACAAACTGACCTCGGGCACTCTCCTCTCCTTATCAAAAATTACAGATATTATATAGTGTAAATTTTAATTTGTAAAGGATTTTTTTGTAGTCTTCTCGTGTAGCGGCTACGAGTTCGACCCGACCGTTTCTCATTCAAGCATACAACGCGAGGAATGCTTGAGGAAAGCTTACAGGTTAAGCCGCTTCTTGGACCTTTCAAGACGTCACTCGGCGATAAGGCGGGAGTTACATCAAATCCTTCGGACTAATTGGTTCCACCGATCCAAGTGCCAGAAACCCAGACATAGAAATACTATGAACCGCAACCGCATGACCGAAGGATTTTAAAAGCATCGACTATCCCTCAGTTATGGACAGACCTACGATCACCTTTTCATGATCTTTATCCCCCATTTCTATGTTCGAAACATGTCCAACCGCTTCATTGTCGATGAACTGAAGAATCTTGTCGAGAGTTGAGCCAAGCTCCGGTGCTTTGTCCTTGACATGCTCAGGTAACGAGCCCATCCACTTTTTAAACCTGTGCGTGGGTATAACTAATTGGAAACCCCTTCTCAAGGGCGAGCCCGGACCACTTATTTTAATTACGACTTCCCTCTTGGTCCAGGGCTGTGTACGAGAGCACTTGTTGTACTGTTCCGGCGGTTTCTTTACACCAAAATCGGTGACCCCAGGCTTGTCTAGATCGCTCTTCTGCTTGGTAACAAGACAACCGAACAACCACGAGAAGAAGTCCCAGACTTTTTCCTTATCCTCCAACCACCTCTTCTCTTCTGTAGCCTGTTTTTCTGTTAAAAACAATCCGATTATCATTGAGCCAAAGATTACGAGGAAAAAGATTCCGGACAACAGCTGGCTGAAGCTCAGCAATTTACCAAACATGGTGATTGGGGCCACCGTGGAATGAGTTAGAGTGGTAATAGAAGATAGGCTGTAAAGCAAAGATTCACCGAAGTGAAGATTTGACACCGGTTCACCTTTATCTATAAACGTACCCCAAGAAAAGCGGGAAGTAAACAAATAAAAGTTGACGTAACTCAGAATTATTGTGAGATAGTCGAGAGGAAAAGCAACCAGGAACTCAGAGATGGGCGGCGGTCTCCAGAAGATGGATTTCTTGGTCATTATTCTCACGTCACTAGAAATAAGAAAAACTATTTTACTAGTGAAAATGTTTACAAATAAAATGGCGGTTGCAAGCACAGCGGGAACGGACAGAGCGGGCCATAAAAGGAGCACTAATACCAAACCTGCCAATCCACATGATGAAATCATAGCAAGGTAATGCTCTTGTCCAGTTCTGATGATAAAAAAGACTATTTTGGAGGAGAGACCGTTCGGACACATTTTCCTCAATTCCCTTTTATCTAGACTACTCGCATGTTCTTTGCCAGATGGTTGCAACACAGAAAGTCCCCCTTCCACAAGATGAAGTAATGAGTCGTGCAACATTCGCATACGAATGAGCGAGGCTCTAAATAACAAGATACACCAAATCAGCCCGAATATTTTGCGTATTTTTGACTTGGTTCTTTTTTCTCCCATGTCGACTCCTACTTTATTGTCAAAACGTTTGAACTGTTGTAATGTCTTTCGCCGATTATTAGAACCTCAATCTTAGTACTGTCTTCACCACCGAACAGCACTCGTCCGCAGCCTTGGTGGTTCCTTCCGGATCCTTTATTTTCATTTATACAGTATACTGTGTTGCTTTCCAGTTACTTGATCCGGATTGGATTGAATTATACATTTTCGAAGCGAAATTGTAAAGGAATTTTTTTATAAAGAGGTTGAGATCTTTTTGGTCAACGGATAAAATGGATCTTTATCTTTTCATCTGTTTAATCTGTTGGGAACTTAATTCCCAAATTCAAAAAGTATTTGCCAAAAGATTTTTAAGTTGTATTTTGTTTTAGTTTACGGAGTGCGTTGACTCAAACGGAAACTTGCCCTATGCCTCTAAAAGCGCTTATACTTGTTGTTTTGGCAGGTTTGCTTCAGGCTTTCTCAAATGTCCTGATAAAAGAGAGCCAAAGGAAGGTTGCCTTTATGACTCTTGCTTCTTCGATCTCTCTTATATTTTATTTCCCTCTTTTTATCTGGATGCACCAAACGTCGGGTATCCATTTCTGGTCATGGATAGGTATAGTCGCCTGCGGCGGAACCGGAACAATCTATTATCTCCTCTTGGCAAGAGCCTACGATAGGGACGACCTTTCTGTGATCTTCCCTGTGACCCGTGGTTTTGGACCAATCTTCATTCTAATCTTCGCCCTCATTCTGTTGAGAGAGCATATTTCTCTTTTAGGACTTCTGGGTATCCTGATTGCAGTGTTCGGCTCATATGTAATCCATCTTCCCTCCTTCAGGTTCTCCGATCTTTCCGTCCCATTCAAGGCCTTCAAGAGCAAGGCTTTTCTTTATTCCATGGGGGCGGGAGCGTGCACTGCCACGTATTCACTGATCAGTAAAAAAAATTTGGAGGCAGTGGATCCTCTTACCCTGATGTATTGGATATTTATTTTCATGGTGCTGTTCTTGTTTATTTTTCTTCTCCTCAAGAACGGATCTTCTGAGATAAAAGAGGAGGCAAAAACGAATAAAAAAAATCTATTGATGATCGGAATCCTCACTTTCCTTGGCTCCCTTCTGGTTCTTTACGCCTTAGAGATCAGCAAGGTCAGCTATTTGGGAGCGGCAAGAAATGTAAGCATAGTCTTTGGAGTTCTGTTAGGGAGTTTCTTTCTTAGGGAAGGATATGGCAAGATCAGGTTGGCTGCTTCCCTATTGATCTTTGGGGGAATTTTTCTCATCTCCGTCAGTTAGGGGCAAGGTCAGGGGACAAGGGGCAAGAGATGCCTATCCGGGGTAGCCCTTCGAAAAACTCTGAAAACACGAATTTGTCGTTCTCAGCGAAGCGAAGAATCTCTTTATTTAAAAAAGTTGAGACCCCTTACTTTGCTCAGGGTGACACAAAAAAACAGTTCTTCTCAGACTCGGGAGAAAGGCGACAAGTATGGAATTATTCAAACTGGGAGATGTGGAGTAGCGAGACTTGTCTCGCGTTCAAAAATGCCATTTACTCGAAGCACCTGCACAATTTCCTTTCATCCTTGAACAAAATTTGTGCGAAAAACAAAAAGCAACCGACCTCTTGGCAAAATTGCTTATTTCCTAAGTTGTTGAGAAACAGTCAATTGAATTAGGGCTCTGAAGTTTTACGTTAGGCTTCTCATGTCGGCACAAGGCTTGCTTTCAATGCTATGTGGAATGAGAAGTGTCTGGTTATAGCAAAGGAAGGTGTGAAAATGAAAAAGCTATTTTTCAGCTTAATCTTTCTGGTCGGACTGAGTTTCGTCTTGGTAGGCTGTGAGGAAAGAGTTTATATATTTAGACCTGATCATACTCCACCCTCGGTTCCCAAGGGTCTTTACAGCATTACAGGGGATGAGACCGTGTGGCTGTTCTGGGAAGAGAATGACGAGGAGGATTTTGCGGAATATTGGGTGTACAGGGCAAAAGAGGGAGACGAGTACTACAAAAGGATTGCAAGGACCAAAATTGCGAAGTATACTGACAGCTATCTAAGAAACGGAAGGACATATTTCTATGCGGTTTCCGCAGTAGACTACGATGGGAATGAAAGTGATCTTTCCGAGACTTTCGACACCCCGAGACCGGAGGGGCTTGACGAAGTTATTCGCGATTACCAAAAATACCCAGATGTTTCAGGGTTCGATTTCTCAGCCGGTTCAGTGGTCGGTTGGAAGGATCCCAGAGCAGACATATTTTTAGAGTATGATAGCGATCTTCGAACGTATTTCTTATGGAGAGCGGATGAATATATAGAAATTCAGGATTTTGGCTATACAGAAAGATTTGATGATGTTAATGTTGCGCCCGATACCACCATCGGTTGGTCCAATTTAAGATGGGTAGAGGCTATACTCAATCATTCATATATAATCTGGGACAGGTATTACGACAACTACGCTAAATTGAGGATAACTGATTTTGTCCGAGGTTATGGCATTCTTTTCGACTGGGCATATCAAATCGATGAGGGAAATCCGGAGCTGGCACCCAGACCAGCTCATGAGGAGAATTCTCTGAGAGTGCCTGCCAAAAGATAGAATCAAGGAATGAGGGGCAAGGGTGAAAGACCCTGAGCCTGTCGAAGGGTCAAAAATTATGATAACCGCCCATTTGGGCGTCAATGAAAGGAGTGAGTAAGATGTTGAAAATAAACAAATTAAGGCTGATCGCTTTGATCTTTGGTTTATCCCTGTTGGCAACTTTCTTTTGGGGACCGAGAGTTCTTGGCGAGCCACCAGGTGAGGGCATCATCCATGAGTATGGTGATCAGTATGGTTCGACTCCGCTCACCACAAGCCAAGTAAGCCATAGGGTGATCCATGAGCCATACTTAGACATTGAGGTGTGGGTGGATAAAGGTGAAGGAGCAACCTATTATCCCGGCGAGGAGATCAAAGTTTATTTCAGAGCCTCACGTGACTGCTATGTGGTGATCTATAACATCAACACTTATAGGATTCCGGACCGATTCGATGATTACGATCTGACCATAAATGGACCTGAAGGCACCGAATATATACAAGCGGTGGCAAGCTTTGATCCCATCTCAGTGCCGAACTTTCCGGGACAATATGATTATGAGGGAGAGGTATATGCATATTGCCTGGAAGGAGAAGATCCCTTTGAATTCATGGAGGCGATAAATTGGGAGATCGTTCCTAATGATTATGCCTCGGATGTATGCATCTTAAATGTGGAATATGAGCACCCCAGATGGTATTACTGGCCCCGCGAAGTTTATGTGGGTCGTCCGGTAGATGTGGTGTGGGGCGGGGTCTATTTCGGCTATCCCTGGGGCGTGGAAGTCTGGATCGATGGGGTCTTTTATGGTGTCACGCCCATTACCATCCCGGCTTTGGTGGTGGGAAGACACTGGGTGAGCTTCTGGTATTATGGGTGCTGGATATGGAGGGACTGGGTTTGGATAAGAAGAGATTACACCACAAGAGTCTGGGCGGACTGCGGTCACAGATACAGATGGGTCAAAGAGAGATTCGTGGAGAAAAGCTATCGAGCAGAAAAAGCCAAAAGAAGACGGGGAATTGACGAAAGAAGCGGTTCGAGAAGAACATCAGAAGATAGATTTGTCAAGCCTGTCGATTTTGAGAAAAAAAGAAGGGTAGCTTTTGCCGAAAAGCGCAGAGACGGTGAAACTCTTAAACACGAAGACGAACCTAAAGTCAGAAAAAAAAGAGAAGCGGTAAAATACACAGACGATAAAATCCGGCCTAAACAAATTAGACAAAAGCCTCAAGAGCCCAAAACCCAAATCCGAACTAAGGAGAAAAAAAGAATTGTAAAATCCGAGATTGAAAGACCGCAGATAAAAGAAAAGAGAAGGATTGAGAAAAAAGACAAAGTCTCCGAGCCAAAACAGCGATCCCCTGAAATTAAATCTATCCAAAAGCATGAAACTAAGAAATCTCAGGCTGTGATCAAAAAAAGCACAAGAACAAAAACACAACCAAAGAGCATACCGACCAGACCTGCAAAGAAGAACACAAAAGTGCAAAAGGAATCTAAAAGGAAAAGATAAATAATACACTGAAGCCTAAAACTAACAAAGGAGGATAAACCGGAGTGTTCACCCTTAGGTGGACCCCACAAAAGAATTTTGATTCTCTGTAAATCAACGGATCAAGCTGAAGCTTGATAGCTTAGGTTACCTGAATTTTTTGGAAATTTTACAAATAGTCGTTGACAAGGTAAGGCACGCGAATTATATTTAACCGCATAATAAAGAAATCAAATAAGAGGTGAGACAGATGAAAAGATTCTTAATTGGATTTGTATCGACAGTAACTCTTGTAGGCTTTTTCTCCTTTATGGTGAGCCTGCCGATCCATTCGGCTTTAGCCATTGATCGATCTTCAAAGGAAAACAAAGCACAGGAAAAGTCGAAACCTACGGATTTAAAAGAATTTAAAGAGAAAGATCTAAAAGAAGGGCAGGCTAAGGGCATCACCTCTGTTGAAAAGGAAACCGAAAAAACAAAGCCAGAGACAAAAGAGGAAGCAAGGGTAGTTGAGAAGGCGGATAAGCAGCCAAAGCCCCCAAAGAGAGAGAGAGCTAAGGAAAAATATGATTATTTCATAGATAAAAACAACAACGGCATCGATGACCGATTGGAAAGAAAAAAGCAGAAACAACCTGTCTCTCCATCCACCATCTATCCCGCGCCAAAGGAGAAGAAGCCCGTAAAGGTTGTCCCTTCGATCAAGGAAACTGAAAAGAAAAAGATTAAGGAAGCTCCCAAGAAGGAGGAAGTAAAGGAGGCAAGGAAAATAGAGGGGAAGAAAAGAAGATAAAGGCTCAGGCGAAGAAGACTATCATAATATAGCAAAAGAGAAAAAGAAAACTTTAATTTCGATATAAACAAAATAGCTCCACTTGGGTATGAAGAATGCAGTTCATAATCTCAGCGGGGCTTTTTATTTCCCAAATTCGTATTTCTATCTCAATCTCTCCCAAAGCCTGAGCACACAGGTGATGGGCCAGCTTTGAACAGATAGTTGATAAGATAGACAATGTCTGCAGAGTTTATAACCTCATCATTGTTAACATCTGCTCGATTTATGGGCCACATAGGGTCAGGACCAAATTTGAACAGATAGTTGATCAGATAGACAACGTCTGCTGAATTTATAATCTCATCATTGTTGACATCTCCACATAGCGGGAACTTCTTCGAAAACACCCCAAGGTCAGCCAGTTCGGGTATGAGCACCTCTCTGGTGCTGTCCGTATGCGCTTGCAACCGGGTCAAACCTTGGCCAGGGTCACCCTGGATCAAAGCTTCAATCAGAATTAATTCGCTCTCGAAGAGAGTATCATTCCCTGCCGGAATCATATCCGCGGTTAAAATCACACTGCGGTCTGCCACCGAATCCGGATGATGAACGTTCACCCCTGGAGTAGCTGCCAACTGGTATAACTCGCCATCCTTCCAACCCCAGCCATCCTGGGAATAGAGGAAGCTGTCGTTTATAACCACCTGCATTCCCAGAGGTTCCACCACATTGCCATCACGATCGGTGAAAGTCACTCCAACGTAATAGTCCTCATATTCAGAATGCCCCTCAGGCAGGGTATCATTATACCAGCCGTGCAGCCACGCCATCTCCCGATCATAATCATATCCAGCCACGTTGCAACCATGACAGCCCTCATCAAATGGAGCATCAAGGTCAGCAAAATAGCCAAACCAGATATCCTCGTATTGCTCTGCTGGTGAATTTGGCCACCAAGCAGGATACTGACTTCTGGTTATCCATATCTGCTTGATGATCTGCTCCTTCTTCCAATGGGGACATTCAGCCAGAGTATCATGCCACACAAAGATCCGCTGGCTTATCTGAATCCACCACCATCGCTGATGATTGGGAGGTGGTAAGTTGTTAGCACAAATGAAGGTTTTCTCACTCCAAACCACCTGAAGAGCACAATTAGAATCCACAGGATCTATACCTACAACATTATGGATGGTGTCTCTTGCTCCGGTCAAAACGTCTTTGTTATCCTGCCTCCCCACTACCGTATCCCCTTGCCAGGTGGTTGCCACAATCGGACCGGCGCTGAAGATCACCTTTTGTCTTTCTTCATCCCCAATCCTCTGATCCCACACCTCCTGCGAAGTATTAACACAAATCCGAAGCCTGAGTGTGTTGTTGTCTTTCTCGATGAAAGTAACTGGATCACGGTCACACTCATAATAATCCTCGCTTTGCACCACATGGAGATAAATCGTATCAGTCCAGTCGCAGTGTGTCCATATACACCCGCGCACAAATATTCTCACTACCAAAAAACCCTCCTGCTGACAGAATATGGTTAGCTCTACTGGAATTGTCTGTTGAGGCGCCAGATAACCACTTCCATTAAGCGTTGGCACAATGTTTGGATTATCAGTTGTGACTTCATAACCTCCACCGATGAAATAAAGGCCAGTGAGTTCCATTACGATTATCCTCTCCTGGCCTGGTACAACCTTAAGCGGGGGATAGCACCAATCTGGAGGGTCTATAAAATCGATCTCTACCATGCACAACGGTGTATCCGGTATTACGGCATGCAGATACATCATTGGATTATCGGTCCACTCTCCTTCCATAATTGCTCCGCCAGCATCCCGGTCGCACGCATACTGGATGTGTAAATGTCCGTCATACATGTTCTCTGCCAGAGATGACCAGTGCTCACTCAGACATTCACCCGGAGGACAACCATCAGTATTGGTGTTGGTAAGATTATAACCAGGAGACCAGCATTGCCCACCATCATTGGAAACGGCAGCATAAATATCCCCATTAGCAAACTCGTTTGCCGCCACGTCATCCGGTCCAAACTGGGTCCAGGTGCAGAAAAGATAAGAAGGCTCACCAGGATGATACTCCGGAGGTTTGGCTGAAATGGACATCTTACAGATGTTTCGATTCCAGCCGCCACAGCCATAGGTTCCATCATCCCAGTAAGCAGTAGCCACTATACTCGCATTGTTGATCCCGGGAGGATCGGTATCAACCCAGTGCATGAGACTGGCATCAAAGGTGGCTACATCGTATTGGCAAGAGTTCCACACGATGTGCAAGGTGTCCTGGTAATCATAACAGGCGGCCAGATCCGTGTAAGCACGCTCCGGATAATCCTCTGGATACTGGGTGATATTGGTAAGCATTCCGTTATCTAATGTGGGAGGCCAAGTTCCTCCCAACTGAGGAAACCATTCCATACCGTTGTTGGTGCTTTCGAAATAAAAAACATCGTTGTTCGAAGACTGGCTACCAGATTCCTTCTTGTTGGTGTAAACAATAGCGACCTTTTGGGAAACCGGAGAAGTAGCAACCACGGCGGATATGTTGTTAGGATATTCACCTGGCTGGCAATTAGGATCTTCGCATTCGCCAAAATAGGCTATGGGGGAGAGTTCCCCGCCTCCAGCTATGTTGGGAGCTAAGGTAACTGGAGTAACTACGCCCTGTTGCCCATTATCCGGTGTCTCACAGACCAGATTGCCGCCAGCTATCAAGTGACAACGGAGGTAACCTAAATATTGATTACCACCTGTGGTCTTTCCTTCCGTCATCACGATGTGCATATAGTCTGTGTCTCCCACAGGACATACACACATCTTGGGCCACATGCCCTGCTCTGTCCGTCCCGTGAAGTAGTCCGGAAGATCATATATGTTGGTGAAAGAACCACTGCACACAGAATCTTCCACTGCCAAAACAGTATACCAACAAGGATCCCCAGCAGTCCTATGATGATTGAGCACTGCTCTGCCGTCACGAAGCACATCAATGTTGCCATATCCAGCATTAAGCCCTTCGCCACCGTCTGCATATGTTGGACCTAACCAGGTTTCAAGCGGGTCTTTACAGTTGTAGGTGATATACCTTGGGTAATCAGGACCATAAGGCCCTCTGGTCTCATGGAAAACCATATGCCTGTGACCCATAGGACCCACTGCAATCATCCGACCCACGGAGCCGTTTCTTTGATAATCATGATAGGTCGAGCCAAATTGGTCATGCTGGATTACATGATTATATCCAATCTCTGGATGAATGTCCTCACAATCAGGCTGCATAGCCACTTCATACATTACAGGTGAAGGAACCCGATATGCCTCCGGAGGTTCAGCTCCATCTAAACTCTCAATAAGAGGAGGCCTATGCCTGGCTTTCTTTGCAGCCAAGATTCCCTCAGCGAAGAAGGTCAACATAGTAATCGAGAGAATCAAACCAATAATGATTTTGGGTTTCATTTTTCCCTCCTATGCGAGAAAATCAGACATTTTTTGTCAAGATATGAATCTCAGCCTACAAAACATATCTATCTTTCCAAAACCTGAAGATGCCAACCTGCTGTCGTGACAAGATTATTTTTTTGCTTACCCTTATTTATAAGATAACACTCAATACTCAAAAAAACAAGTAAAAAAGGAAAGACTTTTTCGGGTTAATGCTGGGAATTATGGAGTTTTGTATTCTTGGGGAGTGACAGAGGAATTTAAGGCGAAAGGTGGCGCAGGTTATAGTTTAAACCTGCGCCACCAAAAAATTCCAGCTCTGAAATCTTTATCTTCTTCGGGTTTTATGCAAGTCGGCGGTTTTCTCTTTCAACATATCCTGCAATTCTTCGTTCTCCATCAATCTATCCATCATGGCTGCCGCCTGAATGCTATCCTGAACCACAGATTCCAGTATCTTCTTCATGCTCTCAGGATCGTTCATCACCATCTGCACAAGCGTATCTTTTGTTTGGGGAGTCTGCCATATTCTATCCAAGATCAACTGGGACATTTGAGGATCGGCCATCAAATTCTCCACAGCTTTCTCCCGGCTGCAGCCCGAAAGGATTCCCAAAAACGCCAGAGTCAGTGCAATCAGGGAAACTGCGCCAATATTAGTGAAGCGCAAAGCGGGTGAATGAAATTTTAACAACTTCATTTATTCACCTCCTTTTATGGTGGATTAATAGAATCACAAATAAAAATATTTTATCACGTCAATTTTTAAAAAATCATTTTGCACCAGTTTAGTCTAAATGAGCTAAGTTGTCAAGTAAATTTTTGGCAGAGTTCTGAAAAACTTCTGTCGCCGAACTGGGAGCCCTGTACAATCTGGACATTCCCCAAAATCTTAGAGGGTAGAGATATAAGTAAGCAACAGATAAGGACATATATGATTTGCCATGTGGAAAACAATTTTGGACTGATTCGGAAATGTGTGAGTTTGACACCGGCAATTTGGAAAGTTAACGCATTGTATGACAAGGAGAATCCATAGAATGAGGGGGCGGTTGGTAGCCGCAGACTTTCAGTCTGCGGGGTAGGGATCAAAGAATGGGCAAACTCCTATGTACAATATCTTGACAACTGCGATTTTGAAATTATATTCAGAAAACTCGTATTATTGAGATAAGAAAGGATATTAAAACTATGGAAAACAAACATAAACATATAGCTGAAAAGGAAGATGAACTTCTGAAGTGTTTAAAATGCGGCACCTGTCTTTCTGCATGTCCAATTTATGCGGAGACAAAGTATGAACCTGCTGCACCCAGGGGGAGAGTGGCTTTAATCGATGCCGCTCGCAAGGGAGAGATCGATTTAAGCGAGGTTTTTCGGAAAAAGATCAACCTCTGTTTGAATTGCAAATCCTGTGTAGAGGCCTGTCCCGGCGGGGTAAGGTCGGACGATCTGATCTTGCGCGCCAGAGCAGATTTGGTGGATCAAGGTAAATTCACCCTTTTGGAAAGATTGATATTTCGTCACTTGTTAAAAAGAGGAAGACTTCTGCCTCCGGTGGCCAGGTGGGCTACCTTTGCCGGACGAATAGCCAATAAAATTCTCCCAGAGAAAAACCCTTTGACTTTATTCTTGCCTTTTCCGGACGGATGGAAGGAGAGAATCTATCCTCAGATCGCCAAGACACCCTTGAGAAAAAGAATTCCCGAGGTGGTAAAAGTCAAAAATCCCAAGATGAGGGTAGGTTATTTCTTTGGATGTGGAACCAATTTGGTCTATCCGGAAGTTGGTGAGGCGCTGATAAAGGTTTTAACGCACAATGATATTGAAGTGGTGATTCCTAAGAAGCAAGTTTGCTGCGGAACGTCAATCTACAATTCAGGCGATTTCAAGACCGGAATCAAACATGCCAAAAGGAACTTGAAAGCGTTTAAAGATGCTAAGGTGGATTGCATTGTGGTTAATTGCGCTTCCGGCGGATTGACCTTGAAGAAGGAATATAAGGAGCTTTTGGGTGTAGATTTCGACATCCCAACATACGATATCTCCGAATTTCTGATCAACGTTATAGACATGAAAAAAGATTTTAAAAAGCCAGAGCAAGAAATCACCATAACCTATCATGATCCCTGCCATTTGAATCGAGGGCAGGGAATTAAGGATGAACCCAGAAAGATATTAAAAGAGCTCCCGGGTGTGAAGTTTATCGAAATGGGAGAATCAGACCGATGCTGTGGAGGAGGCGGATCGTTTCATCTGAAATATTATCCCATCTCCGCGGGTATAATGGAATATAAGCTGGAAAATCTGGAAAAGGTCGATCCTGATTTCTTGGTCAGCGGCTGTCCCGGATGCATGATGCGCTTTGAGGAAACCTTCCTCCAGAGGGAGATGAGACAGAAGGTAAAACACCCTATCCAACTCTTAGCTGACGCCTATCCGGACGGGAAAAAAACGGTAGACTGATCCTTTAGGATCGAAAATTACGTGAGGAGTTTTGCTTTTGCATTCCTCCAACAATTTCTGATTAGGTCTTTTATTGAGCTTTGCACAAGTAAAGAAACAATTTACCTCTCCCTTGACGCTTCGTCCTGAGAAATCAACTATGGCAACTGCAGCGTCCGACGTTTCTGCACGACTTCTGTGTCTTAAGATCGGACGTTCAATGGCTTGAAAATCGAGATGCTCCATTGTTTATGCAAAAATCAATAAAAAAGTCAAGTCACTAAAGTTTCAGCTGGAGTGTCAAGCTTTAGCTTGACCTTAAAATCTATTGAATGACAACGAGCTTTTATTCGGTGCACCTAGGGCGACTGTTGAAAAAGTAGTTTTGTAGTGGAAAAGCTTGCTTTTCGGGTTTTTGGGAAATTTAAATCCCTGTTAATTCCAACCACTTAGATTGTCAAAAAAGCCAGACGAGCAAGCTCGTCCACTACAGTTTTGGGGTTTTTCAACACGCCCAAAAGTGCCCACTCCAAAAACTCCACTTTGTTAAAAATCTCACAAAATCTTCTTGCATTCTTTATTCCACTATACTATATTTGGTTAGGAAATTATTATATTTTAGAG
>SMTZ1_10005962_pt1 | contig 14413 bp, 12 predicted proteins | sample DeeMarSWOR136_30_FD_25667 | JGI IMG/M metagenome (IMG submission 25667) | reverse complement strand
TGCCGCAATTGCGGCTACATCCATGAGGGGAAAGAGGCACCTAAAGAATGTCCATCCTGTGCACATCCTCAAAGTTTTTTTGAGTTATTCTGTGGAAACTACTAGGAATTAAGTATTCCTTCTGGAGTAAAAAGCGAAAATGAGAATGGTGTAATCTAGTGACAGTATGATGGAAAACACTATAGCTTTGCATAGAGGTTCCATATGGCAAATAAAATAACAGTAGGTGACAAAGCACCAGACTTTGAACTCCCCAGCACCTTAGGAGAAAAAGTAAAGTTATCTGATCAACTAAATAAAGGGCCCATTGTGCTGGTGTTTTACCCCCTTGATTGGAGTCCTGTGTGCACCAAAGAACTTTGTACACTGAGAGATGGCTTTGAGGAATTTGAGGAATTAGGAGTAAAGGTATTTGCCATTAGTGTAGATAGCATCTTTTCCCACCATGCCTGGGCAGAAAAACTAGGTATTACCTTTCCCCTTCTCAGCGATTTCAATCGTGAAGTTATTCGATTATATGGAGTTATTCATGAAAAAATTCTGGGTTTAAAAAGTATCGCCAAGCGTTCTGTTTTCATCCTTGACCAAAATGGCACAGTCCGATATCGCTGGGTCTCAGAAGATCCATCCCAATTACCTAATATGGGAGAGATTAGAGAAAACCTTGAAAAATTAAAATAGCAAATCTTTGAATGATACAATTATTAATAGAGTGAAGCAATCTCATTTTATGGTCCTGTGTTAGGATTGCTTCGTCGCTATGCTCCTCGCAATGACATGTAAACTATTTTATGCTCCAAGTAATTAAGTACAAAAAAATCCTGAAGGAAATGAGTTAAATGCGAAATGCCTGGTGCCTGGGTAAAGTCTTTGGCATAGAGATAAATATCGATTCGAGTTGGCTTATCATTTTTGTCCTTGTTACTTGGACTCTTGCCGGACAATACTTTCCCTCTCAGAATCCAAATTGGTCACTACTACTCAATTGGTCCCTGGGAATCATTGCCAGCATCCTTTTCTTTGCCTCAGTCTTAGCCCATGAGCTTTCTCACTCTCTTGTGGCCATTCACCAAGGTGAAAAGGTAAAAAACATTACCCTATTCATCTTCGGTGGAGTAGCGCAAATTGGTGAAGAACCAGATAAGCCCCTCAAAGAATTTATGATTGCATTTGTGGGACCTCTCACTAGCATCGCCATCGGCATCATTTCAGGTATTGCATGGTGGTTAACACGTGAAATAAGTCCACCTATTGCTTCCATCCTCCGCTACCTTGGGATAATCAATATTGCCCTTGCCTTCTTCAATCTAATCCCTGGATTTCCATTAGATGGTGGTCGAGTTCTAAGGGCTATAATCTGGGGATTCACTAAAAATGTAAAATTAGCAACTAAAGTAGCTTCCTTTAGTGGCAAATTCGTATCATTTCTCCTCATATTCTGGGGCATCAAGTTGATCTTCTCAGGTTTAACCTTAAACGGCATCTGGATGATATTTATAGGTTGGTTCTTATATAATGCCGCAACTAGCAGTTACCGCCATTTGCTGGTTAAAGATGCGTTGCGTGAAGTCAGAGTGGAAGATTTAATGATTACAAACTTTGATACCGTTTCTCCAGGTTTGAGTATTCAACAGCTCGTAGACGACTATATATTACATCATCAAGATCGCGGATTCTTAGTAGTTGAGGGTGGACTGGTCCAGGGTATCGTTTGTCTACATGATGTTAAAAAAGTACCACGAGGGCGCTGGTCCAATACCACCATAGGTGAGATTATGATCCCAAAAGATCAGTTGGAAAAGGTCTCTCCAGGAGATGATGCAAGTGTTGCTCTGAGTAAATTGAGTGCGAGAAACATACACCAGATACCCGTGGTAAAAGAAAACAGAGTGAGGGGAATCTTAAGACGCAATGATATTCTCAACTATCTCCAATTCCATGCTGATGTAGAAGTTAAACCCAGTTAGAGTAATTAACCACAGATTCACACCGTTAGATGTTTGCCCTGTCAGATAGTAAACATCCCTCGGGTTTATTATCTAACGGGTAACCACAGGGAAAAAATTTTATTTTCTTAAAAACTCTGTGAATTCTGTTGTTTCTGTTGTTGAATTTTGAAACTACTATAAATTATCAGGAGGTAAAGTGATGAATGGGAGAAAGCTCTATTCGGAATGCATCAAAAAAACAGAGCACCCTTGGGGAAAAAGCCTTTTTCAATCCTTAGCAGATGATGAATTAAAACACATTGAAAGGCTTAAAGAAACCTTTGAAACTTTAACTCTGTCAGAAAAATTTACTAAAGGACCTCTCCCTCTGGCTGCAGAGAAACAGTGGAAGAATATATTTGAAAAGGCAAAGAGTAAAATTGATACAATAGTGAAGGCGTCAACCAGTGATATCGAAGCTTTAAAGTTGGGAATAGATTTTGAAGAAAGGGGTATAAAATACTATAAGAAACTTTCTGAAGAATCCAAGAATCCGCTTGAAAAGAAATTTTACCAGATTTTAGCTCAGGAGGAAAATGAGCATTTTCTCATTTTAAAGGACTCCCACGAACTGCTTACTAATCCCTCTAGCTGGTTTGAGAAAACTGAAAAAATAAGCCTCGATGGAGGTTGATATATTAATAATATGTTTATTTTGTGATTCAAATTACATAAATTTCCTCTAGTAGCAGCATCACCCCTCATCAAGAAAGGAAAAGGACGATGAAGAAATGGAGATGTACAGTCTGTGGTTATGTACACATAGGAGAAAATCCACCTGATAAATGCCCAGTGTGCGGTGCCAGTAAAGATAAATTTAAACTAATCGAATAGGAGATATAAAATAATTCAATGAAGGTACTTGGCATCTATGGAAGTCCAAGAAAAGAAGGAAATACCTCAGTTCTTTTAAGAGAACTATTAAAAGGTGCGAGGGAAAAGGGGGTAAACACAACAGAAATCTTTGTGTGCGAAATGCATATCCTTCCCTGCATTGAGGACTACAGCTGTGCTCAAACAGGCAACTGTTGTCTAAAAGATGATATGCACGGTATCTACACACAATTGATTGAACACGATCAAATAGTTGTCGCTGCTCCTATTTTTTTCTACAGTGTTAATGCACAAACAAAGGCACTCATTGATCGATGTCAAGCCTTTTGGGCACGTAAATATATACTAAAACAACCCATTGGAGATGGAAAGGTAAAGAGGAGAGGTGTTTTTATTTCCGTGGGAGCAACCAAAGGATCAAAATTATTTGATGGTACCTTACTTACTATGAAGTATTTCTTTGACGTATTGGATGCAGAGTTCTTTAAGAGTCTTCTCTATAGAAACATCGATACCAAGGGAGACATTCTTAAGCACCCTACCGCCCTTAAAGAATCATATGAGGTAGGTAAGAAACTGGCTACTATGTAATATTATTCCATAGCGCTCTTCAGGCCAACAATATGTTGAATACTAGATATTGGATACTAAACCCAAGATTAAAACTAATGCTGAATTCGGAGTGCGGAATGCGGAATTAAAATTCAAGATCCAAAATATTATGACCCATACCATGACCACTCAATTATTTAGTAAAAAAGGGAATTCCTAATCAAGACGCATACAGGAGGATAACCATGGGAAAGGTAGAATTAAAAAAAGATATCTTTTGGGTAGGAGCTATAGACTGGAACATCAGGAATTTTCATGGATATACCACACCAAAAGGAACTACCTACAATGCCTATCTGATTGTGGATAAAAAAATAGCTCTCATTGATACGGTCAAGGCACCTTTCTTTGATGAGATGATTGAAAGAGTACAAGAGATCACTCCCTTTGACAAGATAGATTATCTCATTTCTAACCATGTAGAGATGGACCACTCTGGTTCTTTAGCACCAGCAAAGGAGTTAGCAAAAAACGCTACCATTATTGCCACAGAAAGAGGCAAAAAAGGATTAACACGATATTACAAAAAAGACTGGTCCTTTGAAACAGTTAAAACAGGGGATACCCTAGATTTGGGAAAGAGAAAGGTAACCTTTGTCGAGGTCCCCATGGTTCATTGGCCAGATTCTATGGTCACCTATTCACCAGATGATAAGATACTTTTCTCTAACGATGCCTTTGGTCAACACCTGGCAACTTCTAAAAGATTCGATGATGAGGTGGGTTGGGAGATCATCTATCCAGAAGCTGCTACCTACTTTGCCAATATTGTCATGCATTTGTCAAGGCCCGTCCTCAAAGCACTCGATGCTGCAAAGGATTTGGAACTCGATATAATTGCACCTTCGCATGGAGTAATCTGGCGGAAAGAGATAGAGAGGATTGTCAAGGCCTACTATTCTTGGGCAAAATTTGAGGCAAAAGAAAAAGCGCTGATCATCTACGATACCATGTGGGGAAGTACAGAAAAGATGGCCAAAGCTATTCTTGAAGGCATAAGAGAAGAAGGGGTAGAAGTAAAACTGATGAATATCACCCACACAGGTAGGGCAGAAATTATGAAAGAGGTACTTGATGCCAAAGCAGTGCTCGTCGGTTCACCCACTATCAATAACGGCATGTTTCCAACAGTTGCTGATTTTCTCTGCTACTTCAAAGGTCTCAGGCCTCAAGGGAAGATCGGCATCTCTTTTGGGTCCTATGGATGGGCAGGTGGAGCAACTAGGGCAATCATTGAAGAGCTTAAAGCAACTGGTGTAGAGATTGTTGAGCCTGAGATTAAGTATCCCTATCTTCCTGATAAAGAAGAGTTAGAAAAGTGTAGAGAGCTAGGGAAGAGAGTAGCATCTCGAATAAAGCACTATAACAGGGTATAGAGTGCAGGGAACAGTGCACAGGATTGAGAGAAGATTAAAAATTAACATTATACACTATAGTCCACTCTATAGTATAACCCAGAACCCTGACTCTTAAAAACTAAAAGAAAGGAGAATACACATGGCACAAGTTGGAGAAGTATACCTTTGTGAGATTTGTGGCAACAAAGTAAAAGTTCTGGAGGCTGGTGGGGGAGAGCTTGTCTGCTGTGGAGAACCAATGAAAAAAGTTGAAGGATAACTAAAATTCAAAGGATGGCACATAATTTATAATCCTGTATGTGCGGGTATTCTCTGTCATTCTCAAACAAGATTTACCCATTACAACAAAAAAGGTGCTTTATAACTCATTCCTTACCTCTAGGTTGTCTATTATAATCTTTGCTCTTAAGGAGATTCTCAGGTTCTTAAAGAAACAAAGTTTGACCTATAAGGGATTAGGAAGTTTCACCAGCACCAGCTCAAACAGTGCATCCTTAAAACTGAGCCCCCTCGGTTTAAGTTTCCCATTATTGATATGGCTTCAGCAACGGATGATGTTACCTATTAATAAAATTTTTCAAAAAAACATCAGGAAGGAGGTCTCTATATGACCATAGAAATCAATGATTCCAACTTTAAAAGCGAAGTTACCGATTCCGAGATACCCGTACTGGTTGATTTTTGGGCACCATGGTGTGGACCGTGTAGAATGGTTGCACCAATCTTGGAAGAGCTTGCCAAAGAATACGACGGGAAAGTTAAAATGGTTAAGCTCAATGTGGATGAGAATCAAAGTACAGCTAGTGAGTTTGGCATCAGGAGTATTCCTACACTGATCTTGTTTAAGAATGGAAAAGTTTTTGAGCACACCCTAGGCGCTCAGTCCAAAGAAAACCTCAAACAAATGATTGATAAATCATTATAAGTAAACATCCCAAAGTTCCAATTCCCAAAATTAAATGTCTTATGAAACAGATTACCATTGAAGCAATAGATACTATCAAAGAAATGGCAGAATCCACCCTCACTCGATTTGCTAAGGAGAAGGCTTACATAAAATATGTCGATATTCGCATTGAGATATCAGAAGAGAGAGGGGCATACAGCGAAAACGGTGAAGAAAAATACAGTGGGAGGGACTATGGGTTTTCATTCGGGGCGAGGGTATTGGCAGGAGAAGATAGTACCTCTCCTGGCTATTTCGGTCTCATTTTAGGGAAAAAAGACCTCCCCAGATTACATGAAACCTTACAGGCCGGCCTTAATCACGCCTATGAACGAGCACTCTTTAGCGCACGGTGGAAAAGCCAAACCAAAAGGCAGTTCCATAAACTGGGACAAAGTCTATGGGATATGAACCTGGCACCGATAGAAATCTGCAGAGATACAGTACCTGCTGAGTTTGAAATCAATCCTTTAAGCATTTCTCCACGAAGCATCTCTCACTATGTTAAAGATATCTCCACAGAAATTAAAGCAATGGATAGTGGCATTTTATTTAATCAGATCGCTGCTTCCACCATGCTCCTAAGAGAATTCTTTACCTCTAGTGAAGGAGCAGCAATAGACCAAACTTTTGCCATCACCCATGGAATAGCGTATATCGTTGCCTCCGGTAAGGAAGGTATTCAGGAACACTATGATGATATTGGACATCAACGTGGTTGGGAAATTATAGAAAAGGGATATAGTGGCCCTTTCATATACAATAAAGATCTTAGGACATTTTCACTAGAACTGGCAAAAGAAACCATGGAACTGTCTAACGTCCCTGCCCTAAAAGAAACAGAAGATGAAGTAACGGTAGTTACCGACCCTCACTTTAATACCCTCTTAGCTCATGAGATCATAGGTCATCCTAATGAATTAGACAGAGTGCTTAAAATGGAGACAGCCTATGCGGGTCGTTCCTGGCTTTTTCACAATACACTGCAGAATCAAATAGGTAAGGAGATAGCCTCACCTCTGGTATCAACCTATTCAGACCCCGCACTTCCTGGCTTTGGACACTATAAATATGATCACGAAGGAACACCTGGGAAAAAGGTTTACCACATTGAGAAGGGTATTTATAAAGGATTTATGAATAGCAGGCAAACTGCAGCTATACTTAAGGTAGAACCAAATGGCTCTTATAAAAGTACAGATGCCTCAGTAGTCCCTTTGATTAGGATGTCAACCACAGTTTTTGAACATGGCGTACAAGAGGTTAAGGATATTATTACAGAAGTAGATAAAGGCTACTATCTGGTAGGACATCGTATTCCTTCTATTGCTGAATCGCGAGAGAATTTTCGTATTACAGCCAGGAAAGTTTATGAAATAAAGAACGGTCAGATCGGTCAGCTCTTTCGTGATGGGGGAATCACTGCTGATAGCCGCAATTTTCTTATGCAGGTAGATGCCGTTGGTAACGACTTCAGGATCTATCCTATATCTAACTGTGGTAAGGGTCAACCCATGCAATCAAAGAAATTGGGTAACGGTGGACCAACTCTTAGAAGTAGGGCTCGTTTAACAGGTACTACGCATTAGATATCATAAGGGGTAGTATTTTCCATCATCTTGTTTCCACACGGTGATACTCTCTCACGTGGTACATTGAGGTTAATAACCAGTGGATGCTCAAACAAAAAAAGTGGTGAGAGAGGTGCTAGAGTATCTCTCAAATAAAGAGGAAATTGACGAGCTGGAGGTATTTGCCTCAGTGAATGGAATCCTTACCTGCAGGATTAACTATACATCTCATCTCCCCTGCAATGGTTTGGAAGAACCTAAATCGACCCACACTCAGGGTGTAGGACTTCGGGTTGCCTTTAAAGAGGAAGATAAGATAAAAGTTGGTTTTGGTCAGGAAACAGGTTCCATTTCTATGGAGGCTATAGAATCAGCATGGAGCAAGGCCAAAGAGGGGGCAGTGTATGATCCTGATTTCCATGGTCTCCCCTCACCAGATACAGAAGATAGAACGCTTTGGAACTATCACGATCAAAAGATCTTGAATATCTCAGATGAGGATTTGGTCATTATAGGTTGGAAAACTATCCATGCTGCTTTAGAAGAATTTGAGCATTCCTCCTTGGTCAAAGACAAATACTTCAAGATTGATGAATTAGGACTGATTCTGGGTGGTGATGTTACCATCCTTCAAGAAAAGATGGCTATTGCTTCAACCCACTCTCCAAACATTCAAGAAGATACTTCAACCATGATCTTTTCTTCGTTAACTTCAATGATAGAAAAAACCGGCAGTAAAGGCTCGGGATGGACAGTTGGAACTCACTTAGATAGCTTCAGCGGTGAAGCAGGGAAAATGGCAGTAAAGAGCGCACTCCAATCCATAGGTGGTAAACAGATAGAAAGAGGAACTTATGCAGTTATTTTATCTCCCCAGGTAGTTGCTGATCTGGTGAATAACATTGTTATCCCTTCTCTTAGCCTTGCAACCTTCTATGCCGGTAATTCTACCTATCAAGGAAAACTAGGGAAAAAAGTAACCTCAGAGCAACTATCCATCTACGATAAGGGAAATGAAAAAGGATTAGCCGCGAGCAAGGGAATTACCTGTGAAGGACTACCCACTGGAAACACTGCACTCATTACAAGGGGTATCTTAACGGGTTTACTCTCCAATGACTATGAGAGAAAAAGAATCTTTCATGATAGGAAAGCTAAAGAGAAGTTAGGGGTTGATCCCTTGAAGTGGCAAAAATCCCTTGTACCTCGAAATGGGTTTAGATTCGCGCAAGGAGGAGGCAGAAGTCATGCCTCCATACCTTCCATCTCTCCTACCAATGTAGTTATTGAAGGAGAACCATCATCCCATCTGGATGGTCTTCTCAAAAAAGTTAAATACGGCATCTATATAGGAAGAATCTGGTATACGTATCCCATCAATGGACTGCAAGCAGGTGATTTCACCTCAACCATAGTAGGAGATTCCTATCTGGTCAAGGATGGGGAACTGGCAGAACCTCTAAAACCTAATACGGTAAGGATAAATGATAACGTTCACTCAGTCTTTAATCAAATCATGGGGATAGAAAATAAACAAACGGGAATTGTATTGTGGGCAGCAGATGAAGTTATCTATGCGCCCCGTATCGCTATCTCACAATTGAAGATGTCTAACATCTCTGAATTTATCCAAAGTCTATAAAAAGATACTTTAGAGAGGAGGTATCAACATGAATACTCGTTGTACTCGCCGAGAAATGATGAAGGGTTTTGGACTAACTACTTTAGCTATGGGTCTAAATGATTTTCCACTCTTAGTCCAAACAGCTCTCAGTAAAGAAACAGAATTATCACCAGTAATGGAGAATTATAAATTGCCTCCCCTCCCCTACGATTATGATGCCCTCGAACCATATATAGACAAAGAGACACTGACACTGCACCATAGCAAGCACCATGCGGGGTATGTTAAAAAGTGTACTGCTGCAATGAAAAAACTATCCGAGGCGAGGAGATCTGGTGATTACAGCTTGGTCAAACACTGGTCTAGAGAAGTAGCGTTCCACGGATCGGGTCATATTCTCCATAGCCTTTACTGGCAAAGTATGTCTCCTAAAGGGGGAAAAGAACCAAAAGGTGAACTTCTTCCTGTCATTAAAAGGGACTTTGGTAGTTTTGCGAATTTCAAAGCTCAATTTCTGGAAGCCACTAAAGAGGTTGAAGGAAGTGGATGGGGTATCTTTTGTCTGGAGCCTCTCGGCAATCGCTTGCTCATTCTTCAAGCTGAAAAACACCATGATTTGACTATTTGGGGTGTGTATCCTCTTATGGTGTGCGATGTATGGGAACACGCCTACTATCTTAAATACCAAAATCGGCGAAGCGAGTACATTAAGAATTTCATGAAAATAATCAACTGGTCTACCGTAGAACGCAGATACACAGAAGCAAAAAGTCTTTTACAATAATACATTTTTATATATTCTCCAGCAAAAGAGATCACACCATGAGAAAATTTACTCATTGGATTGTCACTAAAACTATTAAAGATTTCAATAGGATCAATGACCTTAAGGTAAGGGCGAGATATGGCCTTCTAGAAGGATGGGTAAGTATTGTAATTAATCTGCTACTCTTCTTCATCAAAGGAGCATTGGGGCTTGCAACCAAATCTATCTCGCTTATTGCCGATGCTATCCACACCCTGGCAGATATAGCCACCTCCATCGTTGTTATCATCGGATTTAAGATAGCCAAAAAACCCTCTGATAAGGAACATCCTTTTGGTCATGGAAGGATGGAGGCAGTTGCCACCCTTATTGTCGCAGTCCTTCTCGTTGTAGCTGGTGTTGAGTTTCTCGAATCCTCTATTGGTAGAATTATCCACCCCATACCAGTGAGTGCGAGCTGGCTGGTTTTAACAGTTATTACCACTACCGTCATTATCAAGGAACTCTTAGCCTTGTTTGCTAAGGAACTCGGAGTGATGATTGATTCTAAAACTCTGGAGGCAGATTTTCTCCACCATCGCAGTGATGTCATTGCCACCGCTCTTGTGGTAGTGGCATTGATCTCCTCTCGCTACGGCTACACCAGAATCGATGGATGTGCTGGTGTTCTGGTTTCATCAATCATCATTTACTCCGGCTACATCATTGCAAAGGAAGCAGTGAATCCCCTCCTAGGAGAAGCCCCGTCAAAAGAATTCATTCAAAAGATTGAGGAAATAGCAAAAAACTGTGAGGGAGTTTATGGGGTTCACGATGTGATTGTTCATCAGTATGGTCAGGAGAGTTTAGTCTCTTTACATATTGAGGTCTCTGACGATGAAACTCCAGTACGGCTTCATGATCTCTCTGAGGATGTAGAAATGAAAATTGGAGATGCGATAAATGGTACAGTAGTGGTCCATATAGATCCTATCAATAAAAGTCATGAACGATATAGTGAATTAGAATCTGCAGTTCGGGAGATGATCTCAGAAGATGATAGAATTATCTCTTTTCATGATTTGAGAATTGTAGGCTGTGATAACAACATATGTAATGTTGTTTTTGACATAGTTTTAGATGATGGCGTGGATGAGCAGGAAGAATATGACATTAAACAGCTACTTAAAGAAAATTTTACGGTTAGATTTGCTGAAATGAGGTTTGTAATAAAGTCTGAGCCTAAATTTGCCTATAACACTAAATCGGCATAAAAGGAGGTGTAATAGTTAATGTCAACTACCACCACCAGAGGTGGTGTTTTAACGTGATTAATAGTACCTTCTTTTTCCCACCTGCGTGGTGAGGTTAATACCTTTTCTGAAAGTATACAGATCCTATCTCCCCGTTTTTTTTATGCGTTGCATCAGTTCAACATCTTCCATTAAAGGAATCTCTTTATATCCACCAATCTTATTGAAATAATCTTTTCGTAAGAAAATTACTCTTTTAGTCCATCCATAATATAAGCAGTGAATAATGATCCATTTCATACAGAAAATGTATTTCGTTACATCTATTAGCATTTTTCCTTGCTATGAGAAATATGCTATGATACATAAGATTTTTATTCCATCTGGATGACTTTTCATTGATAAAATCATAAAAAAGCTATTTTATGTTTTAGGAAGTGCCTATAACCTATTTTTAAGAGGTATAAATGATGAAAGGTAAGACAAAAGAACAACTTATAACTGAATTGGAGAAACTACGCCAAAGGATTAATGAACTGGAAACACCAAAAAACAAACGCAGACAGGCGGGTGAAAAGATAAAGCTTGAGAATGAAGAATGGGAAACAACCTTTAACTCCATTACGGATTTAGTTTCGATTCAAGATAAAAACTTCAAGATTGTCAGAGTGAATAAGGCTTATGCTGATGCCTTGGAGGTGAAACCAGAAAAACTCATTGGTAAATATTGTTACGAAGTAATTCATGGGACAAATGAGCCATGGCTGAATTGCCCACATAAAAAAACAATTGAGACAAAAAAATCAGTTACTGAAGAATTTTCTGAGCCTCGCTTGGGAATGTATCTAGAAGTATCAACATCACCTATACTTAATGAGAAAGATGAAGTTATTGGCACTATCCATATTGCTAAGGACATTACCACACGTAAAAGAACCGAGGAGGAGCTCAAGAAACAGACATATGATCTGGGAGAGCGGGTCAAGGAACTAGATTGCCTCTATTCTATATCAAAACTTGTAGAGATACCTGGTATTTCTTTGAAGGAAATATTTCAAGGAACAGTTGACCTCATTCCCTCTGCCATGCAGTATCCCGACATTACATGCACAAGAATCATTATGGGAAATCAGGTGTATCAAACTAACAACTTCAAAGAAACTAGGTTGAAGCAAACCAATAAGTTCGTTTTGTATAGTGATCAAGTTGGTACTTTGGAAGTCTTTTATACTGAAAAAAAACCAGAAATGGGTGAGGAGCCTTTCCTGAAGGAAGAGAGAAGTCTGATTGAAGCTATAGCTGAACGACTAGGAAGGGTTACAGAACGCATACAAGCTCAGGAATTGCTGAAGCGCAGTGAAGAGAGGTACACACTAGCCCAGCGGGTAGCCCACATTGGCAGTTGGGATTGGGACACTAGAACTGGTGATCTCATCTGGTCAGACCAGATCGAGCCCATGTTTGGGTTTAATCGTGGTGAATTTGGTGCGACCTATGAATCCTTTCTCGATTGTGTCCACCCTGAAGACCGTCAGCATGTTATTGATTCAGTCAATGCCTGCATAGAAGAGGGTAAGGATTATGCTATCGAGCACCGCATCGTCTGGCCTAACGGGACAGTTCACTGGGTTTCGGAGACAGGCAATGTCATCCGGGATGAGAAGAGAAAAGCAATCCGCATGCTCGGTATTGTCCAGAACATTACCGATCGTAAAATGGCAGAGGCTGCGCTGCAGAAGGCACACAATGAATTAGAGCAAAGAGTAGAGGAGCGAACAGCTGAACTGAAGAGATTAAATGAACAACTGAAGCAGGAAATAAAAGAACGCAAACGGGTGGGGGAGCAGATTTCCAGACAAAGCACCATACTGAAAGCAATCAACAAAGTATTGCAGGAAACGTTAAAATGTGAAACTGATGAAGAAGTTGCCAGCACTTGTCTAGCCGTGGCAGAAGATTTGACTAGCAGCAAGTTTGGTTTTATCGGTGAGTTGAACCCATCATCGGGTCTTTTCGATGCTATCGCGATCAGTAATCCAGGCTGGGATGCTTGCAAAATGCCAGATTCTGAGGCTGCAAAAGTAATCAAAAATATGCCACTTAGAGGAATTGATCGATCAGTACTCAGGGATAAAAAGTCTAGAATAGTGAATGATCCTGCCTCCCATCCTGACCGAATCGGTCCTCCTAAAGGCCATCCGCTGCTAATCTCTTTCCTGGGTATACCATTAAGATATGCAGGTAATGTCTTCGGAATGATCGGTCTGGGTAATAAGGAATCAGGCTATGACATTAATGATCAAGATGCTGTGGAAGTGCTATCCGTAGCTTTTGTGGAAGCTTTATTACGCAAACGAGCGGAGAGAATACTATGGGAATCGGAAAAGCAGCTCCAGTCTCTCTCTTCCCAACTCCTCACTTTTCAGGAGAAAGAGAGGAAAAGAGTTGCCCAGGAGTTACATGACAGCGTTGGACAAATCTTGGCTGCTCTGAAATACAGGGTGGAGAGTGTCATTAATGAGGTAGGGAGAGAAGCAGTTGAAAAATATGCTCAATCACTAAAGGATATCATTCCTAAGATTCAAGATGCGGTTGAAGAGGTAGACAGGATTGGGAAGGGCTTGAGGCCCTTAATTTTGGATGATTTAGGTATTATCGCTACCTTTTCCTGGTTCTGCCGGGAATTCGAAGAGACTTATCCGGGCATACAAATTGAAAAAGAAATCATCCTGGATGAAGATGAAATACCTGAATCTCTTAAATTAACAATGTATCGAATATTACAAGAAAGTCTGAACAATATAGCCAAACACAGCAAAGCGGATATTGTACGCATCTCTCTTAATAAAATAGACCGCGCCATAGAATTGACCATCAAAGATAATGGTAGAGGATTCGATCTTGAGAGCACCCTCTCGCCGGAAAGTGACAAGGGCGGATTAGGATTTATCAGTATGATAAAGAGAACTGAACTATCAGGTGGGTCTTTGGTGATTAAGTCTGATAAAGAAACAGGAACCACTTTAAAGGCAGTATGGACATGTAAAGAATGTTTGTAAATATCTGGATTTGACCTGAGATGACAGTGAAGGATTCCAAAGAGACTGTCGAAAAAGTTCAATTTTGCCATTTTTGTGAATATTGCACATAATAAAATCAAATAGTTACAATGGACAAAATCAGGGTTTTAAGGTTTTTCGACAGTCTCAAATGTAAGTTATAATAAATATGGTCTCAATGCAAATAGCTATTATGGTAGTTATGTTAAAGTTTTTGGGGATACACCTAAGCCACAAGATATAGTATATTTTTTTATTGGTCTTTAGCTTGATCTCGAAAGGCATGCATTTTTTCTAGTTTCTCTACAAAGTTATCTCGATGATAACGTTTGAGCCATCCCTTGATGAAGAGATAACCCCCATATTTCCTAAGATCATTACGCCAACCACGATACCAATTGTCCCACCCTCTGACCAGATAAT
>SMTZ1_10009321_pt1 | contig 14414 bp, 12 predicted proteins | sample DeeMarSWOR136_30_FD_25667 | JGI IMG/M metagenome (IMG submission 25667) | reverse complement strand
GAATCTCAAGAGGCGCCGATGGTTATTTCCTAGAGGCCCACGTCAAATTACAGCCAGCAGAAACGCATACAAGAGGAATTATGCTTGCTGGAACTTGCATGGCACCTAGAGATATCACTGATACGGTATCACACGCAGCTAATGCTGCTGCCAAGGCAATAGACCTATTAGCTGCAGGTGAAGTTGAAATTGAACCGATTACTGCATGGGTTGATAAAGATATATGCAGTGGTTGTGGTGTATGCCTTGATGTATGCCCTTACTCTGCTATTAAAGGTGTTGATGTCGAAGGACACAGACGTGCAGAAGTAATTGATGCTCTATGTACAGGTTGCGGCACATGTGGAGCAGCTTGTCCATCAAATGCAATAACAAATAGACACTACACTAGAAAACAACTGATGGATCAGATAATCGCGGCTTTGGAGTTCTAAAGGAGGTAAATGTCATGAATGAAACTATAATGGTAGAAAAAGAAAAAAATGTAGAACTTTTTGAGCCTAAGATCGTAGGCTTCTTATGTAACTGGTGTTGTTATGGTGGCGCTGACATGGCTGGACTTGGAAGAATGCAATATCCGACTAATATCCGAATTATAAGGGTCATGTGCTCTGGACGCGTTGACCCTGAGTTTATTCTCGAAGCATTTCACCGCGGCGCAGATGGTGTATTCATCGGAGGATGCCATCTCGGAGATTGCCACTATGTTTCTGGTAACTATAGGACCCAACGACGAATAATCTTACTCAAGGAATTTCTTAGTTCGATGAACATAAACCCAGAACGCCTCCGTCTAGAATGGGTGTCTGCATCTGAGGGTGAGAAATTTACGCGCGTTGTCAAAGACTTCGTTAAAGTATTAAAGGAGTTAGGGCCCTTTGATGGCTCCGATAAAGAATAAAGAATTCACAAATTAACTATAATGAACAATAATGACAAATAATGACGTTTAGGCGAATGTAATTAACAATAATGAAGATTTTTAAGTAGGAAATGGAAAAGGATGTGAAAAGGAAACATCACAATGAAAGGAAGAGGTTGATTATTATGCCGTTGAAAGTAGCTTTTTTGCAACTTGCGAGTTGCTGGGGTTGTCATCAGTCGCTGGTAGATATGCATGAGAAATTACTCGATGTGATTCCACATCTTGAGGTCGTACACTGGGCGGCTGTTGTCGACTATAAATACAAAGACCTTGAAGCAATTCCTGATGGAGAAATCGACATCGGTTTTGTCGAGGGCTGTAGTAGAACAGAAGAAGACGTTCATCATCTAAAAGTTCTGCGGAAGAAATCAAAGGCTTTAGTTTCATTCGGAACTTGCTCTACTTTTGGTGGAGTTTACGGTATGGCTAATTCATACGATATAGAGGAATGCAAAAAACGCAAATTCCTCACCGCTGATTCAATAGTTGAGGGAACTATTCCCACTAACGATGTACCTGATTTCGAGCCATTCGTAGTTCCAAATCCCGAAATCGTGCCAATGGACTTACGTATTCCTGGTTGTCCTCCCGAGACTGATGTGATTCTAAAGGTCGTGGGTGGCGTTCTTGAACACGGACTAGATACGGTTGTTAGTATCTTGCAGGATAAGGGTGAACTATATCTCTGGACTGAAGTCCTAGGATTTCCACATAAGACTCAATGCGATGAATGTGAGCGTGAAAGGGAAGAAAAACAGCTTACAGAAATTAAAAGGGATTACGTTGGAATTACTGACCCTAAGAAATGTCTTCTTGAGCAAGGTTACATCTGTATGGGTCCAGCAACACTTGCTGGTTGTGGAGTACAGTGCCCCAATGCCGGTGTACCTTGTACTGGTTGCTGGGGTCCTGCTCCAAATGTCAGAGATCAAGGATCTAAGATGATGTCAGCACTTGCTAGTATTTCAAAAGATATAGAACCTGAAGCATTTCGAAAAATGGTTCCAGACACAGTCGGTACATTTTACAAATTCTTCTTGGCTAAATCTTTGTTACCAAGACGAGTAAAAGAAGAAAGTATGGAGGGCTAGAAAATATGCCAACAATCAAGATCGAACCTGTAACTAGATTAGAAGGACACTTAAATGTAACAATCGAGTTAACTGACGATGGAAAGGTTAAAGATGCAATGGCAAGAGTGACGCTCACAAGATTCTTTGAAAAGTTTCTTGAAGGTCGCTTAATGGAGCATGCTCCTCGCATAGTGCCGCGGATCTGTGGTATTTGCCCAGAAGCCCATCATTTGGCATCTATAAAGGCTGTAGAGGATGCATGGGATATTACGCCTCCAACTCCTGCGCATAAACTTAGAGAACTTTTACTTCAAGCTAAAATGATCTCCAGCCATATAATCCACTTCTATGCGCTGGCAGCACCTGACTTCGTCTTTGGTCCCTTTGCAGATCCTGCAGTACGAAACTTAATAGGGATTGTGCAGCACTTACCTAACGAAGCAAAGGCGACAATCGCAGCCATGCGCTTTGGACAAGATCTCTGTGCAACAATTGGTGGAAGAGCAGTTCACCCAGTAACATCACTCCCAGGAGGCCAATCAAAAGCATTGTCAGAAGAAGAACGGGATGAATACTTGAAGCGAGTTGATGAAGTAATTGACTTCGCCAACTTTAGCCTTGGACTCGGGAAAAAGGTGACAAATGATTACATTGATGTTGCATTAAAGGTCGGGATTCTACCGACGTATTATGTAGGTATGGCAAACAATGGTGTCCATACATACTTTGATGGAACAGTACGCGTAATGGATCCTGAAGGAAAGATTGTCGCAGATTTTGAACCAAGAGACTACAGGGATTACATGGGAGAGTATATAACCGATCATAGCTACACTTCACATGTATTCTACAAGCCGGCTGGCTATCCAAAAGGAATTTGGAGAGCAAATACGCTTGCTAGAATCAATGTTGTCGATAAAATGGAAACTCCACTGGCACAACAAGAACTGGAAGCATTCAGGGAATTATTAGGACGTCCTTGCCACGCTACGTTTGCGTACCACTGGGCCCGATTAATTGAATTACTTGAATCAGCAGAAAAAACTAAGATCCTCTTAGAGGACCCAGACATTGTCAGTACGGATGTCAAACTAGCAGATATCGAGCCAAAGGAAGGCGAAGGAGTAGGTATTGTTGAAGCACCTCGCGGGACGCTCACACACAATTACTGGTCTAATCCTGATGGTGTGATTACTAAGGCTAATCTCATTGTAGCAACCAATCATAATCTTGGCGCAATTGAAGTAGGACTAAAACAGATGGCTGTGAATGTTTTCGAAAAAGGAATCGTAAGCGAACTCAAATTACCTGAACCTATGGTCAAGACATAAATATGCAAGGATTAAGACAGGAGAGAACTTAAAATCATTATTGATAATTTAAAGAGAGGAGATAATATGGTAGAAGTAGATGAGAAACTTTTAAACTTGTTCGAAATGTTAATACGCTGTTATGACTGCTGAATAGCATGTAGTGCCCATCTCATCGTTAAAGATGATAAGGGCAAAGTAATAGCAGAGAAGGATATGACCATTGCTACAGGATGATCTGATCGACAAAAAAGCATGAAGTCGACAGGAACTGGGCCCATATGCGGGGCTTAAACATATCCTTTCCCCCATTTATTCAATTTATCCTTCAAATTATTAATAGACTGAGTTTTCAGTCATTTAATTCATTTATGCTAATCATAAATTATTCAAATTAAGAAAAAAAGAGCTGAAAAGCATGACACCAACTGTATTGGAAACAAAAAACGCTGATCCGAAAGCATTAGCAAAAATACGTACCATGGTAGGAGACCATGAACCTGGTTACTGCTATCAGTGCATCAAATGCACTAGTGGTTGCCCTATCTCACGTCAATTGGATGGTTTCAATCCACATGTTTTTGTAGCAATGACGCGGATGGGCTTTATAGACGAACTTATTAACGATAAAACCATCTGGGCATGCGTTACGTGTTTAACATGCAAAGAGCGTTGCCCACAAGATGTGTCTCCTGTGGAGGTTATTCGAGCACTTACACAACTCGCCTTTAAAGAAGGGATTGATCCTCCTGTAGCCGGTTTGAAAGTACAATTTGAAAACATTCTTAAGAGCGGCTATTCAAGAGATTTCACATGGGTTGAAGGAGAACGTGAAGACATAGACGACCTCCCTGAGTTACCGAAGCCGTCGTTAGCTAAGATCAAAGCAATGCTAAGAAAGACCAATCTAGCGAAATGGATGAAGGAGGAATAGGAATGGATCTTGCTCTCTATCTTGGATGTACCGTTCCAACTTACGGATATGACTACGAACTATCGATTCGAAAGGTATTACCAAAATACGACATTAATTTAGTTGATCTTCCAACAGCAGGTTGTTGTGGACTACCATTTGCTGACATTGATAGTACTGCCTGGTTAGTAATGTCTGCAAGAAATATAGCTCTTGCAGAAGAAGAAAATCTGGATATCCTATCTCTGTGCAATGGGTGTTATCTTTCTTTAGAAGAAACTAAGCACTTTTTGACAGAAGATCAAGATCTCAAAGATAAAATCAATCAAATACTTGCCGAAGAGGATCTAGAATTCAAAGGAACTAGCACTAACTATTTAGTTCTTACAGTGCTTCATGATATTATTCAATCAGTCACAAAGCCCTTAACAGGTCTTAAGATTGCGACTCACTATGGTTGTCATTCAATAAGACCGAGTAAGTTACCCGGACGTCCTGATGACGCTGAAACTCCTATGAAGATGGAGCGAATTCTTGAGGCATTAGGAGCGGACACGATGGATTACCCTGAACGATTAGCATGTTGTGGAACGAAAGAATATGCCTATGACCCAGAAATTACATTAAAACTAGGATATTCAAAATTAAAAGCTATAAAGGAATATGGCTTCGATGCAATGGCCACAATATGCCCATTATGTCAATATGTTTATGATTACAGCCAAGGATCAATGGAAGCAACGTTTAAGACGAAAATACAAGTTCCAGTACTTTACTTAGTCCAATTCATGGGACTTACAATGGAAATGGATCCCGAAGAGGATCTTGGATTGGAATTTATGATTCACACGAGTCCAATAGAACCTATCCTTGAAAAACTGCAGATTTAATTATGTGGAGGAATAAATATGCCGATCACCATCACGTATGATGAAAAACGCATTTTTATAATGTTGGACGATTTGTATTACTGGTCGGGTATAATTGGTGCACATCCAGGACATATCTGGATGTCAACACATATAATTCCCAAAATTAGAGTTGGTATCGACGATTTTGGTGTGTATGAAGCAGGTGAGATTAAGTACATACGCCTTCCCTCTGAAGCTGGCGGCGAAGTTAAGCAAGGAAAAGTCTTTGGAACATTAGAGGCTGGTAAATATGTTGGACCACTTATTTCACCCATTAGTGGTAAGATCGTTGAAGTAAACCACACAATCAAAGAACAGCCCTTACTCTTGAATGAAGATTGCTATGACGAAGGCTGGCTCATAAAAGTTGAACCATCTAATTTGGACGCAGAAATTAAGAACCCGAACATAATTTATGGCGAAAAGGCTATTGAAGAATGGATGAAAGGCGAATTTGAAAAATTTAAAGTTGCAGGAACCGTACGTGTTGTTAACCGAACTGAATACGGTGCATGGAAAATAATAGCACGCGAAGAAAGCAGAAGAAAGGAATAAGCCACATAAAGCGCCTTCCAACCCCTCTCTTTTTTCATAACTATTTTAGCTTTTTTTAGTGATTCTTGACTTCTTTTTAACATAATTCGTTTGATATTCACGGCTATCCCTCAAGAAACTCTATCAGGTGTAACTAGAGGACTGAGACCAAGCACAGCTAAAAGCCTCATAGCGTTCGTGTGAGGTAGTTTACTATTTCAGAATTTAATCTAAAAAAAATGTAATTTTCTTAACCTAGGTTGCTTTCGATAAGCCGACAAAAATATCTTTTGCGGAGAGTTTTTCTAGTTCTGCGTAGAGTTTGCCCAGAAAATTTTAAATCTTAAACCTAGACAAAGTATTTAAATAAAAATAAATGGGGGTACACCTCTGTGTTGACGTGTGAGATTGAGATGTTTCGCTTGAATAGTGAAGGTGAACTCACCCCAATCAACTTGGATAAAAAAGAATTAAAAAGCATAGACGTTTTACTGATTGCAGACGAGTCAACAAAAACCCTTTGGCTTTGGAAAGGCTCTAAAATAGATGTTCGTAAAAAATTCTTAAGTGCACGGGCAGCAGTTCAATTAAATACCCAAAAGGGACGAAAATTCAAGTCTAACGCTATTGACGAGGGAAATGAGCCTGAAGACTTTTTAAACCTCTTTAATAATACAAATGTCAGAAAATCTACTTCTAAGAAAGCTTTTAATTCAAGTATTAGAAAATCGAAGAAATCTAAATCTGAAGTACCCGTCACTTCTACAGAAAGTATAACATCTTCGATTAAAGAAACGATTTCACCTCAAGAAAGTCCCCCTAAGACTGTAAATTTAGTGCAAGAAAATAATGAGTACTCTAACAGTCAAACTCTGAAAATAGATGTAATCGAAAAACTCTTTGGCAAAATGCCTGAAGGCTATGATAGAGGATATGTTATTATAGGATCAGAAATCTATGGTTTAGTTGTAAGTAAGAGTACGTTTCTTGGAACTAAAACAATTGATAAGAGTTATCAGAAATTAAAAGATGTCAAAGATGGACGTTTCATTATCGATGGTTATCTTCCGCGAGTTGTAATAAAGGATAACAAAGTAAAAGCTATTGAACTCATTAAAAAACCTGAAACTAACAAGGAAGGCGACAAAATTGAAGATATCAAAGCCTTAAAAGAAGAAGTCCTCGCTGAAAAGGATTTACTGAAAACTGAAGATGAAGAAGCTCTTGTTGTATATGTCAATCCGCTTTTCAAATAGTTTTTATTCATTTCTTACAAAATTTTTTTGCTTATTTTTCGATTTGATTCAAGTCAAGTGTGTTTGTGATTTTGACTATACTAGTGCCTTAATCATGAAATGATTCTAGGGGAATTTCGCAGACAATATATAATTCATAAACTACTGATTATAGGAAATTATTCATAGAATTGATCAACAATAATTTCATTAAATTGTAATGAACTGATATCAATATTCATTTACAAAGTCTTTATTGAGTGGATTAAAAATGGGAAAAGATGCTAACCTTACGAGGTCGAAAATCGTGGCGACCATAGGACCGGCTTCTGAATCTGAGGAGACACTTGTTGAGATGATTGAAGCGGGAATAGACGTTGCGAGACTAAATTTCTCACATGGTACTCATCAAGATCAAATTGAACGGTTTGATCTGATAAGAAGTATTTCTGATATCGCCATTATGTTTGATATTTCAGGACCTAAGATGAGAACAGGTGAAATGGAAAAAGGTAAGGAGTCAGTATATCTTAATCTAGGAGATAATTTCACTTTAACAACCCGAGATGTATTAGGGAATGAATCAATAACCTCAGTTTCTTACAAAGATCTTTCGTATGATGTTAATATAGGGGATAGGATTTTTCTCAATGATGGTATTATTGGGCTCCGTGTTGTCTCGATCGATGATAAGGATGTTCATTGCCAGATAGAATCTGGAGGAGTTTTAAGCGCAAGGAAAGGCGTTAATATCCCAGATGTTCATCTAACAATTGATATTCCTACACCAAAAGACATAGCGGATATGAAAATTGCGGCAAAACTTGTTTCAGATTATTTAGCGGTTTCTTTTGTGAGAACATCAGAAGAAATGCTAAGAGTAAGAGAAATACTGCAAGACAAGGGAGTAGATATTCCACTCATTGCAAAGATTGAACATTCAATTGGCCTAAAAAACTTTGATGCAATTTTGGAGGTAGCTGATGGAATAATGGTAGCTAGAGGAGATCTAGGGGTTGAGATACCACCAGAACGTGTTCCCTTAGTTCAAAAGGATATCATTCACAAATGTAATCGATACGGGAAACCTGTAATTACAGCTACACAAATGCTAGAATCAATGACGACAAATCCACGCCCTACAAGGGCAGAAGCGAGTGATGTTGCAAATGCAGTATTAGATGGAACTGACGCGGTAATGCTTTCAGGTGAAACAGCAGTAGGTAATTATCCAGTTGAAGCTGTAAAGACTATGGAAAGAATTGTAAAAAATGCAGAAGGCTCAATGCCCTACAGAGATCCAGATTATTATGATCATGGTCACGAAGATGTGGCGGAGGTAATCGGACACGTCATTCATACAATTACTAAAGAAATGGATGTAGCTGCGATAATAACAGTAACGACTAGAGGTTTTACTGCACGTATGATTTCCAAATATCGCCCGAAAAAAAGTATAATTGCGATCACACAAGACGAACGCGTTATGAGACAACTAAGACTTCTTTGGGGCGTTTATCCATTAAATAAAGAAATCAAAACTGATGATGCGTCAAAGTTAATTTATAGTTCTTTAAAGGCAGTTTACGATGAAGGTTTGCTTTCTAAAGATGATACGGTTGTTATTGCTTGCGGTTCAGTTCTTGTACCAGGAAAAACCAATTTAATTGGAATTTATGAACTTGATGCAGTGATAAAATATTAGAAAACCCTCTTTTTTAAAATTGACTTCTGGCTGTATACATCGATCTACTCTAGTATACTAGCGGCTGAAAGATACATAAGTACAATCTATAAACAAAATATGCTTTTCTTATATTAATTAATTAGGTAATGCATCATTTAGTTTCTCCATTGCCTTTATTATATCTTGAAATCTTTGTTTTGTATCCTTGCTCACGTATATAACTACAACACCCTGATCTGGTTGTCCATAGAGAATAATTGACCCATTTGGAGCAAGTAGGGTTGCAGGAATTGCGAGAAGATCTTCCTCGCCATCAATGTAAAGCCATATCGGTATTTTCTCCTTTTGATAAAGTCTTGTTAATAAGGACCAGACGTCTTTCTTAATAATTCCCGCTGGATTTACTAAAGAATAATCACATTTGACAACTTTTGATGGAGGCAAAGGTCTTCTTTTTGTTTTAAAATCTACGATAATGATATCAGGTACTACCCCCGCTTCAAGTAATGTTGAAGAAACGACATCTCCTACAGTGACAATTTTGTTATTTGCCATTCGTACGTGATTGGCAATTTCAGTTAGTTCTTCAATAAAGGTAGGGTTGTCTGAATGAATTAATTGTCCTAAAGGACGTTGAAGAGTCTTACGTAAGTTTAATGGCACTTTTAAATCTGTTGATATGTAAAAAAGACACACCTCCAAATAGAAACTGTCAAGTGATAAATTGACTATAAACGTGTTTTATCTTATTACATTAGATTGAAGTGAAAGATTTAACAGTTTCATTGTCTGTTCTTTTAATCAATTCGATTAGCAAATTAATCATACGTTCAATATCTTCTATTGAAGTCATACTTACATGTGAATGAACATGCCTGGTAGGAACGCCAAGTACAATTGATGGAACTCCTACACGGCTTATGTGAATCTCTCCAGCATCTGTCCCTCCTCTAGGCATTGCAGACAATTGATATTTTATATTAGCTTCTTCTGCGACTTTAATTACAAATTCCTTTAAGGGCTGGTTAGGAATCATAGAACCATCGTGTGTAAGAATTGAGACGCCTTCTCCCATTTTCGATGGAGCTCGAAAGTTTTCTACCCCAGGCACATCGCTACTGATATCTATTTCAAGAACAAATGCAACATCAGGATCAACTAAATAGGCTGTAGTTCTAGCTCCACGAAGACCAACCTCTTCTTGGGTTGTTGCAGCTCCTAAAACTGTGTTTGGATGCTCAATACCTTGCGCTTTTACTCTTTTGAGTGCAATCATAGCTGCAAAAATTCCGAGGCGGTCATCAAATGCTTTTCCAACCGCGAGTTTCCCGTCCCGTATCAAAGAAAATGGACTAATAGGTACAACAGGATCCCCTATTCTGAAGCCTTCTTCTTCTGCCTCTTCATTGTTTGAGCAACCAACGTCTATGTACATTTTATCTCTCGTTATCACCTTTTTTCGTTCTTCACGTGGTAAGACGTGTGGAGGAATGCTTGTTATGACCCCTAGGCGATCTCCTTGCTGCGTTCTAACGGTTATTTTCTGAGCAAGAAGCACCTGATCAAACCATCCTCCAAGAGTGTTAAAAGTCAAAAAACCACTTTGATCTATTCCTGAAATGACAAACCCAATCTCATCGATATGACCTGGGATTAAAATAACTGGTTTTTTGGCACTTCCATTGATTTTGAACATCACTGAGCCTAACTTATCGGTTAGGATTTCGTCTGCAAATTCTTCCACATACTTTTTTACAATGCTTGCCGTTTCTCTTTCGAAACCTGGAGGTCCAAATGATTCTGTGAGTTCTTTAAGAATTTCTAATTCATTTTTTTCCATAAAACCCATCTCTTGATCAGAAGCTTTTAGAAAATACCAAAGATACTAATAATTATTCCTGAGAAATGAATGAAAATTTATAAGTTAATTTGTTGATAGCTCATAGAGATCTTAAGATAATATCTTCTTTTCATCAAAAAAGTGTTGTTTGGTGGTATTGTATTGAAGCAAATACTAGAAGATGATATAGGGAAAAAGACGCTCCTAATGGGTAATGTTGCAATTGTGCGTGGAGCAATTGAGGCTGGTGTTTCATTTGCATCTACATACCCCGGTACTCCCGCTTCAGAGATAGGTGATACCTTTGCTACTTTAGTTAGTCGTTTTGGCTGGTCTGGTTATTTCGAGTACAGTACAAATGAGGCAGTTGCCCTCGAAGCCGCGGCAGGTGCGTCTTTTGCAGGAGTTCGTGCAATTTGTTCCATGAAACATGTTGGCGCAAATGTGGCTGCTGATCCACTGTTTTCGTTAGCTTATACTGGTGTTGATGGTGGGTTGGTAGTAGTTACTGCAGATGACCCCTCATGCTGGAGTTCTCAAAATGAACAGGACAATAGACATTATGCTGTTCATGCTGGATTACCCATGCTCGAACCTACTTCATCTCAAGAGGCTCTTGAAATGGCAAGAGTTGCGTTTGAAATTTCTGAAAAAACAAGAGAACCAGTCCTATTAAGAACCACAACTCGTATTGCTCACACTTATGGCAATGTTGTTTTTGGTCCTATTCAAGAACAGAAAACCCCTAATTTTGAACGTCGAATTTCAAGGGTAATGGTTCCTTCTAATGCACGACCTGCCCATCTAAGATTACTGGAGAATTTAGAACTCGCACAAGAACTCTCTGAGAACTCTGAATTCAATAAAACTTTAATGAAAGACTCAAAATTGGGCATTATTACTTCCGGGATTTCTTATGCATATACTCTTGATGCATTAAAATGGCTTGGTATTAATGCATCTATCCTTAAACTTGGAATGCCCTATCCTTTCCCAAAAAAGATGATTGCAGAATTTGTCGAAAATGTAGACAAAGTTCTTGTAGTGGAAGAGCTGGATCCTTGGTTGGAAACTCAGGTCCGTGCAATTGCTCAAGTAAGCTCGTTGAATACGCCAATCTTTGGAAAAGAACAGGGATTATTACCTCAAGCATTTGAACTATCCACTAAACAAATCGCTTTAGTACTCGACAAAATCTCAGGAAAAACACTTCCTATTGACTATACTGAAGCAAATGAGAAATTTGAGTCTGCTAAAGAGTTGCTTGTATCCCGTCCACCACAGTTATGTGCAGGATGCCCTCATCGAGCGTCTTTCTATGCTATAAAACAAGCAACCAAAGGTCAAGAAGTATATGTCGGAAATGATATTGGTTGTTATGCTCTAGGCATCGCACCACCATTCCACCTCGGTGATTGGTTGGTCTGTATGGGCGCTTCGGTTGGCATAGCTTGTGGAACAGCACAGGTTGTTGATAATCCAGTAATTGCAGTTATCGGAGATTCAACATTCTTTCATGCAGGGATACCCGCGTTGATTAATGCAGTGCAAAATAACGCAAATTTCACATTGGTGGTTCTAGATAACCTCACAACAGCTATGACAGGTCATCAACCTTCTCCAGGAAGTAAACTTGGAGATATGCGTGGAACGGCAATTAAAATAGATGACCTTGTAAAAGGTTGCGGTGTGAAAAACATCTATAAAACAGATCCCTATAAACTTGAAGAAACAATCCAAATCTTCGAAGATGCGATAAAACAAGATGGTCCAACTGTAGTTATTGCACGACATGTTTGCGCATTATTCTTAGACAGAATGAAAAGAAGAAAAGGTATTAAAATTACCCCCTCAAGAGTTGATCCTGAGAAATGTGAAGGTTGTAGAACCTGCATTGATGAGTTTAGTTGTGTACCATTTGTGTGGGATACCTCCACAAAGCAGATGAGAATTGAAGAAGTTCTTTGTGACGGATGCGGGGTGTGTATTAACGTTTGTCCTTATCACGCAATTTACAAAGAGGAGGCACAATAATGACGGAAGAATTCAATGTCCTTATCGCTGGCGTAGGCGGAACTGGAGTTTTAACAATCGCACATATTTTAGGGAGTTCAGCGTTATCTGCTGGATTTCAAGTTGTTCAAAGCGAACTACATGGCATGTCTCAACGAGGAGGAAGCGTTTCAACGCATTTACGAATGGGTACGCATGTTTACGGCCCTACCTTTCCTGAAGGCACAGGTGATCTTCTTGTTGCAATGGAACCTATAGAAGCCCTAAGAAATATTAAAAGTGTCCGCAGTACGGGTGCGGTGATCTTTAACAATTACAAAATCCGACCTCTTTTCTTATCTATTTTAAAAAAAGAATATCCATCCCTAGAGTTATTGGTTCAACAAATGAAACAGTTCTGTCAAAATGTCTACTCTATTGATGCTACTACAATTGCAAAAGAACTTGGTGCATCTATAGTGGCAAATATTGTGCTTTTAGGTGCTGCTTTAGCTAAGGGATCAATTCCTATCAGTTCGGAGACTGTTATTGAAGAGATCAAGAATACAGTACCGGAACGTTTTATAGATCTCAATGTGCAAGCATTTCAGGCCGGCCTTAAGGCGGTAAATAAACTTTAGAATATCGTCTGAAGAGGATGATTTTTCAATGGAGAGCTCTCTGACTTCTATTCAGAAAATTTTAACAAAATTTCCAATAAAACTCTCGGTCTACGACCTATTAGCACTGGTTATTACTTTCAGTTCATTGGCATTACGCATCTTCTTTTTGCAATTCACTTTAGCTATTAATCCAGACGGTACTTACTATTGCTGGTCTGCACGACATCTGCTAGAGGGAAAAGGCTATACCGTCGGTTATGGAGACATTCCTGCAATAAGAGCTCCCCTTTATCCCCTTTTTGTAGCCCTCTTTTTCCTGATTTTTGGTGTTAATCACATTTCTGCAAAACTTGTGTCGATAGTTTTTGGAAGTCTTTCTGTATTTATTCTGTATGCGCTAGTGAAACTGAATTTTAAAAATGAAAGGACCGGGTTATTCTCAGCGTTACTTTTAGCTGTAAACCCCTTTTATTTAGGAGGCATCGATTTTTATTTAGGAGGTGTCTATAGAGAGGGTTTATCCACCTTTATTTTCCTTCTTGCCGTCTATGTTACAATTAAGGCAAAAAATGAGAGAAAATACACAAATTTTCTCTTAATGGGCTTATTATCTGGAATATTCTATCTAGTAAGACCTGAAGGACTTTATATATTAATTTTCCAAGTTTTTTATTTCGGTCTTCTGTTTGTAGATCAGAGGCAAATTGACTTAATCAAGAAAATTACACTCACTATTTCTGTAACTGTACTTGCAATTCTTTTATGGCTTATTCGTGATTATCTCGCTTTTGGTGTATTTAATCGGGAAAGCTATTATCATGGTGCATTTTTTTTCCTAAGGGAATTCGGCACACAGATTCCTACTATGATGCTCAGTCCCCTTGACTATTTATTCTCTTATCATTCATTAACACAAATTGTTATTGGCTTATTTATTGGATTTTATAGACTCTGGTTACAACTCTCTACTGGTCTAACACCACTCGGCTTTTTTTTGTTTGCTTTTGGATTTATCCTCACGATTAAGAGGAGATATCTATTTTTTCATCTGCTCTTAATTTTCTATCTGCTTTCTTACAGTTGGCCGTCTTACGTCTGGCCCTCTATCGTACCAAGGTATCTTACTGTGCTCGTCCCTATTTGTTTGCTCTTTGCAGGACAAGGTCTTTCAGAACTTGAGCATATATTAACAACAGTATATCAGAAAACAATTGTAGTCTTTCAATTCAAGCTGTCAAGCAAACAATTTCAACAAGTTATTATTTTCGGTGTTTTACTGATAATTACAATCAATTCCCTTTTATTAGCTAAAGATATTATAATTGATGAACAGTATAAAGCCCAACTTGAAGCTTTTGAAAGAACTGGAGA
>SMTZ1_10016156_pt1 | contig 14419 bp, 8 predicted proteins | sample DeeMarSWOR136_30_FD_25667 | JGI IMG/M metagenome (IMG submission 25667) | reverse complement strand
AAATGAAGCACAGTCAGATGGCGATGATTTTGTGTTTACAGATTTTTATGCAACTAAACTTGACCATGAGATAGAATTATATAACAGTAGCAATGGTGAGTTGATTTCATGGGTAAAAGTACCATTCCTATCAGGTAGCGTTGATACAATACTTTATTTATACTATGGAAATCAGGTAACTTCTAATATGGAAAATATCCCTGGATCATGGGATGAAAATTACATGCTAATTCAACATCTCAATGAAACAAGTGGACTTCATTATGATAGTACCATATATGTAAATGACGGAACAGCAAATAATTCCATAAATCAAGATGCTCTGGGTATGATAGATGGTGCCGATGATTTTGATGGAAGTGATGATTATGTTCGTATGAGCAATGATCCTAGTTTGCAGTTTGGAGAAGGAAGCTTTACAGCTATGGCTTGGATTTATCCAGAATCTGTTCCAGATACAGGAGGCGCCCGTGTTGTAAATAACCGAGGAACAGGGGCTGGTGGAAGCAATAAAGGATGGCAGTTTAAGATTGCTAGTTCAGCTGGAAAATGGAAGTTCAAGGATTCAAGTATTGATGACGGAGGTGGAAGCTATTATGCCTATGAAGGTACTCCTACCTATGATTATAATGACTGGTATCATGTAGTTATGGTTTATGAGGCTGATAACGAGTTAAGATTCTATGTTAACGGTAATCTTGATGGTTCACTAACTGTCGGAAGTTATGGTAATATTACTAATAATTTACCAACTGCAATTGGTGGTTCTATTGCCCATAATGGAGTTGAAGGTGCTGATAATAAACAGTTCTTCGATGGTATTATCGATGAGGTAAGACTTTCAAATGTTAATAGAAGCGTTGATTGGCTATCCACAAATTACAATAATCAATATGATCCAAGTAGTTTCTATAGTGTTGGCGGTGTAGAAGAATCTCCTGAAGAAGAAGATACCATTTCACCGGAGATAACTAATGTTGATGCAAATCCAGATCCACAAATAGTTGGAAGCTATGTAAACATTACCTGTGCTGTTACTGATAATGTTGAAGTAAATGTTGTAAAGGTTGACATTACATATCCAGATAGCTCCACTGAAAACCTAACCATGGATGGAAGTTATTTCAAGAATAAAACATATTCGCAGACTGGACTTTATTCTTATTTCATCTGGGCTAGTGATACTAGTGGAAATAGCAATATATCAGATGTTTATTATTTCTATATTTATGATCCTAGTATGATGTATGTTGATGATGATTTCACGTCTTCTACTCCTGGTTGGGGTTATGATCATTTCGATGATATTCAAGATGGAATTGATAATGTATCTTCTTATGGCATGGTTAGTGTTTTTGCAGGGTTTTATAATAAAGATTTAATAGTATCTGTTTTAAAAACTGGAATTGAACTTGTTGGAGAGGATAAGAATACAACTGTTATTAAAGGTGTTCAAGAACTTGATTGGCCGACTCATTCACCTGCTATTAGTATTTTAGCAAGTGGAGTTAAAATTCATGGTTTTACTATTGAGAGTCCAGATTATTCTAGGACAGATGGGAATCCTCATTCTAGTGGTATTAGTGTTGGTTCTTCTGATGTGGAGATCTTTGATAATAGATTTAATGCTACTGATGATGGTACAGGAAATAGTCTTGGTTGGGCTACATTGATTGAGTCGTATGGGGCTTGGGCTGGTGATATTTCTGGTCTTTATATTCATAATAATACTTTTACTTCAGATACAGGAACTGATAAAGGTAGTGAAGGTATTTACATTAATTATAATTCTGATATCCCAAATCCAGTAGGTACGATTACTATTGAAAATAATGTGTTTGGAGGTCAGCTTTTCAGAGGTATAACTTCGGAGCATTCAAAAACGATTATTGCTGGTAATACTATTGGTTCTAGTTATCCACCAAATCCTGCTTTTAATGCGGCTTTGAGAGGTATAGATGTTTCAAGTCCTTCTGCCAATCTTAATCCTAATCATTATAATGTTTCGATAATCGATAATAATGTGATAGGTTATTGGCAGGGAATCAAGTTAGGTGGGACTGATAATGATTTGGATAATATTACAATCGAACAAAATATTTTGCAATTGAATACTTATGGAGCTAAGGCGTATTCTTCTGCTGATGGCATAGTAATTAATTATAACAAGATTGTAAATAATACTTTGTTTGGTGTGGAAAATGCTGATACTGGAAACCAGCTTGATGCTGCTTATAATTGGTGGGGTAATGCTTCTGGTCCTGGTGGTGAGGGTCCTGGTACTGGTGATAATGTTAGTGTGAATGTTGATTATGCTCCTTGGTATGTTGATGAGGGTATGACTACTCTATCTGATAATATTGCTCCAGAAATATCTGATGTAACTCTCACAATGTCTGATCCAATTGACACAAATCCAACTTATGGCTGGGAAAATATAACTTGTACAGTAACAGATGATAATGATGTTGATGAAGTAAATCTTAACGTTACATATCCAGATTCCCATACAGAAAATATTTCAATGATCCCTGCCGGTGGTGGAGTTTATTATCATAATACAACGTTTTCAAATGTTGGAACCTACAGTTATTTCATTTGGGCTGCTGATACAAGTGGTAATAGCAATATGTCAAGTGTTGACACATTTGTTATCCCACCTAATTACGACATAAATATGGATGGCCATATATTCCTTCAAGATTTCGCTAAAGTGTCTCTTAAATATGGTCAAACTGGACCTAATGGTTGGATTAGAGAAGATGTTAATAATGACGGAGAGGTATTCCTTCAAGATTTTATACAGATATCCTTGCACTATGATGAGACCTGGCCATAATAACTAAAATAAAATGGAATTTTTTCCATTTTTTTTAATTTTTTAGAATTTTTAATTAAATTATTTACGTAAATATTTTTAAATGAAAATAAACAAGTCCAAATAATTTAAATAACGAAATACTCTTTATTATTTTTAATTCAGGTTTATTAATAACCTTGTGGGGGTAAATAATATTAGGGATAAAAATAAGATAGAGGTAACAATAATAATTTCTGTTATTTTAGCACTTTCAGTTTTTGTACAAGCACAGAATACAAGGGATTTTGATATAAAAACCTTAGACTTTAATTATAAGATTTTTACTTATCAATTTACAATTGATGATTTTGAGTTGTCTTCATTTCAAGATTATGATATTATTATGTTAAGAGATGGTGGGATCCTCAATGAGATTGGAAAACCAATGGTGCCTATAAAAAACATACTTATTGCTCTTCCTGAAAACACTAAAGCTTCAAATATAAAAGTTTTAGAAATCAAGGAGGAAGAGTTACCTGGTTCTTATCTTTTATTACCGGGACAAGAACCAAGAAAAATAAACCAAATAAATGAACTTAAAATTTCAATTAATTCAGAGGTTTATTTCTCAAATAGTTACTATCCATCAAATTATATCGCACTTTGCAGCCAAACCGATTTAGCAGGTCAAGCAATAGCAGTTGTTACCATTTACCCAGTACATTATAATCCTTACCTTAAAAAAATAAATATTATAAAAGAAATAAAGTTTGAGCTAGAAGAACAACAAGGATATGTTTGTGGTGACTTTCTACCATCAACCTATTCAGAAGTCAGAGTAGAACAATTAACCCAACAAATAAAGGATATGGTAATTAATCCAGAGGACGTTACTTTAAGAAAAAATAAGGAAATTCAGCCTCTTGGATTAGGATCAGGTAGCTATGATTATGTAATAATTACAAATTCTTCATGGATGTCTGCATTTCAACCACTTTCTGACTGGAAAACCCAAAAGGGAGTTCCTTCAATAATTGTTAATACCAGCTGGATTTATAGCAATTATACAGGGAGCTCTAACAAAGCAAAGATTAGAGCATTTATATCTGATGCGCATTCGAACTGGAGTTCATCTTTTTTCCTACTTGGCGGGGACACAGACACAATTCCTTATCATACGGTTACTTACGAAGGTGATGATATTCCAACTGATACCTATTATTCTGATTATGATGATGACTGGACTTGCGAAGTTAATGTCGGTAGAGCTTCAGTGAATGCAACAGGGGACAGTGCTGGAGGGATTGGAAATTTTATAAACAAAACCCTAAATTATGAAAAAAATCCACCAACAGCAAACTTTTCAAAAAACATTTCACTTTTCGGTTTTGACCTTGATTTTTGGACAGACGGTGAGGACACCAAAATAGATATTGATAGCTTCTACATTCCAAGTTCCTGGGCAGTTACTAAGGTTTATGATAGCCATAGTGGGAACCATGAAAATAAGGTAAAAAATGCAATAAATGCTGGTTCCAACCTAATTAATCATATAGATCACTGTAATGAGTATAATATAGGGGTTGGGTATTATAATCATGATCAAGTTTTGACCACATCTGAGGTTGACTCTTTTTCTAACTCATGTAAACAAAGCATTTTTTATTCAATAGGTTGCTGGGCGGCGGCATTTGACTATTCAAATTGTATAGCTGAGCATTTCGTAAGAGACACAGATGGAGGGGGAGTGGGATTTGTTGGAAATACAAGGTATGGATGGTACTATGTAGGATATGATGATTATGCTTCACTTCGTTACGATAGATATTTCTTCAGATCTTTTTTCAATCAGAGCCACTACATTCTAGGAGAGGTTTTTTCTGATCATAAAATGGATGCATATCAAAGTATGACTAAAGATGATTTAAACAAATATATTTTTACAGAGCTAAACCTTCTGGGTGACCCTGAGCTTCCTGTTTGGCAGGATAATCCCTCTAGTTTTGTTGTTACCCATACAGATGAAATCCAGGTCGGTTGTTCTTCTTTTACTGTTAATGTAAAAGATTCTGACGGCAGCAATATAAAAGATGCATATGTATGTATTTGGAAAGGAAGTGAAGTGTATCTAACTAATTATACAGATAGTAGTGGTAACTTTACATTTAACCCAGGTCCAACATCCACAGGTAAAATGAAGGTTACTGTAACAAAAAAGGACTTTATCCCCTCTAATGGAACTGTAAATGTAACTACTGGGGATTCGACACCGCCCATTATTTCTGATGAAGAGCTGATATCATCAAATCCATTAGATACTGATCCTTTGTTTGGATGGATTAATATTAGTTGTAATGTTACAGATAATGAGGAAGTTAATGAGGTCTTATGTAGTATTACCTGTCCAGATTCATCTTCTAATAATGTTTCTATGATAAAAATAGTTGGAACAAACAGGTATTACAATGAAACTTGTTTTTCACAAGTTGGCCTTTATAACTATTTCATCTGTGCTAATGATACTAATGGTAATTCTTGCCTAACTGAAAAATTTAATATATCTATGCCTCCGAATTGGGACATTGATGCAAATGGTCAGATATTGCTTTCTGACCTTGTTAAAGTTTCATTGAAATATGGTCAAACTGGTCCAAAGGGGTGGATTCGCGAGGATGTTGATAATAACGGTCAAATATTTTTGACTGATTTTGTCCAGGTTTCATTGCATTATGGCGAGAGTTGGTCTTAACCCCTAAAAAACTGATTTTATTTTTAATTTGTTTATTTTAAAAATTTAATTTAATAGAATATTGTTATAAAAAAGCTTTTTAACTTGTTTTTTATACTAATAGGCAGGGAGGAAATTGAATATGAATAATATTATAATAAAAAAATTACTAGTTTTTACAATTGTATTTATTTTTTTTGCTTGTTCTTTAACACCTGCTGTTAGTGAAAAGATTTTAAACAATAATAAAAAAGACTCGATTGAAAATAGAGATCAACAACTTGATAAAAAGAGGGAAGATTATGAACCCAAACCATTAGACAATGGTGGATCTTGGTGGAACACCAGTTGGTTATATCGAAAGCAATGTAATATTTCAAACAATATTGATGATTATCAGACGAAAATCATTGTAGGTAATAATTCTGGTGGTGATATTTATTGTAATGGCCATTGTAAATCAGATTTCAGCGACCTACGTTTTATTAATGATGATGGTTTTTGCTTACCTTATTGGATTAAAGAATTTACAATTGATAACAATGCTACTATTTGGATTAAAAATGAGTATAATGATAGTAGTTTTTATGTCTATTATGGTAATAGTGATGCATCTGATTTAAGTAATGGTACTGAAACTTTTGTTTATTTTGAAGATTTTGAAAGTTATGCAGAAGACGAAGACCCTGATGGAAAGAACAATTGGACTACTAATCAGGGAAGCGCAGGTAGTTATGTAAAGGTAGTGACCTATAATGGTTCTAAAGTTTTAAAAATTAATGATGACGGCGTTAATCCTAGTGCATATTTTAATTTTTCTGACCAAGACGATATCAGGTTCTACTGGGATGTATTGACAAACACTCAAAATAGTGCAACTAATGGTTTCGATGTATATGATGATAGAGAAGGTGCAGGAGGATTATTATTCAGTGGAATGTTCAGGTATCAAAATAATCAATATGTATGGCTACCAGGCAATAAAAATTTTAATCCCGGGAAAGGCTATTCTACTAATACTTGGTATCGTGATTGGGAAAATCAATTGGTCACAACAGGCGATTACGATTGGAAAATCATAGATAATGGAACTTTACATGATGGTAATGGAGGTCAATTCGGAGATTATTATGTTGACGGTTTAGATGAAATATCATTTGGCGAAGCAAGAGATAATTGGTGGGTTATAGATAATTTATACATAGCTTGCTATACAAACGGAAGTGAACCGAGCTTTAGTTTCGGTAATGAAGAAAATCAATCTAGTGATTTTGAGTCTCCAGTTATTTCAGATATTGATTATTCAATTTCTGATCCTATTGATACTAATCCAAGTTTTGGTTGGGAAAATATAACATGTACAGTAACAGATGATAATGAAGTTAATGAAGTAAACCTTACTATTACCTATCCAGATTCCCATACAGAAAATATTTCAATGATACATGCTGGTGGTGGAGTGTATTATCATAATACAACATTTTCTAGTGTTGGAACCTATAGTTATTTCATTTGGGCAAATGATACTAGTGGCAATATTAATATGTCCACTGTTATATTTTCATTCAAGACCTAGTTAAAGTATCTATCAAATATGGTCAAACTGGTGCTAATGGGTGGATAAGAGAAGATGTTGACAATAACGGAGATATATACATTACTGATCTTGTACAGGTTTCTTTGCATTATGGAGAGACTTGGTCATAGGTTTTGATGAATAATGGGCAAAACTTTATACCTAAAATCCTCTTTTTCTATCTTTAACAAATTTATAAGGTGATATAGATGTTTCATAGATTAAACCATAAAATAAACAAATCAATATGCCCTTCAATTTCATTATTAATTGTAATATTACTCATATCACTAGTTTTTATTTCTTCTCCTGTAGAAGCAGAACCATCCTCACAAATAAGTATAAATCCTTCAACTGAAACTGTTTCACCTGAAATGGATTTTACTGTAGGAATCTATGTTTCTCCAGATGAAGCTATCAATGGAATTACTTTCTCAATATCTTATGATGCAAGCCTAATTCATGCAAACTCTGTAACCTTGGGTGACTTGTTTGAACCTTATACCCCAAGTGTATTTTTTGATCCGGGAACAATTAATAACACAGAAGGTTATATATTAAATGTTTACGGATTAATTATTCCCGGGACAAACACTGTAGAAGACCCTGGCTTTTTTTGCAATATCTCTTTTTCCGCACAAAAAAATAATGGGACTTCAAATTTAATACTATATAATGTCTGTTTAACAAATGCAACAGGTGATTGTATTAAAGACCTTATTATAAAAGATGAAACTATTTTAGTAGGAGATTCAGGTAAACCAGTAACTCCACCAGATGAAGAGCCTCCAACCTCAAATAATGCACCAAATAGTCCTTCCAAACCTTCAGGAGCCTCCACAGGATTTATAGAAACCTCCTATTCCTATTCTACATCTACAATTGATTTAGATGAAGACGAAGTCTATTATTTGTTTGACTGGGGAGATGAGTCAACAACTTCATGGATAGGTCCTTACAACTCTGGTGTTACATGTATTGGTACTCATTCATGGAACCGTTCAGGGACATATAATATAAAGGTTAAAGCAAAAGATATTCATAATAATGAAAGTAGTTGGTCTATTCCATTAACAATTGAAATACAAAACGAAACGCAAATTCCAAAAAATCAAACGGAAAATATATCAGAAAATCTTCGCCCAACTGCAATTTTTACTTTCACTCCAACTCAACCAAAAATAAATGAAAATATAAATTTTATTGATAAATCAATAGATGAAGATGGAAATATCACAAAATGGTTATGGGATTTTGGAGATACAGAAACATCAAGCTTGCAAAATTCAACTCATCAATATACTGACAACAGAACCTACATTGTAACTTTAACTGTTTGGGATGATACTGGGACAGCAAACATAGCTTATCAACAGATAGAAATATCAGAAATTATTTCAAAAACCACTAAGAGCAAAGAAACACCAGGTTTTATATCTTTAATAATGTTTATTGCGTTGATAGTAATAATTTTTAGTTTTTGGAAAAAAAGATTATAAATTAAGATTAAGTATTAAGAGATTTATTTGGACTTATTTTATTGTTTTATTAGAGTTCGCAATTCGTCAATCCCGTATTCTTCTTTTGTCAATTCTAAGGTATTATCATTATCAGAAAATTTATAATCATAATAAACTGATATACTTCCAACTGATATTTTTAGTTGATCATTCTGAATTTTCCAATTAAAGAAGTCATAAGTGTAATTTAATTCTTCTATGATCCAATACAAGGTGTTATTTGAATAAAATTTCCAGGTTATATTTACATCCTCTTGTTGATTATCCCAAACTCCATAAAATTTGCTTTCAATCAATGAATTATTTGAGCTTGTTTGTTCAGATTTAATTGAATAATTTATGAGCTCTTCAGTATATATTTGAATACCATCATTATCATAAAGAATATATCTTACTTCACTTTTGATTTTTGGACAAAAATAGGCTATTTCATATTCTTCTTTTCCTACTGTATCATGTCTAATTTCATAAGTTTCAAAAGTTCCTGCTTGAGTAGTAATATTTTTTTTGGATAAGCACTCTGAATTTACAGTTTTTGTTCCTTCACCATTATATGAGTTAGGATATGATGTTGTATTACCCTCTATAGTTTCTGATGATATTATTGACTCCATCCAATTGGAATTATAAGTTGTTACCCAGGTTGTTCCAATATCAACAAAATCAGGTATACCTCCAGAAATTTTTTTCAATATTGTTTCATTATTAGAGGTTTCATAATATGTTTGACCAGTTGGTTGACCTTGATCATCCAATATATCAAATTTTATATAGTTTGTATTTGTATATTTATAGACTTCATATTCAGGATTAAAATATTTTGTTTTTATCCAAGAACCTTCTGATAGTTTCAATGACAAGTTACCTTGTTTAAAAATTTTTTCAGAAGAAACATATTTTCCAAATATTTTCATCTCATATACGTCATATGTTATACCATCGATTTCAAGAGTAATTTCGTCCTTAATTTCTTGAGAGTATATGTGTTTGTCTTGTTCACCTTTATCATAATAATAAGTGGTTTTATATTCCCATTCATCTCCAAAAAAGTATTTTATATCTCCTGGTTTATATCCACCGGTTCCATTATTACTAGTAAAATAAAAGCCAATTATAAGAAGAATAAAAGCTATTACTATTATAATTGTCCCAATAATAAGTTTATTTTTAGATTTTCCAGTTTTTTTTGCTAGAGAGTTTGTTTCAGTGGGAGATTTAACAGGAGAAGTTTGATCTTTGTCAGCTTGCTTCTCATCTTGTTTTTTATTACTATCCGAATCATTATTTTCTGTCTTTTCTTTACATTCTTGACATAAATCGGATCCTTTATCTAATTTAGATCCACATTTTTTACATAATTTTTGCATTTTTTCTTCTCCGAATTCCTTCATAATCAAATTAAATATTATATTATTTTCCTTGATTTGTTATTATTTATCTTAATTTACAATTTTTTATTTATTTTCGAATTTTTAACATATTTATCATCGTAAAAGTTTTTAAAATATATTCTAAAACTTTTTATTTGATCCTAACAAGTCAGATAATTAATTTCTTCAGACTCATATAATCTAATTTTTTTTGAATTGAAATCTGTTTAAACAAATAAATAGTAATATTTAAATTAAAAAATATATTATAAATTTCAGGGAGGATGACAAAATTTATGAAAAAGGGAATAATTGGAATATGTATTTTTATGCTGTTAATTACTACTTCAACACCTATTTTTGGAACAACGACTATGCCAAAATCCATTTGTAATGTTACTTCAGAAAATAATCAACTTTTAAGTAATGAGAAGAGTTTGACAAATACTGTAAAACTTGTACTTCCACATCAGACAAAAATAATATTTCATCATCTCTTAAAACGACAATATTTATTATACGTACCCTCTAGTTATACAGGAGTTACTCCTGTACCATTGGTTGTAGTGTTTCATGGAGGTCCAAATACACCTGAGAATGCATCAGGTCGTTTTGGAATAAGTGAAAAAGCTGAGGAGGAAGGTTTTATTGTAGCATATGCAAATGCATCAGAAATCATGAATGATTTTTGGATGCTTGGCTATGGACTTTTTACTGCGAATTTATGGGTGGAACTCGTTAGATTATGGATCAATGAAGAAGGTTATGCCAAAAAAATAATAAGAAAAACACAGAGGCAGTTCAATATTAATCCAGATAGAATTTATCTTGCAGGACATTCAAATGGAGCTATGTTTTCTTATCTTCTTGCTTCGAAGTTATCAAATATTGTCGCTGCAATTGCATCAAATGGAGGTTGTATAGGTGGACATATTAAAAATTATCCAATGTACACAATCCCTGAGCCAAAAAATCCTGTTTCAATCGTTATATTTCATGGAAAATTAGATATTATGTGTCCTTACGATGGAGGTTGGAATTATGAGGGTTCTTGTTATTTTAAATCTGTTGCTGAAGCAGTTTCATTTTGGGTTGAACATAACGAATGCAACACCATACCTATAACAAATGATACCTTTGATATTACTATCGATAGATATAGTGGTGGAACTGCAGGAACAGAGGTTTTAGTTTATTCTCTCAAACATAAAGGGCATATATGGTTCGGTGGGCAACCTTGGGAGGATCCAGATCCTGTCATTTCAACAACAGATGAAATGTGGGAGTTTTTTAAAGCTCATCCTAAACAATAATCATCTTTTTTTCTGATTTATAGCGGTTAAAAAACCATTCTTTGACTATTGATACTAAATCATCTGTTCTTGTTTAAAGTCTTATAAGGGGCTTAGCCGAGCCTGTAGAATCTTATTGGAGTAATAACTTTGGATTGAATTAAGAATATGGCTATAACTTAAAGCTCAGCTCTTTTCTTACTAAACCTTTTTTTTATTAAATCTTAAAAATCAGTATAATCCTTTTTTTTTAAAATATATAGTTTCTATAATCAACATTAATAAAATTATATATTTTTATGCCCGCATCGGGCATGTATGCTGGAGGTTAGATGCCCTAACAATATTATTTCTTTTTTGTTATATTTGTTTTCAATTCACGATTGTTATGGAGGAGTTTATAAATGAATAGTTAATTTTATATAATGTTTTTGAGGAGGAAAATTATGAATAAATTAGAAAATTTTGAAACACAAGTTAAAAATCGTGAAGAAAAAGTAAAAAGGATGAGCACGATTTTTCTTACAGCACTTCTTCCTTGGTTTTTTGCAAATTATATACTTGACAGACTACTATCGATAATTTTTAATTCAAACTTCGCTGCTTACGAAAATATTCCACCATTCTTTCCAATCTGGTTTGTACTTGGAAATGTATTAGGCATATTGCTTTTTGTTATTGCATGGTGGTATTGGGAAGATAGTAAAAAATGGATGAAAGGTATTATTGCCGTTATTTTGATTTTGTTTATAATCGCTCTGGGTACTTTTGCAGAATGGAATAAACCTAAAATTTTAAATCTTGATTTTTGGGTGTTTATGCCAGTACTTTGGATTCTCATGCTTATGCTTTTTATTGGTGTGTTTGTATTAAGTACAAAAGCCAAATCAATCATTTCAAAAGTTGGGTTAACTGTTATATTTTTCATAATATTTGCTATTGTTCATTGGGGATTTTATCTTCCTATGTTCCCAGATTTCAATTGGGCTGGTATTAACCATTCATTAGATTGTTGGATAATTTATCAGTGGACAACTGCCTTGTCAATTATCGGAATTCCAATCATAATAGCAATGATACTTCTACAATCTGATATATTACGAATTAGACTTATCAGAATGGATATAGAAAAACATATGGAAAGAGCCCTAAAAAGAAAAAAATAATATATTTAAATTAAATATTTTTTCATCACTTTTAATATTTTTTTATCTATTTTTTGTTATAAAAAAGTGAAGGGGGCAAGATACTGACTCAGTTTTACCAGTAAAAAAACATTAATTTTTTCTGTTAATAAATCGTGTTAATATTTGGCATGCCAACATCGGGATTCGAACATCAAGTTTATTTATAAATCATCGGATTTTTCTCCTAGTTTGCATAGCTATATATCAAATAATAATAATATTATTAAAAAGGTAAGTTATAACATTTTTTAGGTGGGATAAACCAAATGCTTGTAAAAGATGTTATGACCAAGGAGGTAATAACTATAGAAAGTACTCAAACTATAATAGAGGCATATAAAAAATATCGTGATAATAAGGTTGGTAGCTTAGTTGTCACCGGTAATGATAGATGTATAGGTATAGTTACAGAACGTGACCTAATCGAAAAATCCATAGATAAAAACCTTGAAACCACTTTAATTAGAGATATTATGACTTCTAATGTTAAAACAATTTCTCCGTTAGACAACATAGAAACCGCTTCTGAAATAATGGAGAAATATAACATTAAAAAACTACCAGTGCTCTATAATGATAACATAACAGGAATTATTACAATCAATGATATAGTTCATATAAAACCGGAACTTACTAAAAAATACATTGAAACATGGGTAAAAGCTCGATCGAAAAAATAAATAGAATTAATAAATGTTTTAACACGTCTTAAAAGAATTAGTAATTAATTGCATAAAATAAATAAAGATCATCTCCTTGGAATAAAGGATTTAAAAATTTTAATCCTTAACATCATTAAGAAAAAAAGGTAAAAATATGCTTGTCTGTGAAATAATGAATAAGAAAATAATTACTATAAATAGTAATCAAACCCTTATTGATGCTTTTAAAATATATCGTGACACTAAGGTTGGTAGTTTAATTGTCATGGAAAATAATCAATTAGTTGGCATAGTTACAGAACGTGACCTAATCGAAAAATCAATAAATAAAAACCTTAAATCAACATTGATAAAAGAAATAATGACTTCTAATGTTGTTACTATTTCATCATTGGATACATTAGAAACTGCTTTAAAAATAATGAAAAAAAATAGAATTAAAAAATTACCTGTTATATCAAGTAATAAATTAAAAGGAATTGTAACAATAACAGATATTGCATATGCAAGACCTGAGCTTTCAAGAAGGTTTGTAGAATCATGGATCAAACCTAGATGGGAAGACTAAATAACATAAAATAAGATAGTTTCCTACTTTTTTCTTTTTAAAATTGTTATATAGAAAATAAAAACAATCAAACATACAATTATTGCAAATGTAATAAAATAAATTGTGTTAACTTCTGTTAATGCAAATTCTTTTTCAATATCAATTTTATTATTATAAAAGGTATTATTGCTGGCAGTATTTGGAGAATTGGGAAGATAAATACCCATGTTATTTTCTGAAAAGTTGTTATTGATCACCTTATTATTTGAACATATTCGAATATTTACTCCACAAAAACCATTATTGATAAAACTATTCCCTCTGATAATATTGTTATCTGAGGAATAATACAAACCTACCCCATTATAAAAATTATTTTGAATAATATTTTCTGTAATTGTATTATTCTTTGAGTTGCTGATATATATACCACAATGATCATCATTTTGAATTGTATTATTTCTAATTTTGTTATTTTTCGAAAAATAAAGTGTTATTCCATAAAAGTTGTCAGTAATAAGGTTGTTTTCAATAATATTTGAGTTCGAGCTTATATTTATTCCAGAATTTGGGTAGATAAGTCCACTATGCCTTATTGTAAAATTTTTAATAGTCACATTATTTGCATTAATTTTAATTGTGTTTCCAGCAACTCTCCCATCAATTATTGTATTATTTTTATTTTCTCCAATTAGAATAATTGATTTATCAATTACAAGATTTTCAAAATACGT
>SMTZ1_10014010_pt1 | contig 14421 bp, 13 predicted proteins | sample DeeMarSWOR136_30_FD_25667 | JGI IMG/M metagenome (IMG submission 25667) | reverse complement strand
CATCCAAGGTCATGAGTTTCCCTTCATGTACCAAGATCTGCCCATTCACGATGGTGGTGTCAACATTGAAACCGTTGGCTGCATAAATGATGTTGCTGACGGGATTATAGGTCGGTGCAAGGTTCAGTTGGGTTGTGTCAACAAGAACTAAATCCGCTTTCTTATTCACCTCGATGCTACCTATGTCCTTCTCTAGCCCAAGAGCTTTTGCGCCATTAATAGTCGCCATTTCCAAAACCGTTTCTGCGGGCATTGTCAATGGATCTAAGGTTCGGGCTTTGTGGATTACTGCCGCAAGAAACATTTCCCGAAACATATCATAGGCGTTATTGCTTGGTCCACCATCACAACCTAAACAAACATTGATTCCTGCTTCTAACATTTCAGGAATAAGAGCAATACCTGACGCTAGCTTGGCGTTACTTGCAGGACAATGGCACATATGGGTTCCTGTCTCAACGTAAATCGGAAACTCTTCTGGGGTAATCCATACCCCATGTACCAAAACAACATTCTTTCCCATCATCCCAACATCTCGGGCAAACTCAGCGGGGGATTGATTAAATTGCGATTTGGTGTACTCAACGTCCTCTTTCACTTCACCAAGATGCATGGTAATACCCATATGACGTTTCTGGGCAAGGTCTGCAACTTGTCGATATAATTCAGGACTAACAGCACCGGGAGTACGTGCTCCCCACCAAATGAAAACACGCCCATCAGCCGCTCCCTGCCATTTATTATGCATGGACAAGGTTTCTGCAATGCATTCCTGAGGGTCTTCAATCATCCCTTCATACATTATGGCTTCTTCGCCTGCGTAGCCCGTCCAATCCATGAAGAGTTTTGACAAACACCCGCGAATTCCAGTTCGTTCGACAACCTGAGCAATCCCGTCCATTCCGTACCGTTTATGAATCATACTTTCAAGAAAACTCGTCGTGCCTGATTTCAACATCTCAGCAATGCATAACTCAGCGCTAACCCTCCCATCTTCCGGCGTGTAATTTCCTTGAAGCACCCAAACGTAATCCCTCAACCAGGGAATGAGGTCCACGTCATCGGCTGTGCCGCGAATCATAGCCTGGGCAAGATGGACATGACAATCAATCAGACCAGGAATGAGAATCTTGTTTTTTCCTGATATTCGGGTTTCTGCACCGAATTTCTGTTTGATTTCATGGCTTTTTCCAACAGCGATGATACGCTGATCCTCTACAACCACGGCTCCATCAGTAAGAATCCGGCGTTGCGCGTCCATTGTGATAACGGTAGCACTGTCGATAATTAAATCAGTCATCGGAAATAGCACCGCATTTACTTTTGATTCTTCTTAAGGATGGGGCTTTGCAGTTAATAAAGCCACCAGCAGGTTTTTCAATCGGGCAGAGAAAATTCGTGCTATGCATGTGGTTGTACGGACAATTGGACCTTATACTGAAAAATTTGGCTTTCAGCAGCTAACCGTGAATTTCAAGGGACATACTATAAGTGATCTATTAAACCAACTTTGCGAGGAGCAGGGGACTAAGTTTTGCAGCGCTGTCTTTACTGAAGAAGGTCAATTGCGTCGCTACATCAAGATCCTTGTTAATGGGCGTGGGCTACATGTCCTGCAGGGGCTGGATACGCCACTTACTGATGGTGATGTTGTGGCGTTATTTCCACCTGTAGCGGGTGGTGTCCATTACCCTTTGATCCCAAGTTTTTCCCACAAGATTGGTACGACATCTTCAAGAGCCTTCTCAACAGCTTCAGATTCTACCGATACGACCTGATGGTTTTCAACAACTTGTTTACCGTTCACAAAAACATGCTCAACCTCATTTGCAGTACAGCCGTAGACAATATACCCGTATACTCCTTCTGGTAAAATCGGAGTAATCCTAGGGTTGGGATGAATCATAACTAAATCCGCTAGTTTTCCAGGTTCAAGAGATCCTAGTTTATCTTCCAGGCCATAGGCTTGGGCTCCATTGATGGTTGCCATCTCAATCACTTGTTGTGGAGTTGTCACACGTGTGTCAAGGTGATGCACTTTATGAATGAGATAGGCGGAGCGGATATTCTCGATGGCATCGAAGATGAACCCATCATTCCCTAAACACACTGGAATTCCCAGCTCATACATTTCCTTCAAGGGGCTTACTCCGACGGCATTGTTCATGTTACTCATGGGATTATGAGCGATCTTTGCTCCGCTAGCCTTGATTAGCTTTAATTCATCTTGGTTCACATGGACACAATGAGCAAGAACGATGTCAGGTCCGAGTACTCCAAGATCGAAAAGCCGTTCGACGGTTCGTTTATCATAGTGCTCGATATTGTGGTAGACATCAATGAGCCCTTCACTTGTATGGATAGTTAGAGGCGCAGGGAGTCTGTCGGCTTGTTCTCGTGTTTTTTGTATTAACTCATCACTAAGGGTAAAGGACGCGTGCAAACTGTACATTCCCCAGAGTAGGTCATTTGGAGTTTTTTGGAGCTTGTTGAGAAAGCGAATATTTTCCTTGAGCCCTCGCTCTCCTTCCTCTTTCGAATTACGTTCAGTTGCTTCAAAGGCGATAATTCCTCGCATTCCCGCTTGGGTGACGCCTTTAGATATTGCATCTAGCACACCTTCAATGGAACCAGGTCCAGAATAGGTGTCAGCAAAACAGGTGGTTCCGCCGCGAATAAACTCATAACAGGACGCAAGGGCACTTGCGTAGGCATCCTCATTTACAAATGCCGAATCCACTTTCCACCAAATTCGGTCGAGAATCTGAAGAAAATCGGTTGTCGGTTTAACATCTAGCGGGGCGCCACGGAGCATGATACCATACAAGTGGGTATGCCCACAAATGAATCCAGGCAAAACCATCCGCCCCGTTCCATCAACCACAAGGTCAGCCGTTTCCTTAATTCGAGAATCAATTGCCACAATCTTCGTCCCATCAATAAGAAGATCCGAGTTCTTCAAAACTCGGCGTTGGGCGTCCATCGTGATAATCATAGCATTTTTGATCAATATACGCATAAGAAATCGCTCCACACAGGTTATTTCAGATGAATATGGGTTCTCCCCCTAAAATCACTTCTTTCCTTCTCTCTAATCTTATAACCTGGGGGTCTTCTATTTGATTGAAGCTTTGGGCGTTTATTATAACTAGAATCTCATCAGGGATTTCTCTCAATTACACTATACTTCGGTCAAATCCCAAACGATTCAATGGGCCAATTAAATGCTCCAAACTCTCTCCAACATAGGAGGAAGTTCGATACTTCTCACAGAAAGAATCCAACTAAAGCCCTCTCCTCAATTATCTCGACTGTGTCATTTAACAAAAAACCTATACAATGCAGCAAACTATCAAATACGTCAGAAATTCATCAAGAAAGGAATTTGGACACAGTACAAGGACTTATACGACCTTCTGAAATTCACTGAGTTGTATCAAAACCTTCATGCGCAGACTGCGCAACAAGTATTACGGCTGCTTGATCAGAACTGGAAATCCTTTTTCTCTGCTATCCAAGACTCGCGATCAAATCCTAACAAGTATACGAGTCTGCCACGCTTACCTCGTTATAAGCCGAAAAACGGACAATATAAAACGGCTTTAGTGGGTATCAAGATTGACTTAGTGGAAGAAAGTTATACCTCTAGAGTGAGTTTTCTCGATGAAGAACCCATAAAGGAGCACGATAGGTATTTGGGTAAACGGATAAAGCGGGGACTGTACAAGTCATCAACAGGGCATATCTTAAATGCGGATGTGAATGGTGGGTATAATATTGCTCGAAAAGCAGTCTCGAAAGCCTTCACAGCGGACGGGATAGAGGGTGTAGGGTTACACCCATATTCGGTAACTATTTGATGCAAATAAATCGCCGAACAAAATGAAAAGAGTTGAGATATACTTCCTTCAATAACCTGATAATCGAGTAATCCTTTAAGGCTTAAATGTCTCATTTTCCTGGGCGTGTATTCTCATGAACAAATCGGCTCATAAGGTTCTTGTCGTTGACCCGGAAAATTGTACAGGCTGTGGAATATGCACCCTCGTTTGTTCTTTTCGTCATAACCAGGAATACAACCCCTCCAGGGCGCTTCTAACAATCATACGTAACGAAAAAAGCGGAATCAACATCCCAGTTATCTGCCAGCATTGCGAGACCCCCCTATGTATGGAAAGTTGCCCTGCTGATGCCATCTATCGCGATGCTGAAACCAATGCGGTTTGTATCAACCAAGACAATTGTATTGGCTGCCACCAATGCCTAATCGCATGTCCATTTGGTGGGATTCATATTGATGTAGCCGATGGTCGCACCGTCAAATGTGATTTGTGTGAAGGATATGCGATGTGTGCACAATTTTGCCCCAGAGACGCTTTGCTTTACCTGGAACCAAATGAATTAACCGACCGACTTCGGAAAAAGGGTGTCAAAAAAGCCGCTGATTATCTTCACATCATCACCGGAGGAGCAAAAAATGAGTAAAGACGATGTCTACTACGGGTACGCCGGACGAATTGCAGAAGTTGATTTGACTGAATCCAAAGTCAAAATTAAATCCCTGGACCGTAAATTTGCTAAAAACTATCTAGGTGGAACCGGGTTTGCCTCGCGTATCTTATGGGACCGCGTAAAACCAGGGTCCGACCCTCTTGATCCGCAGAATCCACTCATTTTTGGCGTAGGTCCGGTTACAGGTGCCTTCTTTTCTCCCTCCGGACGATTCATGATCGCCTTCAAATCTCCTCTAACGGGGGTCTGGGGCGAAGCGCATTGTGGAGGCCATTGGGGGCCTCAGCTCAAATACGCTGGGTTTGACATGCTAGTCATTCAGGGCAAAGCGCCCAAGCCAGTTTACCTTATGGCACACGACAAAACCGTGACCATCCATGATGCCACTCATTTGTGGACCCGAGACACTACCCAAACGACAGACCAGATTAAGCAGGAACATGGAGACAATGACATCGAAGTTGCCTCTATCGGAATAGCAGGTGAAAATCTGGTCCGATACGCAGCAATCATTGGTTCATACTACCGAGCGGCAGGTCGTGCAGGCGGTGGGGCTGTGATGGGTAGTAAGAATCTTAAAGCCGTTGCGGCACGTGGTTTCGGGGGCGTATTGGTTGCCCAGCATGGGAAGTTCCTGGCTGCTGCACGAAAAGCCTTTGAACAGACCACAACTGGAAAATGGGGGGAAATGAACGAAGAATCCCTTGGCATGTATGGGACAACTAACCTTGTAACAGCTATTGGAGAGATTGGTCGACTTCCCACAAAGAACCATACAACCGGTGTCTTTGCAGAAGCTGATGCAATCGGACCAGAAACCATACGAAAGAAGTATCGGACAAGCCGAGAAGCCTGTTTTGGGTGTGCACTCCAGTGCAAGTATACCTCCCAGGTGAAATCAGGACCATACAAAGTAAAGACTGGGGGACCAGAGTATGAAACGCTCATGGCTTTTGGCAGCAATTGCCTAAACAGTAATGTCGAATCGATTTTGTATGCAAACCAGCTCTGCAATCGGTATGGGTTAGACACCATCAGCGCAGGCTGTACCATCGCCTTTCTAATGGAAGCTGCAGAACACGGCCTTGTTACTTCAAAGGATGCCGACGGACTTGACCTTTCATGGGGAAATGATAAAACAATCATTGCGCTCGTAGAAAAAATCGCTCACCGTGAAGGTATCGGTAATCTACTCGCTGAAGGCTCTATGCGGGCTGCCCAAAGAATTGGAAAAGGGGCAGAACAATATGCGATTCATGTAAAGGGCATGGAAGCCTCGGGTCAAGATCCCCGACCTCAACAAAGCGTTGGATTAACCTATGCCACCAACGTGCGTGGTGCAGACCATCTCCGTAGCTTAAGTTGCTATGAAGAACTTGGTTTCCCCGATGTCGCGATAGAGCGATTCGGTGAGGAACACGCTTCTGAAGTGATGGATTTAAGCAGCACTACTTTTAAGGGGCATCTTATCAAAGACCAAGAAGACCTATACGTGCTCGTTGATAGTGTCATTCTCTGTAAATATGGCTCCATGTGGCCCCCAATCTACTATTTCGATATCGTGGCGCAAATGCTCGCTCCCCTTACCGGCTTCGAAGAATTTGGGGACATCAAGGAACTGCGCAAAATCACAGAACGGATCAACAACCTTCGACGATGCTTCAATGTTCGAGAAGGCTTCACCCGTAAAAACGAGCAGCTCCACCCCCGGTTTACGGGAGAACCAATGCCGGAAGGTCCAGCTAAAGGACAAGTTTGTGACCTCGAACCCATGCTCGATGAGTACTATGAAGTCCGCAACTGGACAAAAGATGGCCTTCCAAAACGCTCCGAGCTAGTCCGTTTAGGTCTAAGCGATGTAGCCGATGAACTCGCAAAAATGGGTAAGTTGGTGGAAGAATAATGACCGTTGAAATGAATGTTGATGTTGCAGGAATTCCCCTCCGAAATCCCGTCCTAACCGCTGCAGGACCAACGAGCCGAGACGGGGACACCCTATTACAAGCAGCACGAGGTGGAGTTGGTGGGTTAGTGGCCAAAACCATCAGCGTCAAACCCGCCGAAGTTCCACGTCCGAATATGCAAACCCTCGATCGGGGTAAGAGTCAATGGCTTCTGGCAACAGCTATGCAAAACAAGATTGTACACCTAGAACGGATCAATGTTCGAGGGGCCTACGGATTACTGAACCATGAACTGTGGAGTGATAAGCCCTACGAAAAATGGCTCAAACACGAATACCCGAAGGCAAAGGAAGCAGGCTTATCTCTCATCGCATCAGTGGGATATACTCCCGAGGAACTAGCTAGACTCGCTCCACTTGTGGAGAAAGCGGGAGTTGATGGAATTGAGTTCAGCACTCATTACATCGAATCCGATCCCAAAGTCTTCAACGAAGTCGCTAAGACACTAAAAGAAGCCGTCGATATTCCCGTCTTTGCAAAAATGAGCCCTCATGTCAAAGACCTAACGGTATTTACAAAAGCCGTAGACAAACATGTCGATGGTTTTGTAGCCATCAATACTCTTGGACCCTGTCTCCACATCGACATTGAAACTGGCAAACCACTCCTCGGTGGGCCAGGAGGCGTTGGATGGCTCTCTGGACCTGCCATCAAACCCCTGGCAGTTCGGTGTGTAGCTGATATTGCCCGTGGCACTTCAAAACCTGTCATTGGCGTTGGGGGAGTTAGTACCGGTGCTGATGCCATCGAGTTCGTCATGTGCGGTGCATCGGCTGTCCAGGTATGCACTGCTGCTATCCTCGAAGGCAATTCAGTGTACGGACGCATCGCTACAGAAATGGCTTGCTATCTCGAATCCCATGGACATGATTCACCTCTAGATGTCCATGGCATCTCCCTCAAACATCTCCCCACTGAGACCCTCCGCATCCAAAGTCTCCCACCAACTGTCGACGATGAAGCCTGCTCGGGTTGTGGGCTATGCAACATATCCTGTACCTATTCAGCCATAGCTGTCAACCCAGACACATCCAAAGCCCAAGTGGACACAAATCTCTGTTATGGCTGCGGGGTTTGCGTCAGCATCTGTCCACATCGCGCACTATCCTTCCAGACAAACTAATAGGATGAACACAAATCCATGACTAAAAAACCTCAAGTTACTGTTCGCATGTTCACAAGCCTCCGCGCCCTAACCGGAGTCAGAGAAACTCAACTCGAAGCCGAAGATGTTCAAGAAGTTATAGATATCCTTGGGAATAAATTTGGGGACAAATTTAAAAAGATGGTCTTGGAACCTGATGGATCACTCAAGTCTTATTTTCATGTTTCACGCATGGCTTTGATGGTTTCAGCTAGTTGTTTGCCTTTATCGTCCATGATTGTGCGTTCAATGATGGTTCCTTGGACGATTATATCCGCTCCTGCCGCAGCTGTGGCAGCAGCTTGCTCGGGTGTATAAATGCCTCCACCAACTGCAAGGGGGATATCAATTGCGTGCGATACGAGTTTAATCATAGGAATGGGGACCGCATTTTCCGCTCCAGAGCCGGCTTCTAAGTAGACGAATTTGAAACCCATGTATTGAGCAGCAAGTGAATAGCCGACGGTGATTTCTGGTTTGTCTCTGGGAAGGAGCCTTGCATCTCCGATGAATCCTGCGGTACCACCGGGTTGGACGATTAAGTAACCCATGGAGATGGGTTCAAGGTTGTAACTTTTGATATGTCGGGCAGCAAGGGTTTGGGCCTCTATTATCCAATAGGTTTTGCGTGAGTTTAGGAGGCTCATGAAGAAGACCGCGTCTGCAGAGTGTGAAAGCCCAGAGACGTTACCAGGGAAGAGAATGACGGGGATATCAACCTGTTTTTTTATCGCTTGGACGGATTCATCAATGATTCCAAATGCTGTTGATCCTCCAACCATGATACCGTTGCTTCCTGCTTTTTCTGCGAGGCTTGCGATTTGCCCGGCAGTATCAGCAGATTGTTTTATGGGGTCAGGATCAATGAGGGTGAGGTGTGCAATGCGTTCTTCTTCGATGATTTTGAGAATACGTTTCCATGTGGGACCTGGATTTGGCATTCTTTTACCCCGGTTTCATGCATGCGGCTTACTGACTTTAAAGCTTGCTACCGTTGAGCGAGAATCTTTGTTACCCCAGGCGAAACGTATGCCGTGTTTTTGTCCCAGTCTACAACGACTAATTTCCGGAGTTCAAACCACCGTAGATAGTTTCGGACTTTGGATTCGGTGATGTGTAAGTTTTTAGCGAGGTTTGAAAAGCTCGTTTTTCCACTTGCGCCGAAAGCTCGTAGGATGGGGCTCCATTCATAAACAATGAGCATAGCCATGGCGGGGAGAAGCTTATCCAGGTTGTAATCAGTGGTGTTGCTAATTGGAATCACAGGAACGCCAACCATGAAACTCAAGTCATGGCGGATTCTTTCTGGAGTTCGAGCTACCCGGAGGTCTTGTTTATTTGCAGCAACAATACAGGGAACATTGGGGAGGAGGTCACTAATTTCTGTCCAAATATAGCGTGCTTCAGCATCTCCATCGGGTTTGCTCGCGTCGACAACAAAGAGGATTCCGTCAGCTCCCTCAGAAATAATTCGTCGTAAAACCTTGAATCGGGCTAGCCCAGGTGTACCAAATAACCGAATTGGTATTCCAAAGACTTCGGCGACACCATGGTCAAGACCAACAGTTGTCCCGTTTACTTGAATGTTGATCACGTTCTCCTTGGCTAGGTGCTGAATAAGTGTGCTTTTTCCCGAGAGATGTGGGCCTGTTACAAGCACTTTCATATTATCAAAATCCTCAAGGTTCGTCTTCTATAGAATGAGGAGGAGGGCATGTACTTAGATAGCCCCGCGTATCTCACTCTGAAATGGTTTAAATTTAAACCTTGCTTATGAGAGGGATTTTGTGTCCAATTATTCGGGTAATTCTATACCTGATTTTGTCAGGTCTACAATAATATCATCTAGTCCTAATCGGTTTAACGTTCGCTTAGTTGGGAGCCCATCTTCAACTCTCCAGCCACGAACCTCGTAGTACTCGTCGAGCATTTGTTCCAGTTCAACAACCTGTCCCTTCGATGGCCCCTCTGGGGCTGGAGTCTTGGTTAGGCGGCTTGGAAGTGAATCATCTTTCCGGCGAATTCCTTCTCGGACATTGAAACCGCGGTTGAGATTCACAATCCGTTCCCCTATTGTTCGCAACTGTTTTTCACTGATTGAGTGACCAACAGTAACGTCAAAGGCTTTGACAATGTCTTCATAAAAAAGGACTGGGGGTATCAATGTGCCGTACTTGCAGACACCCAATGATTCAACAACCGCACAGAAATCCTCATTTTCTTTTACCATGACTCCTTTGTATTTGGGATCAAGGCGATCGCCGATTTCTGGGAGATAATTAGTTCCATAACGGATTCCAATTTCCTCATCAAATCCCACTTCATCCAGAACAGGAAATGCATAGAGGTGGTCAGCCCCCCGTGCTGCTGTAGCGGTAGCCAGTCCCATAGATTTTTGGGCTCGGGGCTCTTGCCCTGCGATTTCTTGCTTCTTGCAGTGCATGACAAACTTCTCAGTCCCACGTCCGATGCGTTGGGCTGCTCGATAACTCCCCTCAGCTAATATGTCTCCAAACCCTTCCCGTTTAGCAATCATGTGGATGAGGGTGATGATGGACTCATGGTTGCCCCAACTTAAATCTAAACCACCGGTGTCTTTTGCAGTGATGAGGCCTTCTTCCCAGGCCTCCATAGCCCAGCTTATCGTTGCCCCTGTGGAGATGGTATCTAAACCGTAGAGGTTGCTTAGGTGGTGGCCATAGAGGATTGATTCGAGATTGTCATTCCCACATCGACTGCCCATGGCTGACTGGGTTTCGTACTCAGGAGCGCCACCACAATAAGCATAAGGTCCACTTTTAACGCGCGTATAGCGACCACACCGTTGCAGGCAGGCAAAATCAGCTCGGGGTTTCACTAAATAGTCTTTTTTGATCGCTTCGCCGCTGATTTTCTGATATGCTGCGAATACTCCCGAACGCATATTATAACTCGGTAGTCGCCCGATTTCTTGCATCAATTCAACCAGATTTGTCGTTCCATACATAGCTCGACTAGCGGTAAATGGGCTTGCTAACATTTTTCGGTGTAGTTCTTCTATCACTTCGAGGTAGCGGTCTGGCTTGGCAATGGGAATATCCTGTCCACCTCGAACCGCAACCGCCTTAAGGTGCTTACTCCCCGCAACGGCTCCAATTCCAGACCGTGCTGCGGCTCGATCATAATCATTTATAATGGCAGCAAATCGGACAAGATTTTCTCCTGCTTGACCAATGCAAGATACACGCAGATTTCGATCATTATGCGTTTCTTTTATCATGTCTTCAGTTTCAGCGGTGTTGCGACCCCACAGTTCCTCTGCATCGAGTAATCGAGCAGTTCCATTATCAATAAACAGATACTTCGGAATCTTTGATCGACCTGTGACAATAATGGTGTCATATCCAGCAAATTTCAGTTCTGGTCCCCAATGTCCCGCAGAATGGGCTTCACCAAAGATGCCTGTGAGTGGTGATTTTGCAGCAACCACATACCGAGAAGCCTGGGGCCATAGAGTTCCGGTGAAGGGTCCGGTTGCCCAAATAAGGATATTTTCTGGACTCAGTGCATCTGTCTTGGGTCCTACCCGATCATACATGATTCGTGAGGCAAATCCTTGGCCTCCAAGGTACAGGAGAGCAAACTCTTTGTCGATTGGAATCGGTTTACACGTTCCCTTCGTCATATCCACGTGTAGATGCTGCCCTGCATACCCGCCAAGTTTCTCTTTCTTCACCATCATAGATCAACTCTTTTCTGATTCCTCTTCCACTCGAAGTTCGTCAAGGAGATTCCCACATTCGTGCTGGATCACTTTCTGCTGCTTCAAAGCTGCCAATTCTTCATCGGTAAGAATTTGTAAAGTGTCCACTGGGCAGTATTTCGTACAAAATCCACATGCGATACATTTGATGGCTTTTTGCGTGTCAGGATGTAAGAAGATGGCTCCAAATGGGCATGCTTCGACACAAGCCCCACACCCACGGCATTTCTTCGAATCCACAATGACAATGCCATTCCGGTTCTTCCGCAGGGCTTCTTCAGGACACGCTTCGATGCACCACGCCTGATCGCAATTTCGGCACGCCACAACAACATCAAGTCCTGGATCGACTCGACGTACCCGGTTTCGCGATTTCTTCGGATTAATTGTCTTTTCCCAATGCAAACTACATATAGCTTCACAAATCCTACAACCAACACACACAGTGGGATCCGCATAGAGAAATCTTCGCATATGCTAGCACCTCATCACTTTCATCCAAAATTAGACTTGATAGGGGTAAAACTTTGTTATCAATCTAGGAATAGATGAACTCCTTGAAGATTGGGCTATTCATAAAAGGGCAGAGGGGTCGTAAAAGGTATCATGGTCACTTTTGACCGACGTCGTATCATTGCTTTTGATGTTGACGGAACAGTAATTAATGGTTTCTGGCTTTCTCAAGTCATAGCGAGGTTTGGTTTACTCAAGGCATTTGTTTTTGGTGTGTTGGGTATTCTCTATGAAGCCCGTATTATGGAGATTGCTTCTTTTATGCGATACTCGTACCGGCTGCTCCGCGGGGCTCCCAAGGACTGGCTTATTCGCATGACAGATCAGGTGTATTTGCATCGGGGAGTGAAAGAGACTTTCAATGTTCTCCGCGACCAAGGTCATATTATTGTCCTCATGAGTTCTGGGATACCCGATTTCGCGGTAGGTCGGCTAGCTAAAAATCTGGGGGTTCATTTCGCTAGCGGTATTCGGGTAGAACTTGAAGACAATCGCCTCACAGGGCACATAGCTGCTCTAGATTGCCAGGGACAGAGTAAAGTTGATGCATTACAAAGCATCATCGACCTCCACAATCTTTACGACTATGAAACCATCGGTGTAGCTAACGATCGAAACAATGTCCCTCTGTTTGAATTCGTTAACCTTCCGGTTGGTTTTCGTCCAGATCAAGTCGCGCGTCGACACATTCGGGCGGTTGTAAAGACACCCGACTTACGTGCGCTTCTACCATACCTTTCATCCCCTACGGTTCGGATTCATGTTCCGCGACGGTTGGGGCAAGAAATCTTGCGGCAACTTCTTCATGCAAGTGCGGTTATCATCCCGTTACTCTGGTTGTGGGATGTTTCATGGCATTTTCCAATTTACATGTTAATTGGAGGTCTTACGCTTCTTTTCACCATTTCCGAAGTCCTTAGAAGTTTTGGGGTACAGATTCCAATCATTTCCAAAGCAGTGATGGCGGCAGGACGCGAAGATGAGATTGACAGCTACGTTCTCTCTCCCATCTACTTTGCTGCAGGTGTTGCACTTCCCCTACTCATCTTTGGCACCCTATTGAACCTGCCTTTCATCGCCACTGCCAGTGTCATCGTATTCCTAATTGGTGATGCGTTTTCTACAATTGGCGGTATCTTCTTTGGACAGCACCACTATCCTTTCAATCCCAGGAAAACACTTGAAGGCACCCTCATCGGATTCTCAATTGCGTTCTTTATCCTGTTGCTCATTGTATCTCCTCTTTCTGCATTACTTGTTACGATTATAGCTGCGATTATTGAACTGCTTCCTATTCCATTGGATGACAATCTCGCAGTTCCTCTCATTACTGCAACAATCTTGATGTGTCTTCAAATATTCGGAATTTATTATTTCATCTAATCAAATGAGATTCCAATCCCCCGACTTTATAAGTCCGTTCCCTATCTTTCAAGATAGCTGATAGGACTGAGACCTATGTCAAACCAACAATGCCCTGAATGCAGCCGACAATTAAAACCTAATGCAAGGTTCTGTTCCTACTGCGGAGTTTCCCTTACTGCACGAAAAAAAGTCATTGAAACTATTCAGGCTCAACCCGAAATTGCAGCTCCGGTACCGGATAACCATATTACACAAGAGGCAACAGAAATACCTCCTGCTGTTGAATCGGCGTTGATTATGCGGGGAAAACTGGAAAGACTACGGTTCCAAAAAGCAGCTCTTGATGAAGAGCAAGAAACAGTGAAAGTCAAGCAACTTGTGGGTGAACTTTCCGAAAAAGAAGCAAAAAACCAATCTGACAAGTTTCAACAACGCTTAGATCCGATAACAAAAGAAATCGAAGAGTTAGAAAGCAAGGCCATCACTCCCTTAGAACAGCTTAAACAGGAAAAGGAGGTCCAAGAAGGACGCCTTCAACGACTAGAAGAACTTCAGAAATCGAGGGAAGTTGATGACGCAATTTACCAGCGGCTATCCAACGAATACCAAGGCAAGCTTAAAGAAATCAATCAGCAACTTGATAATGAAATATCTCTAGCAAACCGCTGGCTAGCCCAACTTGAAAATCTTAAACAGCAGTTAGAGTTCGATAAAGAGACCCTTCAAATTCGTGCGCGAATTGACGAGGTTTCTAAGCGCGATGTAAATAAACAGCTTAAGGGCATAGATGATGAAGTGAACAAAATTACCAGCATCATCGGGGGTCTCCGATCAATATTAGGTAGCGCCGCAGCTCCACCTAAAGTTTTTGCACCCAAACCTACTGCAACTCCTAGTCAGAAACCATCAGGCAAAGCAGCCACTGAAATGTGTCGGTACTGTCAAACTAAGATTTCGCCTGGCTCAAAGTGGTGCTATTCCTGTGGACGTTTACTTCAAGGTTAAGGAAACTTAAACCGCACGGCCTCATATCCGCCGACAATATCACCTTTTTGTCCCCACACAAAAAGAAGGGGATTACGGATTTCATACTCCATGGGGGTTTCGACTTCAATAATTCGCGTGCCTCTTGGGAACATATACAGCACATCAATATCATATTCAGCCAGTTCTTCCTCAAT
>SMTZ1_10013850_pt1 | contig 14422 bp, 13 predicted proteins | sample DeeMarSWOR136_30_FD_25667 | JGI IMG/M metagenome (IMG submission 25667) | reverse complement strand
TCTAAGGAAGAAAAATTTTAACTTTTGACACATAATAATCAAGCCAATAATTTTTGAGATAAAAACGTGTTCAAATCAAACATAAAATTATTAGGTTGGTCTATAGTTTTAATCATGTTAGACCAAATTTCAAAACTAATAGTTAAACATTTTATGCAGGAGAAAGAATCCATCTCCATTATTGGGAATCTTCTAAAGATAACATATATTAAAAATCCTGGAATGGCATTTGGAATCCAAATCGGTGGTAAACTGTTTTATACGATTTTTGCCTCGATTGCCTCTGTGATTATTTTGGTTTACCTGTTTCGCTTAAAACCTGAAAATTTTTGGGCAAGATTTGGTCTGGCTACAATTTTAGGCGGTGCAATTGGCAACCTGGTGGACAGAATAATATATAGCAAAGTTGTTGACTTTATTGATATTCGTATTATTCGCTGGCCGGTATTTAATTTTGCTGATACTGCTGTTACGATTGGAATGGTAATTTTGATTGCTGTAGTTATTTTTGAAAGGAAGCAAGAAGAGGCTGAGGAAGAGCAGTTTGAGACAGGCTAAAAGTCATTTTTAAATAAAGAATCAAAGATCGTTTGTTATGAGACCGGATCAAGATGCTGAATCAATAGATGAATTCAGAATTAGAGAAATTTTTGTCCCTCAAAACCAAAGCAGAGAGCGTCTTGATCAATTTTTAGTGAAAAGATTAGAGAGAATTACTCGTTCCAAACTTCAAAAGCTTATCAAAGATGGGCAGGTAACAGTAAATGATGAGGTTGTCAAGCCGAGTCAGAAAGTAAATCCAGGCGAACTGATTAAAATAACTTTCCCACCGCCAACTCCTTATGAACTCTCACCCGAAAATATTCCAATAAATATTATTTATGAAGATGAAAGTCTAATTGTCATTAATAAACAAGCTGGTATCGTTATGCATCCTGCATTTGCAAATTTGAAGGGTACCCTGGTAAATGCATTGCTGTACCATTATAAAAATCTTTCTACACTAAGCGGAGAACATAGACCCGGGCTTGTCCATCGTTTGGATAAGGATACGTCGGGGATATTAGTCGTTGCTAAAAACGATTTTGTACATGCAAAATTAGCCAGCCAATTTTCAAATCGAACGATTAACCGAGAATACCGAGCGTTGGTGTGGAAACATTTCAAGCAGAAAGCGGGAAGAATCGAAACATTGATCAATCGAAGTGTTAAGGATCGAACGCGAATGGTCATTGCCAGACAGGGGAAACCAGCGATTACAAACTATGAAGTTCTTCAAGAATATCCCTTGATTTCATTTCTTAAGGTACAGTTGGAAACTGGTCGTACGCATCAAATTCGGGTTCATCTTTCAGCGAAGGATCACCCGGTTTTGGGTGACCAGACCTATGGTGGTCGGCATAAGCAAATTGTAAAATTGAATAAAAAAGACCAGGAGCTTGGCTTAGAACTCATAAAATTGATGCCCCGCCAGGCCCTACATGCCAAGACACTCGGTTTTGTCCATCCTGAAACCGGAGAGGAGATGCTGTTTGATTCAGAACTTCCTGAAGATATACAGGGAGTCATTGATTTTCTTGCGCAACAAAAATATTGATAAATACCGGCCCTGTCATGGAGAATAACGTTGGTATCGAGGACAAATATTTTTTTCTTATTGCGAGCCATATTAAACCATATTTATTATTCTGTTGAAAAACACCTTTCCTAAAGCTATTTGGGTATAAAGACTTCAATATATAGATATGAATACATTTAATAACACTATATATTGTACATTCTCAAGCTTTAGGAAAGGTCAGACCCACTAAATCAACAAGATCATTTATTAGGTTCACCAATTGGAAATCTTTAAATTTCTTTCAAAGGTAAATCGGTTTTAGCATACGAGAGACGGGCTAATTTTTTTGTTTCATGATAGGTGTCCAAACCACTAACAGCTACACTTTCTGCCTTCTCAATATCGACTATTCCATCAGCTACTAAACAATTTTTCGGTAAAATCGTTTCGATGATCGATCCGACCATCAAAATTGTGTCATTAATTTTAATATGGTATTCTTCCTCATATTTAACACCAATTTTGATTAAACTTTCAGCAACATAAGGAGCAGGATGGGTTTTAGAATATTCTTGAGTAAGTTCAACTGCTTCAAATTCAGAAATTTCTCTATCATAACGGGCAGCAGTTTGGTGGGCTTTCTTGAAAATATGTTTATTGATGTGATTAATGGTATAATAGCCGACTGCTTTGATGTTTTCGTAAGTATGCCGTGGGATCGAAACCGGCCTAAAAATCAATCCAATGAAAGGTGGATTGGCTCCGATGTGGACAGCAGAGGTAAAAATTGCTAAATTAGTTTTACCTTTGCCATCAATCGTCCCGATTAAATTACCGCTCTTATAACCAGTCAGTGAATTGATAAGGTTTGTTCGAAAACGTTGTTCCATTCGTTGGAAATCTTCTAATTTGAAACTTAGTTTTTCCATTTTATAAAGTCCTTCCGTACAAAATTTAATAAGTGACTAACCCTGTAAAATAAGGTGATAACCCAAACTGAATGAGCCAGAACCAAAAGACAAAATTAGTGGAGTTAGGGAGTATTTCATTAAACTCCAGCAATCCATTGATTCATTACTCCTGTGTTTGAATGGTTACTATACTCGTTGCGGGGTATTTTTTCATGTCATGCCTGCGCATACAGGCATCTCCTAATTGCTTGTAAATAAGGAGATTCCTGCATTCGCAGGAATGACAGCAGTACTGAAATTCTAACCCATAACGAGTATAATTCCAGATAAATTTCTTTTTTCATCGCACGAGGAATTCATTGTCAAGTAACTAAGTTTTATTTGTCAACAATTATCCAGGCTGTGAATTTACCGTCATGTTCAATATTTGCTGAAATTCCATTTGAAAAGAATATATCTTGAATCTGTTTTGGCGAGTAAAATGTGCTACGCATAAAAAATAATTTTTCAGCGATGGCAACCATTTTAACAGCGAAGTGATTGATGTCAGGTTCCTCGATGACTAACCTTCCTCCTGGTTTTAGTACACGAATGAGGTCTTTAACTGACTCATTTTGATCGCAAAAGTGATGAAATGAGTCGATCACAATAATTCGTTCAAAACTCTCATCTGGAAAGGGTAATTTTTCGACGTGAGATTTAATCGGAAATAGGCCGCCTTTATTTTTTGCTTGTTTTAACATTTTAAATGAAGGATCACAGATCAATACTTTTTCAACGAGAGAATGAATTTGATGGGAAACCCTACCAGTACCACCACCTGCATCCAGTAATTTTCCAGATATCGGTAATTCTAACAGTTCTATTAATTTTTGATGCTCCTGGATCCCTATAAATCGATCATAAATAGAAGCGAGAAAATCAAAATGATCGAACATTTGTTTTATCCTGTCTTATAATAAAAAGATATTATTTTTTTTGCATTTTTGGATCATCTCATCAGGCCAGAGGCTTGCTTGAATTTCACCAATATGTGCTTTCCTGAGATAAAACATGCAGAGTCGCGATTGGCCTATTCCGCCCCCGATAGAAAGCGGTAATTCACCATTTAATAATCTGTTATGAAAGAGAAGGTTTTCTCTTTCGGAATTGCCACTTATTTGGAGTTGCCGTTTCAATGCTTTTTCATTTACCCTGATTCCCATTGATGAAAGTTCATAAGCGACATCTAATAGCTGGTAATATACTAAAATATCCCCGTTTAATCCTTTATAACCATTGTTGGTGGGGGTGGACCAATCATCATAATCAGGCGCACGACCGTCGTGTGGTTTTCCGTTTTTGAGATTGCCACCAATTCCAATTATGAAAACACTGCCAAGTTCTTTACAGATTTCTCTTTCCCGTTCCATCGGTGTCAAATATGGAAATCTTGCCGCTAAATCTTCACTGTGAACAAAGGTGATCTCATCCGTTAAAATGGGCTGGATTTCATTATATTCTTGGGCGATATATTTTTCTGTGCGTTTAATGACTTCATATATTTTTCGAACGATGGTTTTTAGAAATTCGAGGTTTCTTTCTTCTTCTGAAATAATTCGCTCCCAATCCCATTGATCCACGTAAATTGAATGCAAATTATCCAATACCTCATCCGGACGAATGGCATTCATATCGGTGTAAAGTCCTTCGCTGTGTTTAAAACTATAATCTGCCAGCATCATCCGTTTCCATTTTGCCAGGGATTGTACAATTTCTACTTCTAAATTTTCCATTGCCTTTACCTTGAAAGCCACTGGCTTTTCAATCCCATTTAAATCGTCATTTATTCCAGTACCAGATTTTACAAATAGCGGGGCAGTTACGCGGATCAGGTTAAGTTCGACAGATAGGTTAATCTGAAAAAATTCCTTGATCAGCCGAATCGCTTTTTCAGTCTGCTTCAAATTTAATATTGGTTCATAGTTATTTGGTAACATTAAATTGGTTTGCATTAGGATTTCCTTTCAAATTAATGTTGTATGACACTTTTTTTGGTCAGGTAATGGCTATTTAATTTCTGCTTGATTTTTAATACATTTTTAAAGATATTATATATTACAAATTTAAAATTTAGAAGCAACATTTTTCTTCAATATTATATTAATCGTTCCTGGATCGCACTTAAATTTTGAACATAAATCTTATTTTGTTAGCCATAGCTAAAGAGAGGCATAAATAATATGCTATCAATTGCCAATAGGATAAGAAGTTGTGAAAGAACTTAATCTATCGAGTATTAACCATCTAAAAAATTATCTAAGTGCTATAACTGATTAAAAAATTGAGTGTTGCTGCCATAAAATATGGTCGGAATTCGATGGTCGAAAATTAGCCATTTAATCGAGCACGAAAAATAGAAGCAATCTCAAAAGCAATCTTGGATTTAGATCAAAGATTTTTGTTAAAATTAGTGCTTCATGAATGATTAGTTTCGACAATTGGACGTGCCTTGAATTAGCAGATAATATTTTGATTTTAAAGGGATTATTTCTGACCAGTAAAACGGTTTCTGAAATGAAAATGAATTAATTAGCGACCGGGATTTAAAATCTAAAATAAAATCGGAAGTTACAACATAGTAATTTTTGGCAAAGAAATTGCTACTTAGACTAAAGACAAATTTTTGACATTTCAGAGACTAGACAGGGCAGCGAAGCAATGATGAAGAAGTAAAAACAAAAACATAGGATTTAATTTTGAAACTGTTTTTAAAGTTTTTATTTAGCCTATTATCTCTGCCCTTTCTGATTCCCTGGTATATTGCTGATATTGCTTTTGAAAACCTATTTCAGCCGATTATATTCAGGCGATATAATCTTGAAATCAGTAAAAGAAAAAAGTGGACACCAAGAATTATCGCTGGTGTTTTTCTAATTTTGCTGGGATTGTATTTATTAATAAAATTAAAAAACTATTTCGTATTTACAGGTTCCATTAATGTTGCTCTCAGAAATGTGAATGTTTTTTTTATAATGATTTACAACGATTTTGCCGGAGCAGCAAATTTTTTACTTAGACCTTTAAATCACTTAGTTTATTATTTGCGTGGGGGATACATTCGAATTTGGGATTTCGTTGTATCCCTTTATTTTTGTTTTATCCCGATTTTATTTTTTATCAATCTTTTTTATCGTTCAATCAAGACTTACACTTCGATTAATAAAGCTGTTTCATTAAGGAATAAAGCTGTTCGGGACGTAGATATTGTGAAGTTTTCCGAAGCAGCAAAACCAGACGAAATATTTCTGGGGCTTGATTTGAATCGAAAGGGGCAACCGCTTTATGTCAAGCGAAGCTGGCTGAAAGGGCACGTTCAAGTCATCGGCAGTCCTGGAAGTGGTAAAACTGCAAGTATCATTCAGCCGATCTGGTTTCAGGAGATTAGAAGGGATGTAGCTACCTTCGCGCTTGACGGCACAGCCTCTCGTCAAAAAATAGATAGAATATATACCATTGCAAGTTCTTTGGCACAAGCTGAAGATATTTATTATTTTAACCCGACTGATCCAGAACGATCAGCCACTTATAATCCGCTTTTGCGAGGGACTGCGAGTGAGCTGAAACAGAAAATTATGTCGAGCATCAATTGGACCGAGCATCCCCCTGAAAGTCGTGAACGGCTCGATTCAGCACTGAGCATTTTCCTGCGGGCGATGGAAGAAACCAAAACGCATTTTAACTTGAGAGAGCTTTTGGAGTACTTCCAATCGCGTGGTTATGTGGGTAAACAAAGCGAACGGGTGAATGATCCTTATGTAAAAAACGGACTCAAAGAGATTCATTTGAACTTCTCCTTATTTCAGTCCAATGTATCATTTTTTATCAACATCCTACGCGACCTTTTTCAGTCGGGTTACGGTCAATTGATCAGTACAGACAAACCACAAATTGATATTGTCGAAATTTATTATGGGCACAAAGATTGCTATTTTACGCTTCCCATGCAGGAAGATGAAGAGGCAATCAGGTTTCTGGGACAATTAATTTTACAGGATATTCGACATTGCTTTCATCAAATTGCAATGAAAGGTGGGGATACCAGCCCAGAAGAAGGACTGTTGGTAATTGATGAAATGGCTAAATTCGTTAGCCCACATTTTATTAAATTATTAGAAGCAAGTCGAAATGTTGGTGTTAGCGTATGCTATACCAACCAATCTGTGGCAGAACTGGATAATCCGTCATTGAATTTATCAAAGGTTTTTATCGATCAATTAACAGATCACACAAATATTATATGTTGTTTTCAACTTGGCAGCCCGGAGAGCATACAAATGATGTTAGATAGATTTGGCAGAGTGAATACTAATGAAGAAGAAACCAAAAAGGGACTTAATATTAACGATCCCGATTTTCTCAAACATTTGGATGTGGGAAGGTGTGTGGTTTTCGTCCGCCGACCACGATACCTGACAATTTTGAAAACGGGATATTTTAAATTTGATAAGTTGATGAGATTTGGTGGACAAAAAGAAAGCACTTCGGGTAATTAATTTAATTTACGCAGTGTTTTTATGGGATTTATTTATGCTTTGACATATTTGGATTGTCAAAGCCGTGAAATTTAGTATTTCGGGTCATTTATTTCTACTTTTTCTAATCCAATTTTAAATCGAAAATACAGTATCTTGTAAGAGATTCTGGAATTATTCCTATAAGGAATGCCTAGAAGTATTCCCTAAAAATTGGATGGAAATTAGTAGATTTCGTTTAAAAATCAATAACAAAATATCGGGTCAAATGTGAGGAGGATAGTTATGCAATCAGTTTTACAAGCCCTGCAAAGTTTAACTAACGCTTTAATCTTATTAGCAGCCCCCATTCTGGTGATAGCTTTAATTGTTGCCGGTTTCAACATGGCAAGTGCGGACGGTGGGAGGCATGAAAAAGCCAAAAAGCAATTAATTGGGATTGCTATCGCTGCAATTGTTATCTTTGGCGCACGATTTATCGTATCTACGTTAATTTCATTTGTCCCTGGCGCATCATTTTAATCCAAAACATTTTACTATTATTTCAACCAATCATTATGATACTAAGGTGATCTATGCTCATTTGCTGAGTCATTTAGAATAATTTACACCTTGGGTAGCTTGTGATCGGTTGATTTAATATGATATGTTCAGTAATTTCTTTTAATCAAATGATGTTCTAATCTAACAATTATTTTTAGATTTGGTGATGGAAAAGTGTTATCGTGATATACAAAACAGGGGGCAAATAGCCGGACTTAATATTCTGGAAATATTTATCCTGCTTGGAGTTCCGATTTTATTATTTCCACTTTTTACATTAATTAACTTGAGTTCCATATTTCGATTAGCAGCGCGTATCTCGCATTTTGATTATGGTCTGGCTTCGTTTGTCTTCTCCAAATTTATCTGGCCCAGAAAATTATCGGCTTTCAGCTTGGATGAAAAAGCATATTTTAAGGGAAACAAAAGTAAAACGCAAGGTTCTGAAATTAAATTACATATAGATTCTAAAAAAAGCAAAACGATAAATTCAAAACGGAAGTTAGTATAAATTTTGTATTGATATGTATTCTTGATTAAATATTACAATTTGTGTCTTATAAGAACGGGAATGAAATAAAGAAATTGATATTTTAGAAAATGAATTACACCAAACTGACAGAACGAGAAGCTTATAAATATCGAACATCTTTAGCAAAGTATTTGCCATACTTAGATATTTTGGATGATTTTATTATTAAGAAAAATGGAAATTTTGTGGCTGGCTTTGAGATCGAAGCTTTAGATAATATGGGATTATCGAGCAGCGATTACGATTCTATTGCAGTAGCAATTGAAAATGCTCTAAACAGCCTCGATAGAAAAGTAAATTTACAATTTTTTTACACATTTGATTATCACCCTTATCGGGAAGATTTTGTTTATACAGACGATCCGATTTTAAACTATTTCAAATTTAATCGGCATAAATATTTTTCGTTTTATAAATATCTTCGCTGCCGCGCCTATCTTTTTATTGATTTTGATGCAGGCACTTCGTTTAAAACGCCTTTTAATATATCTCTATCAAATGGATCAGTTGTTCAGCGCTTTAAATCTGAACACAAACGAATGGTGGCTGTGCGAGAAAAAGATATTAATCCGATCAAGACAAATCTGGAAAGCACCGGGATCAGACTGCGAAGGTTGAAAAATGATGATCTTGCAGACCTATTGTTCAAGTCAATCAATTTTGTTGATAACGATTTTGAGGGAGTAGTTAGCGGCATTGCACTAAATAATGAATTAGTGACGCAAGATTATATTGTTGAACGGGGATATTTAAAAATCGGCACTCAGTATATTGCTTGCCTATCCTTAAGCTTGTTGCCAGAAGTCACCCGATCAAACTATATTGTAAATGGAATTCCTTTACCTTACCTTTTTCCCTTGCTTCACGGTTTGCCTTTTCCACATCGGATTGTGCTTTCCGCCCAGAATGTGAATATGGACAAAGAAGTTGCGCGGCTATCTCGAAAGCTGAACTTCACTCGATTTATCATGAATTTTTCTCAAAATAAGGAGGGAAGAAGAAGCGAAGTTCGCTATCGAGAGCTTAACGAACTGTTAGACGAAATTTATCACCAGCACAAAAAATTGACCAGTATCAGTTTAAATGTTCTAATTTATGATACAGATATTGATCGTCTGAACGAAAAAATAAATCGCGCGGACCAGGCTTTCAGCAACATTGATAAAAGCCAGGCAGTTCTGGAAACGCTGGATATTTTACCAATGTTTATGAGCAGCCTGCCAGGCAATTCTGCTGAAAATTATCATCGTCTACTGGTAAAATCTTCAAATGCATCACAATTTATTAATCTCAGTAATTTTAACCGAGGTTACCACCGCGGTGTCGTGGTAAAAAATAGAAACAATGAACCGGTACTGTTCGATTATTTTGATCCCCGTCTCAATAGCTGGAACGCTATCATTATCGGACCTACCGGCACCGGGAAAAGCTATTTGATGCAGGCTATGTTATTGCAGCTTCTGGAGCAGGGAGTAAAGGTGTTTGGACTCGACGTGGGTGGCGTCGGTAACATTGGCGGCAGTTATAAGAAAATGATTCAGCTTCTCAATGGTCGATATGTCGAATTGAATGTGGATAATCCAATTCCGCTTAATCCTTTTGCACTCATTGGAGATAATTTTGATACCAAAAAACAACTATTCCTTCGGGCGTTTATCGAAAAATTAATTTTAGAAAGAGAGGAAAAATCCATTTCCAAAGTTGAGCAGGCTTTTATCAGCAAAGTACTTGAAAAATATGTTGCTGAATTTCATGGCAACCGCAACTTAAAAACCTTTGTTGAGTTTTTTGCCAGGCAGAAAGATGAAGAAGGATATGTGGACGTAAAACTGCTCGCCCGAAAAATGTATATTTATACTTACGGCGAATATAGTCGCTTTTTATGTGCAGACGAAATGATCGAAATCAGGGAAGACCTGGTCTGTTTTGATTTGAAGGGCTTGGAAAATCATCCTGATTTGCAGGGGATTATTGCAATTATCATTACTGGTCTACTCTGGGAATTAATGGAGCGTAACCTGAATGAACAGAAAGTCATTTTCGCCGATGAGCTGTGGAAAGTACTGGATGATAATTCCACAATTGGGCACCTGGTTGTTGAATTATTTCGAACCTCCCGAAAAATGGGAGCTGGAATTTTTGCAATTTCTCAGTCGATCGATGATATTGAATCGGTCAGTTTTTCCAATCCCATAAAAGATAACGCACTCAATCATTTCATACTTGCCCATAAACCGAAGCAGTTAAAATCCTTATCAAAAGCATTTGGTTATGGAGAACACGAATTGGCACTGATTGCCAGTTTGCGGAGAGGCGAATTTTTCCTGGATCGGGACGGGCGTATGACTGTTTTGAAAATAGACACCAGTACCTATGATCATTATCTTTTCACTACAAATCGGCAGGAAAATACTGAGCTTGAGAAAAAAATAGATAAATTTCAAGGTAACCTGTTAAAAGCAATAGACGAATTGGCAAAAAAGAAAGAGCATAACTATGAAGAGCAGATTATCAGGTAAGATGGTTTTCGGGGTATTCTTGGTGATTACAGCTTTGGTCACTGTGTTTTTAACTGAGGTGAAAGCACAGTTCATTGATCCAAATAATACATTAATATTAAATACGTTACGGGAAATCGCCACGAAACATCATCTCGCGTTGGAGGAACAGCGGCTACAGACAGCGAAGATGGTTCAGCAGATCAGACAGTTTTATGACACCTATTCCCTGCTTCGGAATGACATTGAGTTCAGCCAGAATCTTTACCGGGATTTTAAAGCGATAGAAAATATGGATCTTACAAATTCTTATGCCGTATCAAATTTCATTATGAATGCAGATCGGCTGAACTATTGGTTTCCAAGCACAGCAGGTGATTTGACGATGTCAACAATGAATGTGGAAGCATTGCTCAATAATGCCAATGAGCTACAACGAACATACGAAAGCTTTGCCCTGTCCGTAGGAGATGAGAACGTGCCTGACAATGCAGAATTGCGTCGACGAAATGCATTGGTCGGGCAGCAGGCTTTTTCAAAAGCCATGTTTGAATATGCACTGAAATGCCAGGTTTTGGCAAAAACTTATGATTCTCTGGCAGTAGAACTACACCGACAGGTAACCAGCGAGAGCAATAAATATTCCCCGGCAGATCGGACAAAATTGTTAGTGGAAGCAGTGAAGTTACGGGATTTATCTAACTCATATTATGAAAAATATCTGGATCTTTCTCAAAAGGCGCATGAAAAAGAGATTGGGATGTACGATGAAAAATTGAACTATTTGCAGTCTAAGGTAAATTTAAAAGCTTTAAGCAACCAGGCAAATAAAATGTCCAAAATCCGTTATGGGTTGTTTGATATTATCAAAGCGCCATTTGAATAATTATCGTATTTCAAACCTGGACAAGCCAGAACCAAAAAAGTTCCTGCGTTCAGAATTTAAATCACTCAGAAAAGAAATTCTGATTTTTTAATTTTGAGAGCTTTCAATTCTGTGAGCTAAAAAGTCTCTGCTCAGCGGGTAAGAATTTAACTTTTTAGGAACTAATAGATTTTCTTAATACGGATACTGCCAAAAATATAAAACAAGTTGGAATATCGCTGTGAAATTCAGTCCCAGCGAAATAGTAAATTAAGATTGAACTCCCTTTTTCAGAGGCAACCATGTTAGATTTGTTTTTCAGTTCAGTGTTTTTTAATTCAGCTCAGCAACTGGTTGAATACATTATCCGAATCTGTATTTATATTTTTACTCTCGGGGTGGTCGTATATTTTATTTCGATGCTGTTCCGTCTGTCAACAGATACGGAGGGTAGGGATCATTTTTATCATCTCTTTCTTGTCGGATTTGGGGCGATTGGATTGGCGACGTATCGTATCTGGGCGATTTGGCTGGGCAAACTTTTTGTCATCTTAGCTCGTGCGATTTTTGACCTTGAAACTGGAAATATCATGACAGAATATCTGGGAGCGTTTTTTTCAAATCCCCAGGGTACCGGCATTCGGCTGTCACTTTTAAATTTGCTCAGCCTGGAAACGCTGTCCTCGCTGTCCTATATGTTGGTCATGGTTGTTTATGAGATTTTTGTTATCATTCAGGTAATTGTACAGATATTTTTCTATCTCATCGGTCCGCTGGCGATCGTTATATCGCTGTTTCCAACATTTCGCGATACTTTCAAGGTTTGGCTGGCAAACTTTTGTGCAGTCAACTTCTGGTCGGTATTGATTGCTGTTCTATTTCGGTTGGTGAAAACACTTACAGGTTCACCTGCTTTTCAACAGGCATTGGCAGCCGGGGAGAAAACTGTTCTCTGGGAATCATTTATTCTCGGTGTTATCATTTGCGTAATGATCGTATTGATTCCAAAATTGTCGTTGGGCATATTTAAAAATGGAAGCGCAGCAGCAGATTTGGGTAGCTACGGAACGGGAATTACCGCTGGGGTTGTCGTCTCTACTATTTGGAAACGATTAAAAATGGTTAGCATTACTGCCACACAACAACTTGCAACCCGAACTGGAACAGGCGTAATATCAGGTGCTCAGGCTTTAGCTAAAAGCCCGACAGCCAGTTCCACAGAAGCTGCCCTACGCTCGCTGACTGAAGGTGGAGAGGGGAGTCCTGGTTCATGGCCATTTGAAGGTTCTACAATTGAAAGCGGGGGAGGGGGAATTTAATTCATAGCTGAAGGAAAATTAGAGTTCATTGTTCTAGAGAAATCATCGATTGTTTTCATAAAAAACTTCGATACTTCAAAATAGCCCAATTAAATCTGAGGAATGATAATCATTTGTTTTCATTCAGGTAATAAACATTTGTTCTACTACTTTTTAGGTATAAAGCAATGGCAGAGAGAACGAAATACTATGAAATTTACGGTGAGATTGTAAAAAATAAAATATTCTTGCAACGGTTGGTCATTGGGCTGATTGTATTAAATGTAATTTTGATAATCATTTGCTACGTTGTTTTTACCAGGCCAGCACAGACTTTTGTTATCAAAGATGGATATGCATACGTTGCAAAATCTTATGAATTTGAACGGTCAATTCATGAAGTTAGAAAATTCTGCTACGAATTTGGAAAAAATCTCCTGGAGTATAATCGAGAAAATTTTAATGAAAATATCAAAACAGCACTACAAATGTGTTCTGAAGAATTAGAATATGTGATGTACAACACCATCAAAGACTCTGAAATCCCTAAACTTGTACAAAGTACTAACGGAACAATTAAATTTGAATTTAGTGAAATATTAATAAAAGAAGGCGATCCTTTCAAAGCCCGTATTAGCGGTAAGCAAATTTTTCCAGGACAATCGCCTTTGAACATCAATTTTGATCTCGAGATTAATATCGTATCTCGAAATGAGCAAAATCCATTCGGACTCAGAATTGTAAATTTTAAACAGAATTAGATTTTTTCAGATTAATGCGCAATTTAAAATTAGTATTGGCATTTTGGCTTTTATTATGTTCAACAACCGGTTCAGTTGCTCAGCCACAGCAAATTGTGAGGGTTACACCTGGTTATGCTACTGTTATCGTCTGCCCTGCCCCGCCTGATTTAGTAACAGTTGGAAACATGGATCTTTTTTCAGTCCAAAGCGCGGGCAATTATGTATTGGTCAAACCGCTGGTTGATAAAGGTTCAACGAATATGTTTATCAAAGCAGGCAGCGAATCCTATAACTTATTGATCCAAATAACCAATAAACCAGACCTGGAGGTTCGGCTTCCCTCATCCCAGGACCAGTTGCAACAGTTGATCCCTAGCAACCGTGAAAATGAATCCAAACAAAAGTCACTTTCAAAGCTGCAACCCCAGGTTCTGTCCGCGGTGGCGACACTTTTCAAAGTTGAAAATCGCTATACATACAGCGTAAATAATTCTAAGGTCATCTTTGCAGTTGACCACATGAAACAAATTAAGGATAAGCTGTTTTTAATCTGCACGATTATAAATAATTCCAATATTCCTTATGATGTTGGTTTGGTGCGATTCAAACTTATTGATTATGCAAGAAGCTATTTGATTGGTAGAAAGAGGCTAAAAGAAGCTGAAATGGAGCCGACAAATGAATATTTCAATTCAACGATCAAACCGCATTCTTCTGGTCGTCTGCTATTTGTTTTTGATAAGCACGGTTTTTCGCATCGGAGTACTTTAAATATAAAATGCAATGAAATAAATGGGCGTCGGGATTTAACGCTTGAAGTTCCTGGTTCTGTGGTGCAGTAAATCATTAGAACTTCGAAATTCCGATACTTTTAATACTGCTTAGTCAGATTAATATTTGTGCTGATGGCTTCTCCTGTTCCTGTCAAGAAACTGTCATTCCCGCATGTTTTTTGCG
>SMTZ1_10012760_pt1 | contig 14423 bp, 10 predicted proteins | sample DeeMarSWOR136_30_FD_25667 | JGI IMG/M metagenome (IMG submission 25667) | reverse complement strand
GCATCATCCTTGGATGTTTTTCTAAAGCCTGCGCCTTTGAGAGACTGTGCCTTTTTTACAAAATTAACAACCTGTTTTTCCAGAACCTGCGCATTCCGATAGCGCTGGTTCAAATCCGGGAACTGACTTGAGTTCTCCACATTGCGGCCCTTACCTCCGGGTGTTCCGACCAGTGTCCAGCCCGTGTTTTCCCAGGTTACTGTCCTTTCCTGTAGGATTTCTGGACCAATGGCTCTATAATTTATAAATCGGACCCTTTTAAGCTTATAAGCTCTTACATTTGTATCACCTGGAACATTCAAAGGAGCAATTTGATCGTCATATTCGAACTCGATCCGGCTTTCTAAAACATCAGAGATAGTTTTTATCCGTTTTTCAGCATCCCTTTCAATTTTATACGGCTCAGGAACGGAAATTTGATAGAGAGTCTCTCTATAGCTCGAGGGAAGGTATCGGACAAAATAGCCATCTGGATGGTAAGACCACCGCTCTTTTGGTATTTCTCTGCCGCCTACTGTTCCTTCAGGGATACCTGTTAAGACAGCGACTCGCTCGAGTTCCTCGTAGGAAGCCGATGTTGTGGTGAGCAAGGATCGCAGCTTGTTTTCAGCCTCGAGTGCCCGACGTGCGGGCGCAGGAAGGTGTCCCCATGCCTTTTGACTTATTTCTTCGCGGATCACATTGAGGGCTCTTTGGTTCAAATCGTTTATTTCTTCTTGTGCAAGGAGTTTTGATGCGGCATCCTGCATATCCTGAGGCATGTCGTTTATTTTTGCATGGGCAAGAACAGCCCAGATGAGCGTTTGCACCATAGCCTGAGGAATTTCGGGATGATCGACCGATTTCTGCAATATTTTTTGTATCATTTTTGCCCGTGGACCTTTGAGCGGTGCATAGATATAACCATCGCCTTTTCTCGGGGCATAGCTTCCTGCATGCAGACAGTAGCTTTTGCATCTAAGCTCGAAGACTCCCGGGCGGTCGAGAATAAAACCATTGTGTGGACCTCTGTCGAGGCGGGTGAGGGGAGCAACATCCTCCGGATTAAAATCGTCAAGAAATGGGACTTCGGTAACTGCATCCGATAAATCAGTAGTAATCGCGGGTTTTTCTTCTATTAGATTGCTCAGGCTGGGAATTCCAGCTTCTGTCTCCTTGAGCAAATCACTTACTTGGGTGCACATTTGGAGACTGCCTAAAGCGAGTACCGATAAGAGAGCTGACATGAAAAATGACATAATGTGCTTGCATCGAAACAATCTTCTCATTTTTCGCCTCCTTGCCTCATTATGTCAAAAAGCACAACCTCTTGTTTTACTATTCAAACTCAATCCTTCTTGAGAAATTCATCGATTTCTTTGCTCAGCCTTTTTTGCTCCTCACCAATTTTTGTCGTGATTTTGTTTGCCTGTTCGTAATCTCCCAAGAGGCCGCTCTTGAAGCGTTCCTTCAAAAATTTTTTCTTTCTCTCTTCATCCATTTCTATGAAGGGAAATAGATCGGATGGAATTTCTGCTGTCTTCTTCGCTTCAACATCAGAGATGAAATTTGCCAGAGATATATAGCTTATCTTCAGTTGTTCTTTCTGGGCTTCATCTTCGACCATGACGAGTGCGAGTTTGATGGCATTCTTAATCGCCTTTTTGCTGTAGGGGAGCGAGGACTCGGGAATGCCAAAAGATCGTTTGGCTGAATTATCGAGAACCTTTAAATATTCTCTAATGACTTTGAATACTTTCTGTTCTACTTCTTTGCTTTTCATGATTTTTTCTCGAAGAGTTCGTTCTTTTCAATCCTTAAGAAAAAACAGCTTTTTCCCCTTCTTCAGTCCCAGGATTTTTCGATTTGAGGTTCCAAAAGATCAGAATATTCTTTGCTTTTTGCAATTAAATCCACGTTTCTTTTATTACTTTGAATCCAAAGGATTTTCAGTGTCGCATCGAGGGCACTTTATAGCTACAGCTCTCCCTTAACCGTTTCGACAAAAGAATATCAAGGAATGAGAGGGGTGTCAACTTACTCTTTTTCACTCATACCGAAGGGAGTCGACAGGATTGGACAAAGCTGCCTTTATGGACTGGAAGCAAACACTAAAAATAGCGATAACGAGCGCTGCGAATCCTGCGAGCAAAAAGGTCACAAAACCGATCTCTGTTCGATAGGCAAAATTTTTCAGCCACCTTATCATCACGAAGTATGCCACAGGCCAGGCTATGATATTGGCTAGAACGACCAGCACGATGAATTCTTTGGACAACAAGCGAACAACACTGCCCACGGAAGCTCCCAACACTTTACGGATTCCTATTTCTTTGGTCTTCTGTTCGGCGGTAAAGGATATCAATCCGAACAATCCGAAGCAAGAAATGGAAATCGCCAGAAAGGTGAAGATTCTGAGGATCATTTCGAGACGCTGTTCTGACCTGTACCTTGCATCGATCGTATCGTCTAAAAAATTGAATTCAAAAGGATACTCCGGGATGGCTCTGTCCCACATCTTTTCTATGGATGCAATGGTTCGCGATAAATTGTCTTTACTTATTCGGACAAAAACATAATTTCGGTACATCCAATACTGATAGGGCATCAGGTGAAACACCAGAGGTTCTATTTCGTTGTGCAGTGGAGCAAAATGAAAATCCTTTACCACGCCGATGATTTTTCCTGTTTTATCCAACAAATGAAATCTTTTTCCCACTGGAGATCTTAATCCTGCCGCTTTGACCGCAGCCTCATTCAGGATAAAATTTTGGGAGTCGGATGGAAATTCGTCGGATAGAAACCGCCCCTCGATCATTTCCAGTTGAAATGTCTTAAGAAAATGAGAGTCAACAGACATATGATTCATAGACACTTGATACTCTGGATCTTTCCCTTCCCAGTCCAACTGCCCAAATTCTTGTCCCATCGCTCCAAATGGAAGACATGTCGCTGAGGAAACGCTCAGAATATTCGGATTTTGGGATAGTTCGTTTTTGAGCGTTTTGTATTTCAGCCATGTTTTTTGCGCATCATACTGCTCCCAGAGATTTCCTTCACTCTGCAGTTGTGCGTAGATCAAGTAGTTTTCGTCAAAACCCAGTTTCCGGTTTTTGATAAAGCTCATCTGTCGGTACACGGTCATTGTGCTGATTATGAGAACGATGGTGAGAATGAATTGGCAAACGACGAGACCTTTTCGGATGGATGCAGTGTGTGTGCCGAATTTCTTGGTGGACAAAGTTTCCTTCAATATCCGGTCCGGTTCAAAAGAGGAGAGGAAAAAGGCTGGATAACTTCCGGCGAGAATTCCGGTCAACAGGGTTATGCCTAACATGCCGAGAAACAGGAATTTATTTTGTGCCAGATTCATGCTCAGTTCTTTATCTGATATCTGGTTAAACACCGGGAGAAATAGGGCAACAAGGCAAAGGGAAATCAAAAGAGCGAAAAATGCAAACAAAAGAGATTCGCTCAAGAACTGTCTCAAGATGTTGTTCTTTTTTGCTCCCACGACTTTGCGCAATCCGATTTCTTTGGCCCGTGTGCCGGCTCGAGCCGTAGCCAAGTTCATGTAGTTGATGCAGGCAATGATCAGGATCATCAGAGCAAGGATCGAAAAGAATGAGAGCGGACCGATGGCGCCTTCTCCCTGCAGTCCGTACAGGTGAATGTCTGAAAGAGGTTGGAGATAATAGCGTGCTTCTTCAGAGTCTTTGCTTTTGATCCACGATTCCAACTTTGTGTTTACTTTCTCGAGGGATGTGTTCGGCTGGAGCAAAACATAAGTGGAGTACAACCATCCTGACCAGTGAGTGCGGGCCCCCATGGCCACTGCACGTTCCATCGATCCCAAAAAGCCGAATTGAAGATGTGAATTTCTTGGAACATTTTCGATGACACCTGTCACCTCAAAATCATTCTGATTCTGGGTCTGGATCGTTTTTCCGATGGGATCTTGGCTGCCGAAATATTTCGAAGCCATGTCTTGAGTGAGAACGACAGAGGAGGGAGATGATAGAGCTGTGTCTGGATCTCCTTGGATAAAAGGAAATGTGAAAATGGCAAACAGAGAAGGATCTGTAAAGGCAAAATTTTCTTCATAATATTTTTTTTCTCCGTATCCGACCAACAATCTTCTTGTGAACAAAAGACGGGCAACTTCCCTGACCTCAGGGATTTCTTCTTTCAAAGCCGGGCCCAGTGGGTAGGCCGTGCCTTCCGTGATTTGAGAATAGGGGCCATAATTCAGGTCGTTCACGACGCGGTATAGATTTTTGGTTTGTTCATGAAAACGATCGTACCGAATCTCATCGTTGATCCACAAAAGGATGAGAACACAACAAGCCATCCCGATGGCAAGACCTGAAATATTGATGAAGGAGTAGATTTTGTATCTGTTGAGATATCTCAAGGCAATGGTTAGATGACTTTTTAACATGGTTAAGCTCCACCAAACATAAACTGTGATGCCGGCCCAGATCGATTTCACGATCTGCACCCAATACCAGGCATAAGCCCTGGATTTTCCTTGTGTTTGAGCGATTTCTGTGTATAGTTCTTCGTAATCACCGGCAACAGATTCGCTTTCTCCCTTGGGAAGAAAAATCTTGAGCATTTTCTCGCCGAGAAGAGGAGGTGTCTCCTTTTTACTTTTCATTTTTCTTGTTTTATGCTTTTTTGATAATCGGGAATTTAGCCCAAAGGATGTCATGCTCCTTTTTGATCGCTTTAAGGGTGTCTATCCCCAGTTTTGAGACCTGGTATATCTTTTTGCTTCTTCCCCCTCTTTTAGCCGTCGCCTCCCCCATGTAGGATTCAACAAGCCCTTCCTTCTCCAGTTTCATCAAGGGCTTGTGAATGGCCCCCACTGACCAATCGGTCTCCATAATTTGGGATAAGTGATTTTTGATGGCCAGGAGGTAGGCGGATTCTTTGAGATTCCAGATGGCGATGAGAATCTGTTCTTCTCTTCTTGAAATTGTTTTCATGGCTCTCTCCAAAATCCAATTTAATAGTAAAAAGTAAAACAAATCAAATCAAATGTCAAGGATAATAAAAGCAGAGTGCACTTAATTTGATACAGAAAAATGGACAGCAATCCAATTATCTGGATGCTAAGCATCGGAAGGAAACCCTCCTCTTTTCTAATTGACTGAAAATAAACAATATCCAAAATCATTGAATCTGGCATAAAATTTGCCTTAGATATTTTATAAAATATAGACTATGTCATCTGAAAATAGTATTTTTGATAAGCCCAAAATCACTAAGACTCTAAGCCAAACCATTTACAACTACCTTAAGGATGCGGTTGTCACGAATAAACTGAAAGCCAACCAACGCATCATCGAGAAAGACATCGCCGAGATGTTTGGTGTCAGCACCACTCCTGTCCGGGAAGCCCTTCTTCGTCTTGCTGCAGAGGGGTATTTATTCATCGATTCACACAGGAAAACCGTAGTCAAAGAAGCCTCCATTGAAGAACTGAAAGAAATCCTCCAAGTCATGGCCGAGCTTGATACCATCGCTGTGGAACATGTCGTCGAGCGTATTCAGCCAGAACACCTGCAGAAATTAAGGGAGCTGACAGAGCAAATGGAACAGCCGCAAAAATCTGGGGAGAAAGGGGACTAAGTTGATTGGAAGGAGGTGGTTAGAAAAGAAAGCGATTAAAGCTGTTGGACGAGGATAAAGTTTTCTAAAAAAAATTAGAAGGAGGTAATATGAAGAGCAAAATCATTAATGTGGTCCTCATCCTGTTGCTCTCTTTTGGATTGGCATCCATCAGTCTTGCTCAGGTGGGCAGACAGACGGGTACCATCAGCGGCACGGTCTCAGACGAGGAAGGAAACTTTCTTCCTGGTGCTACTGTCACTCTCACAGGAACCGGCATAATGGGCAGTTTGACCTATGTCACCGGAGAGCGGGGAAGATTCCGTTTTCCATCCCTGATTCCGGGAGAGTGTGAAGTCAAAGTCGAGATGCCTGGATTCAAGACCACGGTCAGAGGAGGCCTGCGCGTCCAAGTCGGAAAGACCATCGATATTCAGATAATCCTTTCAGTAACAACAATAGAAGAGCAAGTTACGGTCGTGGCAACAGTTCCTATGGTCGATATCGAGACATCCAAAACACAAATCTCCCGATGAACCGAGACCTCTACGGCATCCAGAACTCCATCCCCGGCGCCATATCAGAAGGAGTCGATTACCGCCGGACTTCCTCCATACTCGGAGGAACGGTCCGGAGTAACCTCTACCAGCTGGACGGTGTCCCGATGAATGACCCCGCCACTTTCTATCCCATGGCCAATATCAATACCGACGTCTACGAAGAGATCGAATTCGGGGTCGGATCGCTTCCGGCTGAAGTAGGACAAGCAGATTCGGTCGTTGTCAATATCGTCACGAAGTCTGGCGGAAACAGGTTTTCCGGGAGCGTTTCCGCATATTACACCGGCGACACTTTAACACAGAATCTGCTGACTGACGACCAGATCAGTGCATTTGGTGTCAATCCTCCCGAATCATTCCAGGATTACAAAGACGGCTCTCTGAACTTTGGCGGTCCCCTCATCAAAGACAAGCTCTGGTTCTTCCTCAACGGCCGCCGCCTTCTCTGGGGAAAAGTCAGTCCTGAGACCAGTGATATTCGGTTAGCGAATATCATTCACAGGGAATACCCGCTCAATGAAATGCTGCAGCATTATGACATCGATCACGAGGAGTGGATGGCTTTTGCTAAACTGACCTTCCAGCTCACCAAAAACCTGCGGTACATGGGCATGTACCATTGGAACAATATCTATGAACCTGTTTACTCGAACAGAACGAGTAATAGCTATAGTTTTTCGACCACGATCGTCTGGGACCACGAGAACAGTCACACCACGACTCACCAGCTCAACTGGGTCCTGAACCAGAATACATTCGTCGATGTTCGCGGGACGTATATCCACCGCCATTTTCCTATCCTCCAGCGTCCAGAATACAAGGACAACTATTATTCCTACGACCGAGAGTATCAGGTTTATTGGGGGAACTGCTATTATGCGGACGATTATACCCGTAAAAAAGCCCTGGCTTCGTTTTCGTTGACCCATTTCTCAGACGACTTCATGGGAGCAAGCCATGAATTCAAGTTTGGCGGTGAATTCGAAGACACGATTTACGGGCTCGACAGGTACAAGGGCATCGAGAAAGGAGACAATCCCTACTACACCTACTGGAGAGATTACAACGAGGGCAACAAGTATTACTACAATGTCTCGAGAAGGGAAGGCCGGCTCAGGATGCGTCCTTTTGCCGAACGAGGGCAGAATTGGAAGTATGACAACACCCGCCGTTTCTCTGCCTTTGCCCAGGACGGCATCGTCACAGGGAAGCTGGCAATCAACGTCGGTCTCCGATTCGATTACGGCTACCAGTATGAACCCGAGCAGACACGGCCCGCCATGTACGACCGGTATAATATGGGGCCGGAGTTCATGAACCCTAATCTTAACTATGACCCTAACATCCTGCTCAAGGCACTGGACGACCAGTACCACAACGATCCCGACATAGAGTTCAACCAGGTCTCTGCCCTTGATCCCATCACGACTCCTTACAAGAAAATAGTCGAGTTCACAACGCTTTCACCGAGAATCGGGTTGGTTTACGACCTCTTCGGTGACGGGAAGACGGCTCTAAAGGCCTCTTTCAGCCGCTACTATGAGCCCATCTGGTCTGCCAAATACAACGCCGGCAACATCCTTGGAGGCCAAGCCATGAACTGGTACTGGTACGACGCGAACGCAAATGGATACATGGACCTCCCTATACCCGACGGCAGATATGGCTCACCCGCTGATCCTCAGTACCTTGATCCGAACGGCGATTATTACAGGTTGACCAGTTATGATGTTCAAAATCCCGATTACGTTTACTACCCCAAAGACCTGAAGGCTCCCTACATGCATGAGTTCACGGCAGGCATCGAGCACGAGCTGTTCCAAAACTTCAGGCTCGGAATCCAATTCATCTACAAGGTGAACAAGAACATCGTCGAGGACGTGGATAAGTACAACGGTTATGATCCCGACGCCGTTGATGATCAAGGACGACCCATCTGGCTCCCGTATGATTTTATCGATCCTGGCTGGGATGGAGAATGGGGTACGGCAGATGACCAGAACATGACCGTCTATGGCCTGGCTAGTTACGCGCCTACGCCGACTTACTTTGGTGCGAATCCCCCGGAAGCCGAGAGAAATTATAAGGCTCTTGTGCTGAGTTTCGACAAGAGGATGTCCAACGGGTGGCAGCTGCAGGGCTCGATCCTGTATTCTGCCTTCAAAGGCAATGTTTTCGCTGGATACGGCGATACAGAGGGTGAGGAAACATCTTTCAACAGCCCGAATTACTTGATTAATAATTACGGACGGCTGAATTTTGACCGTCCTCTGCAAATCAAGCTTATGGGATCTGTCCTGCTCCCCTACGACATCGTCCTCACGAGTTATTTGCAGTACCGCTCAGGGTCCGCCTGGAGAAGAACGATTTCACGTGTCTATTTCCCCTCCAGCATCGATACTCAAGACAGCTACGTTTGGGTTGCTGCCGAACCGTACGGGACCCGAAGAAATCGCAGCTACACCATGTTGGATCTGAGGTTGGAGAAATCCTTCAGATTTGGTGATCACGGCAAGCTGAGTTTCTATATCGATGCCTTCAACATTGGGGAAAGAAGCGGCGTTAATGTCAGCGACAATCCCAACCCATACATCTGGCCCTACAGAGATCCTCCGGAAATCGAACTCGACACAGACTATGGCCTCGTGACCAGCTGCTACGGTACCCGTTCTGTCCGGTTCGGAGCAAGGTTCTCGTTCTAAACTAGAAATCTTGCTGCTTAGTTCGGTATGACAAGAGGGAGGGAAATGTCCCTCCCTCTCTCCCTTCGAAATTTGAGCGAATCCCTCTTTTGACTTTAAGTTGAGAAAGCGATATCTTTTTCCTTTAGAATGAAATACAGAAATTTGAAGTTTCAGAAAGTATGAAAAAAATTCGCATTCTTTCCTGTTCTTTACTGATGCTTTTTTATCTCGGTATGATGTTTGCCTCACCTTCAAGGTGTTATCTAACGAAGGAAGAGACAAAACAAAATTTTCTGCTTATCACCATCGACACTCTCAGAGCTGACAGGCTGAGCTGTTATGGCAGCAAATACCCTAAAACCCCGAATATCGATTATCTTCGAGAGAAAGGCGTACTCTTTTCCAGAGCCTTTGCCAACACATCGACCACACTCCCATCTCATGCGAATATACTCTTGGGAATCACTCCTGTCCATCATGGAGTCCATGAAAATTTAAATTTCATCGTGAGCAAAGACTTATTAACCTTAGCCGAGCATCTCAAGAATCATGGCTATTCAACCGGAGCCTTCGTGGGAGCCTACGCTCTCGACTCGAGATTTGGATTATCCCAAGGTTTCGACATCTACGATGATGAATACAGCCGCATTCACTCTGTCAATCTCTCCTCCTTAGAGAGAACAGCTGAATCTGTGATCGAGCCTGCCCTTGAATGGCTGAAAGGACGAAGGTCCCCCTGGTTTCTCTGGATTCATTGCTGGGATCCGCATACCCCGTACGATCCACCCGAACCTTTCAAAACACAACACAGTGATCATCTTTATGAGGGGGAGATTGCCTATGTCGATCTGATCCTTGGGAAACTCTTAGATTACATGGAAGAGAACAACCTGTTCGGTTCGACGCTCATTATTTTCACTGGGGACCACGGCGAGTCATTAGGCCAGCATGGTGAGGAAACTCATGGTTTTTTCGCTTATAATTCATCCCTCTGGATTCCTCTGATCATCTCTCTTCCCGAAATAGCCTCGGGTCGTGTCGATGATTATGTCAGCCACGTGGACATATTCCCGACAGTCTGCGATGCGCTGGGCATCAAGAAGCCACCTTTTCTCCAAGGAACCTCTCTCCTCCCAGCTTTAAAAGGAAAAAAACTGCCAGATAGGCCAATCTACTTCGAATCCTTATATCCCTACTACAGCCGCGGATGGGCTCCCCTGAAAGGTTTTATTCTGAAGAAGAAAAAATTTATCGAAGCTCCCATACCTGAGCTCTATGACCTGAACAATGATTTTGATGAGCAAAACAACCTTGCCGAAAGAGAAAAAGTCACTCAATTGAAATCCCGGCTCAATGACCTCATCAAAGCCCTAACGCCAACTGAGAAAATTGATGCTACACAAAAAGTCGATCGAGAAACCCGCGAGAAGCTAGCAAGCTTGGGCTATATCTCGAGCGTTCGAGTCTCTCAAAAAAAGGATTTCAGCGTCCAAGATGATGTGAAGGTTCTCCTTCCTTATATAAATAAAATCGGGGAAGGCTGGAAACTGTATAAGAAGGGGCAACAAGACGCAGGAATCAAACTCTTAAAAGAAATCATACAGGAAAGAAATGATATAGATCTGGCTTATAAACATCTTGCTTCCATCTATCAAGAAACAGGAAATACAGAAGAGGCTATTGTCATCCTGGAGCAAGGGCTCAAGGCACTTCCTTCGAGCTACGAAATATTTACCGAGTACATTAAGATGCTCGTTTCTGCTCAACACTATGACAAAATCATCAGCTCTTTCGAAAAAATGAACTTGAGAGAAGCCGAGTATGATCCTGAAATATGGAATGACCTGGGGACAGCCTATGCTAAGATAGGCAGTTTTAATGATGCGATCATTGCCTTTGAAATGGGTCTTTCCCTGGATGATAAGCATCCTGAACTCTACAATAACCTTGCCAATGCCTGCTATTCCCACGGCCTGCAATCAAACGATCCCTTCATGTATTCTAAATGCTTCGAATACTACAAAAAAGCCATAGAGTTTGATCCCGAATATCCAGCTCCGTACTATGGATTAGGCCACGCCTACAGGCAAGAAGGAAACTTGGAAGGAGCCATTTTCTGCTGGGAAAAAGTGCTGGAAATAGACCCCGATTTCAGCCAGGCTCATTCTGATCTCGCTCTGGCCTACTTATACACCGGCAACAAGGCCAAAGCGCTTGATTTGCTAAGAGAGTATAAGAAACGATACTACCATCTCATGCCTCCCTCTGAGAGAGAAAAATTAGACGCCCTCATTGAACAGTGCAAGAAATGATCCTAATATAGGAATTTCCTCTATTTAGACCTACAGAAACTCTTACTGAACCCGAAAATAAAGAGTAAAAATAATTTTGGATAAAGCAAAAATTATATATTGGTTTAATGGATGCGATGAAATGGTAAGGAGTAAAAAATTTCAATGAAAGATCGGACCTTGCAGCGTATTTTGACACGCTGTCGTATACGCATCGCAAAGAATACGCCCGGTGGACAGCAGAGGTGAAGAAGGAAAAAACCCGGCAGCGTCGGCTAAACAAGGCAGTGGAAATGCTGCGCAATAAAATGAAGCATCCGTGAATCGGAATAAAATAGTCGAATATGGCTCCAAAGACACTCCTGCAGGGCTGCAGGACCTGCTCAATCGCGTGAATGGATGGGCAGCAGAGCTGACACAGATGAAATACTACCTGGAGTATGGCGTGAGGTATTAACGCCGCATGACATAACAGTTTAACCTGTCTTCAAGAAAGGAATCTTTGGGCGTTAAGGTTCTCTTTCTCCTCATAACGACTCCCTTTCGGTGGAAAAGGCTTTTTAGCCAAAAGCGACCTCAGGTTCCTGGGCAAAATTCCATAATACGTAAGCATGCCCAACTGCTCTAATTTTTTCACCATCTCCCCTGGCAGTTTTTCTATCGGCTCTCCATTCATTATACGGGAGGTTTCATCCTTAGAAAAAACCCATGAATTTTCGATCCAATCCCTGTTAGCCTTATTTTCGGGACAGCACTGCTGGCAGTACAGACAGCCCACCAAACTGTTGTGCCAGGAAGATTGAAACCAAAAAGGGAAATCCTGCTTTCGTTCGTTGTGGAATGTGATGCAGCGTTCGGCATATAAAAGAAACCTTTCAGAACAAATGGCTTGGGTCGGACAGCTTTTTAGACAGGCCGCACAATGCCGGCAGCGTTCCATCATCTGTGGCTCTAGCCAGATGTCCTCATCCGGAGGAAGGTCGGAATAAAATGCAGTCAGCCTGATATAACTCCCCATCCCTCTGACATAAGCGATGTTGTTTTTTCCGTATTCAGCAAGTCCGCTGCAGACAGCAAGGATTTTCAGAGGAAGCGCTGCTTTGATGAAGCGGAAGTTCATAGAAAGTGCATAGTCATCGAGGATTTTGGTAACTTGAGCATCGGTTTCCTTGGAATAATTAGAGGGAATAAGTGCGGGAGCCGTTGTTTTGTCCAGGGTAAATGTAACCTCGCGATGAGGCTGAGGAGAGGCAACAACAACAATTGATTTGGCTTTAAGAAATTTTTTAGGCAAATCGAAGACAAAATCCATCAGATATTCTTCGATTAAATCCTGATCCAGCAGGTTTTTCTCACGCCATTCTGTCGCTTTTTGCCTGAGAGTCGAGAGTCGCTTAATAGGAACGATACGAGCCCTGTGACCTTTATTCTCCAGTCTGCGATACAATTCCAGCGTTGGAGACGCAGGATGTTTGTGAACCAGATTTGTCATTTTACCTCCTTGTATTCAAGATCATTTTTGGGATTCTTATCCATCATATCGGGGGTTGAATGTGAAAGCTTTTCATATTTTTGTTTGTCCATTGAATGCCGCTATTCTGATTTGCGGGACACTATGGCACCAACCCCGGCAATCATAAAAATTGTGGCCAGAAGTAATCTAAGGGAGAGGGATTCGCCGCCGCCGAACCAGCCCACAAAAACAGCGATGATCGGATTAACAAAGGCATAAGTGGAAACCTGAGCCGGGGAAACGGTATTCAAGAGCCAAATGTATGCTGTGAATGCTGTAATCGAGCCGAATAAGATCAGATAAAACAAAGATACAAGAGACAAGGCGGATGCGGACGAAAGAGCATTGGACTCTCCAGTCAAAAGACCGACTAGAACGAGTGCTGTGCCACCGCAAAGCATGGTCATCCCAGAAACCAACAGAGGACTTTTCGGAAGGTTTGTGTATTTTGAATAAACTGAGCCAGAACACCAGGAAAGAGTCCCGAGAATTAGGACCGCAGCTCCGACCAAATCCACGGACTGCCCTTCGATAAGTTTTGTCGGCTCGATTATCAGCACCATTCCCAGAAAACCGAGCACCAGGCCGAGAATGACACGTCTACCCATTCTGCCTACGGGGGACCGAAAGTGCGAGAGGAGTATCATCCAAACAGGTGTGGTGGCAGCAATAAGTGCCGCTACTCCTGAAGGAAGAACCTGTTCACTCCATGCCAAGGCCCCATGTCCCCCCAAAAAAAGTAGGATGCCAACAATGACGGCTGTTCTCCACTGTTGTAAGGGGGGATTTGCCTCGCCCCGAAAACGTGCCCACGAATAAAGAATAGCTCCAGCCGATAGAAACCGGCATCCCATCATAAAAAAGGGAGGTATGGTCTCGATTGCGAAGCGGGTCGCGAGGTATGTCGTTCCCCAAATGACGTAAATGGCTCCAAAGGCGCTGAGTATCTTTATTTTTAAGGGAATGCCACCGCTCCTTTTACTGACCAAGCTCCTGATGATGAAACCGAGTTTCTTTGTTGGGACGATCATTGTAAACCTAGTATAACCTTCTAAAATTGATATGATGGTTATATTATAGGGATAAATATATAACCTGTCAAGTGATTTTTGATGGTTATAATAAAAAGATGAGAGAAAGGATTGCTGCATTCCGATCCCAGGAATGCGGATTCATCCTGGAAGAACGGCTGACCTCAGTGAGTCTTGGATTTGTTTTTTTGTCGTTTCCGGTAAAAACGCTGTGCTTTTGCCCTGTTTCCGCAGTCTGCCATATCGCACCAGCGCCTGCTTTTATTCCGACTTTTATCCATAAAGAGATAGCCACAGCCCCTATCATCGGCGCACTCTTTCACCCTCTCTAGACGATCCGAAGTCAACAACTCGGCGGCTGATCGAATGATGGGGTCCAACACAGAATCCAGGTCTCCTTTTCCTCCGCTTGTGCTCCAAATAAAACCATCTTTCGTATGGACTAATCCTGATTGGGCCATGGTTCTGGAAAGATTCAAATTTATCACTGCCATATCTTTTTTTGAGGGGAGATATCCTTTGGCCACATCAGAAAAAATATGATAAATGGCTTCTCTCAACTCTATGGTACGCTTCAGCACTTCTTCTGCCCTGGAAGGTTCTCTTTTTGCCTTAAGAATCAATTTTTGAGCTTCCTTTTCTGAAAGGATTTCCGAGAGAAGTGCCCATTTTACAAGATCATTGTAGGTTTTGAGCTTTTCTTTGGGATGTTCACTTGCATGCCATTCGGCTGTATTGGCAAAATCCAG
>SMTZ1_10004244_pt1 | contig 14423 bp, 13 predicted proteins | sample DeeMarSWOR136_30_FD_25667 | JGI IMG/M metagenome (IMG submission 25667) | reverse complement strand
CTATATAGGGATGGCTCATATGATAGGTGAGTGCATCGTTCCCCCCGTGCCATCCACCCAAGGACTTGCCTACGAGTTTCCTCTTTGTGAACAGCCTTGCCAATCGAACAGCGTACATAGTCGATTCTCCACCTGAGGCAGTGAACCTCATCTTCTCAAGCAGTGGTACTGCCTCCTTGAGTCTCTCACCATACTTTACCTCAGGTTCGGTCGGAGTTCCAAAGTGATATCCTGCTTCTAACTGGTCGCTGATCGCCTCTCTCACAAAAGGATCATTATGTCCGAGAAGGAGTGAGTAATGGGTCATCCACCAGTCGATATACTCGTTCCCATCGACGTCCCAGATGTGTGCCCTTTGACCATGACTAATGTAGGGTGGGTATGAATTGCATCCAGGCATTCCAAAAGTCCTAATATTGTGACTCACGCCCCCTGGAAACAGAGTGACTGCACTCTTCCAAAGTGTTTCCGATTTTGAGGTTCTTGCATTGTAGCGTTCAAGCATACTATTGTTCCTCCATTCTAGTTTTCTTTCCAGAATCGCATCGTGTTTCTTGGAACTGGTAGGTCTTTCATGGTCTTGAGGCCTGGTGACTCGCTGATCACGATTGGGATTAGGTTCAGCAGCATACCGATTGTTCCCTGGTCTCCCTGGACTCCTCCCTCAATTCTCTGATGTATCCTGGGAAGCCCCTCTATGATGACCTCATCGTACTGTGGTGTTGCTTCTGCATACGCTTGAAAGTCAAGAGTGACTACTACCTCTCCATTCCTTTTTCCCACAGCCACACTCGTGAGACCAAGGACATCTCCTTTCTGAATGGTTGTGAAGGAGTTTGTGACTTCTCTTTTTGCTATGACCGCCTCAGGAGGTAGCTCCTCAATCTCATCCAATCCCAGATTAAGTGCTGCGTCTATCATCTGGATTGACTCGACAAGTCCTACATGACCAGTGATGTTGCCCTCATCAATGTTCCTTCTGAACTCCTCATTTGTCATGCTAGTTCCAATCTTCTTCTGGAACGATGGTCTCCTATGGCTTGAGTTCATATGACGAGTCACATGAATGGTTTCTATTATCTGACATGGGGCGGTGAGAACAATCGGAAGTAGGTCCATTAGATATCCAGGGTTGATGCCAGTCCCAACGACTGTCTTCCCTTTTTCTTTGGCAACTAGGTCCAGTTTCCTTGAGAGCTCAGGACTCTTCTTATATGGATATGAGAGTTCTTCACAGATTGAAACCACATCTAAACCAGACTCAAGGCATGCCACTATCGTGGGATAAACGGTTTCAAGCGACGAGGAGGTTGCTACTAGAGCAACGTCTGCAGGGACATACCTCAAAATTGTATGTAGATCATCAGCCATTGAGATATCACTATCAGTTTCATCTTGAAGTAGTTCCTTGATGGTCTTGCCTGCTAATTCTGGATTGGCATCCACCACTGCAACAAGCTCAAGGTTTGCTCGTCTTAAAATAGACGCAGTAATATGACGGCCAAGCGACCCGAATCCAATCTGTATCACTCTAAATGGTGCTGTCATAGAACTAAATCACCTCTCTCGGATGACTGTTTCTTCTAAGTTGATGTGAGTTTATAAACCCTATAATCAGTCTATCTAGAAAACCAACCTCACCTCATTAAATGAACTCTGCTGTTCCAAGAGTCAGAACTGGAACATCATTTTCATCTCTTGTTTCGAAGTGAACAACATGCAGTCCATCATTGGTGAGCTCCCCTTCATATACTTCAGTAGTAAGAGTCTGGTCCATTAACACAGGTCTGGAAAAACGAACACCCATGTTCTTCAAACGCTTTGCGTTGCCTTCGAGGAGCCCTTCAACAATCGCTTGGGAGGCTAACGCCATAGTACATAATCCATGAAGGATAGCTCTGGGAAGGCCGACACTTTGCGCAATCTCATCACTTTTGTGAATCGGATTGTGGTCTCCAGAGGCCTCGGCATATCTAAGACCTTGGTCTGCAGTGACGAACGATTGGTGTCTCAAAAGCACTTCTCCCTTCTTAGGTTCAGGAGCTTTTCCTGCAGGCTTTTTCTTCCCTGTGTCCTCTCCTCTAATAAGCAACCGATAGTTCATCTCCACTACTATATCGTTATTCCGTTTGCAATGCACTAAAAGGTCCATGATCTCGTTGTTCCCAAGCTTTTCCATGTTCGTGAGCTTTGTAGTGGTGTAGATCTCGTCTCCCAGATGAATGGTATCTCTCCATGACATCTTATGTTCTGCATGGACTACTCTCAGCATGTTTAGGTCCATCTCCTCAGCATCCTCCACGAGTTGACTGAGGATTCCCGGTAGAAACACAACAGGATAGAGAGGAGAGTGAGTCTCGGGTTCTTTACCCAGATAGAGGGGATTCTTCTCATTGGTGGCTAGAGCATAATTCCTGATGCTATCCGCTTCTACAATGTGGGGGCCAGAGTGATACACCTTTCCCAAAAAGTCTCGATTTAGTTTAGTGGGTTGGTCAACCAAGATATGACCTCCTGAATTCTCTTCTGCATTTGCTGTACGAAGTTTGTAATTAGTCTATTTGATTAAGGGGAACTGAATAGCAAATACATACCAACCTGAACTCTGAAGGAACGCCTCCTTATAGCCGCGCTTTCTACAGATAGCTATGACTGCTGAATGATCAGAATAGTGAATGATGCCATCAAATCCACTCTGAGTGATGTAGTTCTCATAGAATTCAAAGAACTGATGACCATACCCCTTCCCTCTGTGTTTCGTCTGTAACCAGAGCTCATGTAGTTCCACTAGGTTCCCCTTTTGTCCCCCAAAGAGGTCTCTTAGAGTTTCTTTGTCGTCATCGTTTCTTGGGTCACCTGGAGTCATCTCGTCGGTGCTTGTCTCATGCCATATACAGTGACCCACAATCTCAGTTGAATCAGTCCAGACAATCAGATGCTTAATGTCATTCTCAACATGGAACCTTTCATCATCACCTAGCTTGAATTCTCCCGGATCTCGAGATGTGCGATTGACATAGAACTTGTGAAGATCACTTAATGTACTGTAGTACTTTTTGAACTTCTCAAGTTCATACCCCACGATGAAATCTAGCATGTTGTATAGACAGTTCCCGGCATCTATGTAAATTTCGGAAGTTCCTCTTTCCGAAATACCTTCTTGTGAATCTTCATGATTGGTGTAAGGGAGAGTTCGTCACGAAACTCAACGACCTTTGGAAGAGCTTCCAGTTTGACCTTGTCCAAGGAACTCGATGATTTTCTCCTGAGCTACTGAGGAACAGAATGACACTCCATTCTCAGGAATCTATGGTTTAATTCTACAGATTCGTCAGTCATGATCGAGTTTCCAGTTTGAACTCGGTGTTTGGTGTTCTTGAGCTTGCTCCAAGAGAAACAAACTCTCGTTCTATTTTTCTTGTTTCCGATGACTACCACCAGTCCGCCTCAACCATCCTCGCTCTTGATTCTAGGTCTCGATAAAGGACAGCCTGGAAGACCGCAGGCAAAGGACTAATCAGAATCTCTATGATAATAGTAGACAGGCCAATTATGCTCACAGCGATTAAGGCTATTGGAGCTATAAGCATAGCAATGAGGATACTAGCGACTGCAATTAACACTATCAACAGAAAAAGACCGGCAAATATGTGCCAGAAATGATGTCCTGTTATTGACCATGCTCTTTTCACTGAATCAACCGCAGACCTCTCTTTCTCAGCTATGACGACTGCGATCGTAGGTGCTAGTCGGACAGCAAGGTAAAGGGCAATTATGAGTCCTATTAGAAGCAATGGAATAGTGGTGAGTAATAATCCATAAGTTGATGGATCCATTATGTCAATTGTCAATGCACTGTATGCAAAGACTAGACCCCCGGGTAGAACAGGAATCATCAGGATGAGTCCATAAATAATTTGTGCCCCAATCAATGTCGTAAGGCGGTTGCCTGCATATGAGAATGACTCTCGGATTGTACCCGCACCACGATTACCATAATCCTCAAGACATAGCTTGATGGCCGCTCCATGAGTAACTGAGTTGATAATCATTCCAATAAGCGACAATGCGATTATTATAACGAAGACAGGAACGCCCGACGTACTTGTCCAATTAAGTGATTTCAATATGATATCTAGGGGATCTGTGCTTATCAGATTCAAGAAAGATTCTGGGTCAAGTGGAGCAATTATCGTCGCTACATAGGTATTCCATAATGCTAAAACTGCACCAACAAGACCGACGATTACAATATACGAGCCCAATCGTCGTATCCATAAACTGAATGTTCTCGACGCTAGGCCAGACGCACCCACGCTAAAGTCTTGTGACGCAGACTGCTGAAAATCAGGATTCTTACTTCCTTCTAATGTCATTTTATTCTCTCCTAAAACCAAAAATCGACTGTTAATCCAGTCTAAATCATACTCATTCAACACTGAATTATTAACTATTGCATGTGGCGCAATCTAACACGGTCGAACTAACACGGTCAACTCGAATGAAATGGTATGTTTTTCTGGATAAAACCATTGAGGGGGTGGAGATCAATTGTGTATGGTCATGTCGCTGATACTTCTAGGTCTAATATCGATTGGACTTGCCTACATTTGGCACTAAAGAATCACAAGCTTCAAGGCATTGTTGTTGACCATTAAGTCGAGGCTCGACGACAACAAGGTCGACTTGGAATGGCTTAAGGGTTCTGTCGTTATGAAACGTCTTACCACAGGACACAGCGGATTAGTTAAGATGGACCTATCAACCCTGTCTAGGATTGTTTGGCAAGCTCATCATCTCTCAGTTTCTTCTTGTGGAGCTTCATTATGAGGGTGAGTGGGAGTTCATCTCTGAATTCTACAGACTTCGGTACTGCGTATGGTTTGACCTTGTCTTTTAGATACTCAATAATGTCCTTCTCAGAGATTTTCCCCCTATACTCTTGCCTTAGTTTTATGAAAGCTTTGACTCGTTCGCTACCCTTTCTGCCAGGGTCTGGTACTCCAATCACTCCTCCAACTTCAACTGCAGGATGTTCGTAGAGAATATCATCGATTACCCGACTATACACCTTATTGCCAGAAACGTTGATCATGTCCTTAATTCGGTCCACCACTTTGAAGTATCCATCATCATCCATGGTCACCATATCCCCCATCCTCAACCAACCATCTTCCTCCAATCCGGATCCTGGTGTTGGCCAATATCCTGCCATGATCTGAGGTCCTCTGACCCATATCTCGCCGGGTTCTCCCACTGGAGGTTCTTTCCCAGTTTCAGGATCGACAACCCGAATCTCAGTGTCTGGCAACGGGACACCAACTCCACGCTTCACATGTTTCATGAATCCAGTCACTTTGGAGAATGCAGAGATGTTCACAGTAGCAGCTGCAGAGGTTTCTGTTGCGCCATAACCCTCACCCATAGGAACTCCAGAGATCTTCTCAAACTCCTCTGCAAGTTCTGGGGGTAGTCCTGCAGCTGCAGAGTAGTAGAATATCTGTCCCTTCTTCAAAGGCATACTACAAAACATGCTGTAGTGCGCTGGTACTGCAAAGACCATTGCTGGTCTGTACTCATTTATGACCTCTACAATCTTCACTACATCCCTCGGGTCCATCAGGAACATCTTCAGTCCCCATGAGATACTCGCATGAACCGCCCAGTGACCATACATATGGAATATCGGAACGCAGATTGTAGTTGCTCCCTTCCCTGCAACTCCCACCTTAAGAGGAGCCAGCATCCAGTGAATTGTCTGGACTACATTGGAAGTGAGATTGTAATGGGTCAACATTGTGCCCTTGGGAACTCCTGTCGTACCTCCCGTAAAGGGTAGTAGGGCGATATCCTCCTTTGGGTTGATCTCAACATGTTCAGAGTGAGGTTGGTATTTTTTCAACAGGTCCTCCAACAGATAGTGACCAGGCTCTGCGATCTCCTCCATTTCGGGGGCTTGGTAGTCTGGAAAAATCTTCGTCGGTGCATAGATTATTTTCTTTACATCGGTCTTGGGTTTGACTTCATTCACTCGAGGGACTCGTCTATAGGAACAGACAACAACCTCCGCTTTACTCTCCTTGAGCTCGTGTAACAGGTCATCTGCCTTGTGAAGAATGCTCAGCGGCACATGAATTGCTCCTATCTTCATACACGCATAGTCTGCAATGATGAACTCTGGACAAGAGGGGAGTACTGTGGCTACAGGGTCTCCTTTCCTTACTCCTAGGTCTACAAACGCTGATGCTAGTCGGTCTACTTTGTCCTTCAGCTCCTCGTAGTTCATCTCTTCATCTGCATAGACACAGGCGATGTTCTCAGGATATTCTCTCGCAGACTCCTCCAAGAAAGAGTAGACATTGATCTCTGGATAAGGCTCCATTGAATGCTTCAACTTGTAGGGGCCCAAGAAATATGCCTTGAGCCATGGTTTATCCTGATACGATGTTGTCATCGAAATCAACTCAGATAGATACACTTCAGCTCAATAAATTTGGCTAATTGCCCAGTCCAACCCCAGTTCTGTCAGTTTTTCCTTGGTTGGCTTGCCATCTTGGTCCCATCCCCGAAACTCGTAATAGCTCTCAAGCATGGGTTCTAGATTGACCACCAGTCCCTTGGCTGGACCTTCTGGGAGCGGATCTTTCAAAAGTCTCGGGGGAAGAGTATCATCTTCTCGTGTGGCACCCTCTCGAATATTGTAGACCCTCTCAAGGTTATAGATTCTTTCACCTGTCCTTCTGAAGTCTGTAGCAGAGTATTCGATTCCCATTAGATTTGACAATAAGACAGCCCAGTCATCAGCAGTCATCACAATGCCCATGAATTTGCATGCACCAACTGCATCAAAGATCTGAAACGCGTCTTCAAAGTCCTTCAGTATAACAGATTTTTCAGGAATTTCCTTTTGTGCATCACCCACATCAGCATCATCCACAATCATGAATGGCATTGAGAGAAAGGCAGGTCCTTCAATCCATGCTGTGATATGATCCCCACCTCTGTTAGCAGTGGCATACGCCAAACCTGTGATTTTTGCAGCTCTACTATCATACGCAGGAAGTTCAAGTCCTTTGACGTGCATAGCAAAATGTTCTGAACCTTTCCCAAATTTCTCTGCCATTCGCATGGTTCCCTCTGCAATGACATCACCAAAACCTTCACGCAGAGCAATCTTAGGCACAATATCTACGATGACATCCTTGTCACCAAACTTGAACTCTATCCCACCAGTGTCCTCCTTTGTAATGATTCCCTTTTCGAAGCATTCCATGACGAAAGCCACTGAGTTTCCAGCAGAAATTACATCAAGACCGTACTCATTGCAGAGGAAGTGAGCCATTGAGATTGCTTCAAGATCATCAACCCCACACATACTACCAAACGAACCAATAGTTTCATACTCTGGACCTTCTCCCCTGCTCTTGAACTTGCCCTCCTTTATCTCCGCGATACGACCACAGGCAATTGGACAGGCAAAACATGGCTTTCGAGCCGCAAGTATTGTATCGTTCAGGGCTGTGCCATTGATGTTGTCAGCACCCTCAAACACACCAGTCTGGAAGTTGCGAGTTGGCAGTCCTCCGACAACCTGACACAGGTCGACCATTGTGGCTGTACCGTAGACCTCCAGTGTCATCTTGAGCATGCTTTGGTTGACCCAGTCGAATCTCTTCTTTGCCTCGATCCTATATTCTTCAGGATTTGCAATAGGGATTGTTTCTTTCCCATAGGCTGCCATTGCCTTCAGGTTCTTTGAACCCATCACACTTCCTAGACCACATCTCCCAGCCGCACGACCAAAGTACTTCTCATCACAGTCATTCATGATTGCTGCATACTTTACCAGCCTCTCCCCTGCAGGACCAATACAGGCAACATTGTGCTTAACGCCGTGTTTTTCTTTCAAAATTCGAGTAGTTTCTGAAGTTGTCTTTCCCCATATCTCAGTAGCATCTAATAACTCCGCTTTTCCATCCTCTGTCAAGAGATACACAGGATTGGGAGATGCCCCCTCAAAGATGATGCCATCAAAGCCTGACCTCTTGAAGTCCTTAGCCCAGAATCCTGCTGAGTTTGCCTGACCCCAAAGATTCGTCAAGGGCGACTTGGCCACAACGCTATATCGCCCAGCGCTCGGAGACTGTGTCCCAGTCAATGGTCCAGTCATGACAATGAGTTTGTTCTCTGATCCTAAGGGGTCTATTCCTTTCTCAGTTTCATTGATCAAAAAATAAGTGGCGAGTCCTGCTCCTCCTAAATACATCTTGAGTATGTTCTCATCTGGAAACTCTTCAGTTATTGTCCCATCAGTTAAGTTGACTCGTAGTATCTTTCCCATGTATCCCTTTAGCATTTAATGTCCATCCGTGTGTTCATAGTAGGCCTTTGTTCATTCAGTCATAGAACTCGGTTTCTATGGTCGCCGCGCTCGCTACGAGTTCTTTGGCTGCTTCAGTTGCCCGCAGGATTTTGGGCATATCACCCTGAATCTTCGACTGCCCAGAGAGCAAGGCTCGAATTGGATCCAACTCCTTACGTAGAATCTTCTCCCATACATCAATTCTCGCTGAATACACAAACTCAGCTTCAAACGGTTGACCTGACGCCTTTTCTCCCTTCTCTAGAAGTCTATACTCCTCATCTTCTTTAAGTACCTGGGCACCTGTACATTTCCCATGGTATAGACCTACCCATACTCTGATTTGATGATCTAATCCGCCAAATGGATCAATCTGAAAGATGAAGTCACCTTCCCACCAGTCCGCCGCCTTTGCATAGGCTTTATTCGAGTTTATAGCTTCAATGACTAGTTCTGCCCATTCTTGAGTTCCAAATTTTACCATCTTCTATTCCTCTCATGTGTTATTTCTTGTCCAACACCAATATCTTTGGCAATGCTAGAAGTTTGCCATATGCTCTTCCCTTGAATCTCAGTTTTCTCTCTCCAAACCTGTTTCGCTTCATCATCATATGCATGACTGAAAATTGACCATTGCAGAAAAACATCAAATCCTCTGGGTCCGCAATCAGTTCCAAGTCCCGTTCCTCAAGAGCGTCTTTTCCGACAGTATATTCCCCATCCTTTGCTATTAGATTAATCCACATTATCTCGTCTTCTTCAACATGGAGTCCAATGTTGATTCTGCCCTCGAAAGAGTTCAATCTCTTGGTGTTCTTTGGATTCTCTCTCTTGTCTGCAATGATACCATCAATCACAGCTTTAATTGTCAGAAACAGTGTTTCTCTCTGAGTGTCATCCATGCTTATTCACAGCTTTTCTTTGCTTCCTATTGTTGTCCATTAACACCCATTTCAATATTCTCTTTGAAGGGGGTAATACCAAAATCCAGTAGTGTTCCAAATCCATCCACTTGGGGAATGGTTCTACCGAATCTCCTAGTATAAAGGGAATCTCATCCAAAGATGTTTTAGGACGTCAAGTTTAATTATGGATAGGGATGCAAGGGAAGGGGATAGAAGATGGCAGAACTGAATTTACATGAACGGACCGCTCAAATAGGTTGGCTTGTTGTTGGTTGGCTCCTCACATTGGTTGTAGTGGTTCTATGGTTTATGACCGATACAATAACAACAGTCGTCTTTGTAGTTGGAATCGGGTTAGGGCTAGGTATTGCCTTCATCATCGTGATGAATGAAGCGTTGATACTGACTACAATTCAAACACTACAGCGAGCGGGTGAAAGCACAGTACAATTATTGAGTCTTCGGAAGAATATGAGAGCAGTCTTGGCTGTCTGGATCTTTGGACTATTTACTCTGGTTGTGGTGATGACAGTATTCAACTTTATAGAGTTGGAAAAGTTCACTGCAATCATGGGTGTGCTTGGCAGCTTTGTTGCATCTGTGGTCGCTTACTACTTCGCCACGGGAAAAAGTAGTACTCCATCCTAAGGACAATCGATTTCAAATCTGTTGAGAGAAACACATCTCGGAGAGCGCATACAGTGACCTGAGTTGCTAATCTCTCAATACCTTTGATGGACATAACTCTGTACAAGGTTTCCATTAACGTATCATTATAGTCTAACTTGCAAAAACGCAGTTTTGATTATAGTTATATGGTCCATCTGACTACTGGTTGAACTCCACCAATTAACTGAGAAGAAGGTAAGCCCTATGACTGATGTACCCATACTTAAGAACTACATCGATGGTGAATGGGTTGAGTCCAGCTCAAAGAATCTTCGAGATGTATTGAACCCGGCGACTGGTGAACTGATTGCCAAAGTTCCTATGAGTACTGTTGACGAAACTGAGGAGGCTATTCAAGCAGCCAACAAAGCGTTTCCTAGATGGAGACGGACTATTCCGATCACACGTGCTAGGTATTTCTTTGAAATGAAGAATCTCATGGAAGAGAAATTTGAAGAATTGGCTCGACAGGTTGTAATCGAGAATGGAAAGACAATAGATGAGGCACGTGGTGAGATCAGGCGTGGAATAGAAAATGTAGAAGTCGCGACTGGCATACCTTCGTTGATGATGGGATACAACGCCGAAGACGTTGCCCCAGAAATTGACGAGATTGTACTCCGTCAACCTATGGGTGTCTTCTTCTGTCTAGCACCTTTTAATTTCCCAAGCATGGTGCCGTTGTGGTTCCTACCAGCAGCTGTTGCCTGTGGTAACACCTACATCGTGAAGCCTTCTCCAATAGCCCCAATTAGTGCTGTGAGGTTAACGGAGGTGATTGATGAGTCTGGCTTTCCTCCAGGTGTCATAAATCTAGTTCATGGTGATGTGGAAACAGCAAATACACTATTGGATAGCCCGATAACAAAGGGTGTTTCATTCGTGGGGTCTACTCCTGTTGGTAGGATTGTATACGAACGAGCTGCAGCCCATGGCAAACGAGCCCAAGTTCAAGCTGGAGCAAAGAACTTCCTACTCGTAATGCCTGATGCTGACTTGGAGCGAACTGCATCAGCACTGATGACATCATGCTATGGGTGCGCTGGGGAACGATGTCTGGCTGGAGCTGTGATTCTCGCAATGGAAGAGATTCATGAACCATTGGTCCAGCTGTTGGTTGAAAAGGCAAAGATGATCCGAGTAGGTAATGGGCTTGAAGAAGGAGTGCAGATGGGCCCACTGATCACAGCAAAATCCAAGGCTAGGACCATTGACTTCATTGAACGGGGACTAAAGGAAGGTGCAACACTCTTGCTGGATGGTAGGGATGTTAAGGTTGACGGTCATCCAAATGGATTCTTTGTTGGTCCAACGATCTTTGATGATGTCAAACCTAACATGGGTATTGCTCAGGAGGAAATCTTTGGTCCGGTCATGTCAATAATCAAAGTAAAGAGCTATGAGGAAGCCATTAAGATAATCCATGCAAACCCATATGGAAATGCATCCTCAATATTCACCTCTAGTGGTAAATGGGCGAGAGAGTTTACCTATGAGGTTCAAACAGGCAACATAGGAATCAACATAGGCATCGCTGCTCCAGTGGCTCACTTTCCATTTTCTGGAATGAAGGACTCATTCTTTGGAGACCTACACGGTCAAGGAACTGATGCCATCAGGTTCTTCACAGAGGATAAAGTAGTTATCACTCGATGGTTCTAAGAATAATAAGGAGTCAAATGTCACAATGAATTTAGGAACCACTGGGGCGATCTTCACTTTTGCTCTTGAGCGCGAAGCAAAGATTGGCTCTTTCTATAGTAAATACACCGAACTCATCAGCAACTCTAGTCTGAGAGACGCATTTGAGCTCCTTATGAAGGAACACGAGAAACGAACCCGCCTCCTGAATCGGTTCAGAAGAGAGAATGTGACAGAGATGATTCTCGAACCCATCCATGACTTTGATAGCGAACCCTTTGATATAGAAATCACTACTCCAGACACACCTGATGATTCCTCACTTCAAGAGAATGCGATAAGAATTGAGGAGAGTTCCCAATCCTTTTTCATGAAAGCATCTGAGAAGACAACATTTCTACCGGAAGTGAGTGATGAGTTCAAGAGACTATCAACCAAGGCTGAAAAACACATCTCACTACTGAAATCTATCTCCTAGTTATTTCCTGTTTGAGTAGGACTCCGTGAATCAAACACCAAGGAACATAGAGAGCAATCAGGAAAACAACAAGCCAATATAGAACTGGAATATAGTCTCTAAAAGGCAATAGGATAAGAGCGATAGCAAGATAAACAACTCCTCTGATGAAGAAGGAATTTGGCTCTATGTTCCGATTTCCCAGAAGTGCATGGTTCGCAAATTCACGAGAAATAGCTGGTTTGATTATGACTGGTTCTTCAAGTCCTCTTATTACTCTGAGTGAGAATCGGTAGAGTTGATGAGTTCGAGCGAAGCGCCATATGAAGAAGAGAGCTATTGCTGTTCCGAATAATGCTGTCATCATCTCTGACATCAAATGACCCTCTATCCGCTGATTGTGAGAATGAATTACACAGTCTATTCAGTCTTATGAAAGGAAAATTCACCTCTGAATGTCAGCAGGCAGTATGTATGCATAATAGCCCCTCAATATTTTGGTCTTGATGAACCGATGCGCCTTTCGCATTCTCAGATAGAGTTTCCATGTGGAGGCATCATCCTTGTAATATTCCTCAATCTCTTCGACTGTGATAGGTTCAGCATCCTGATCAGTCGCCTCTGTTGAGAAGTAGGTGTTAATCAAGTCCACCAGACCGGGTACAAACTCACTCCGCTGTTCCTTCAAGAAATTAGCAACTAGATCAATGACTACCTTTCTGAAGTCGTAATATCGGTCCACAATGTCTTGCAGGTAGTACTTCTTGAGGTACCATCTGATTCCAGGCGGTGTGGGTTTTAGAAACAGTTCTACATCTAGCTGTTCTTCACCATTCTCTCGGAAGAGGGGCGTGCTTGTGTCTAGATAGAGCAGGTCTTCCCCTAGCTGTGGATCTCCTGCATCTGGAATGTAGTTCCTAATAGCCCAGTTTGATATTTGACCATCTATCGCCACCTCCGCATGAGGGCTCTCATGTCTATTGAACTCCCAGACCTTGTTGAGTTGGTCAAGTATTGTCGAAACAAGATTGTGCACTCCTGTTTCAGATATGTGGTGAATCATACTGTTTCCTATTGACTCGGACGGTAGTTTCTTCTGATACAGGTAAAGCACAATCCTCCCTTTCTCTGTTTCAATCACCACTGATCCATATTCTGGAATATCTATTCCAATCTGTTTGAAACGGTCATGATAGCGATTATAGACATCCCTGTATCTCTCCACCTGTTCCATATTATCGAAAAGAGGCATTCTCTTGAAGGCAATATCAGACTGCTCCTCATGGAGTATCTCAAAAACTGTGCTGATCTCGCCATATCCAAGCACTCTTGCTGGAATCTTAGATTCTTCCGGCTTTAGAGGGTCTAGTCCCTCTTCAAATTCCCTCAGAAGTTCCTTGTCTATTTTCAACTCAATTTCCTCCTCCATTTATGCTGCCAGATTCCTTGCTAGTTCCAGGTAGTCTGGTCGTTCTTTTGCATATGCATATGCTTTCCGCATTGAATCATCAATATACTGGACCTCATCCTCTCTGATTATGAGTGGTGGGAGAAACTGCAAGACTGAACGGTCATTGTCAGCGTAGACTGCGAAGACTCCGCAGTTGTAGGAAGCAATGCTCATGAGAGGTCCATAGCCAACATCACTCATCTTGAGTCCCATGAAGAGCCCCTTGCGTCTGATCTCGAGAAGGACGTCCGAATACGCTTCTCTTATCCCTTCAAGTTTCATGCTCAGACTGTCACTTATTTGGTTCACGTGTTCTAAGAATGATTGTTTTGAAGTGATGTCAAGCACCTTTGCTGCTACTGGACAGCCCACCTCAGCTCCTCCGAATGTGGATATATGGATGAAGGGGTGCTCGTTCATGAAATAATCAAGGTCCTCTCGATAGCATGTGGCTGTGATTGGAAATATCCCTCCCGAGAGACCCTTACCAATTGTGAATATGTCTGGCACAATATCATAGTGCTCAAAGCACCAGAGTTTACCAGTCCTTCCGAGACCTGTCTGAATCTCATCTAAGATGAGAAGGACTCCCTTCTCGTCGCATATCTCTCGAACTTTGGGATAGAAGTCGTTGGATGGTATGGGCATCCCGAGCGTGGCAGGTATTGTTTCGAAAATGACCGCAGCAGTTTCACTATCTATCGCCGCAGCTACTGCATCAGCATCACCGAATGGCACATCGACAAATCCTGGTGCTAGTGGTTCAAATGGGGCTTTGAAATGGTCGTCACCTGCAGCGAGTGCTAGGCCGGTGTGTCCGTGATACGCAGAGGTGGCATGGATGATCTTGTGTTTCTTTGTATGTCCTCGTGCCAGTTTTATTGCAAAGTCAACAGCTTCGCCCCCTCCAACTCCAAAGACAGTCCGTGTTATCTCAGG